>WOYI011252369.1_pt1 | contig 18808 bp, 17 predicted proteins | sample 6423411 | NCBI WGS metagenome assembly WOYI01 (sample SAMN13441803, study PRJNA592873) | oil field metagenome | biome: oil field; feature: oil-well bore; material: oil-contaminated soil; isolation source: oil-contaminated soil from oil-well borehole | place: Germany: Wietze | collected 2016-10-18 ... | reverse complement strand
GTCTTTATCATCATCTTTACTTTTTGCCAATATGTGTTTCTAAAAATGCAGTTACTTTTGAAGGCTCAAGTTGAACCAACACATCATCCTCATGAATCAGTACAGGGACCGACAAGATGTTATATTTTTTTACCATCATGATATATTGTTCGGCATTCGCTTCTTTATCGATAATTTCAATATCTTTTTCGTATTTATTTTGTAAAGCGAATTTCAAATACATCTTTAATTTTTGACAATTTGGGCAATTCGGCTTTGCCAGCATATAAATTTGACTCATTTTTTTTCTCCATCAAGTGTCGTATCAAAATAAAAATCCGAATCCTTCAGCATTTCACTTTTCATCTTTTGATAACCATTCCCTTTCATCGAGAAGTTATCCATAGTCTTTGTTTCTGTATTCAATCCATTAATGACAACCGGATTCACTTCTTCAGTGGGGAATGCTTGATCAAAACCTAGATTCATTAATGCTTTATTTGCGTTATAACGCACGAAAATCTTAACATCGTGTGTAAGATCAACTGGATCATAAACCGCCTCTACGAGGGCAGCCTGTTCGTGATATAACTTATCCAACAAACTATCAAGCCACATCTTTAATTCTTTTTGTTTTGTTTCATCGAATTTCTCATATACTTCTTGTGCCAGACGACCGATATATAATCCATGAATACTCTCATCTCTTAAAATAAGATTAATGATTTCTCCCGCTTGCATGAGCTTGCCCTGACCATAAAAATATAACGGGTAATAAAATCCACTATAAAATAACCATGTTTCCAAGAAGACGCTTGCTGCCATCGCTTTCCACTGCGCCTCATCAAAATCCGTTTGTGAAAACGTGACTTGTTTAGGATCATATTTTTTTAAATAGTTATAGCGATCGAGTGTCTCATATGTGCCGACGATTAGACTCATGATTTTTTGTAGATTTTCATTTTGTTCACCCCAATTAAACAATTCATCGATCGTCGTCGTTGGGAGATAAGTCATGAAAATGTTCGAATAACTTTTGGCGTGCACGGCATTTTCCATGGCCGCCATGAAATTAATAACCGCCTTGCGTTGATGATATTTTTCATCCATCGATCTAGAGACAACAGGCATACCGATATCTCCCTGGTACGTATCTAAAAATGTGAGTATCAATAGATTTTGAGCATAGGCTAATTTCACTTCTTCAGGTAAGATGTGCCATACGTTTAAATCAGACTGTAAACTAATATCTTCAGGGCGCCAGAACTGGCTTAAGTTTTGCTCATAGAAAAATTGTGTATACGTATCTTCCTGTGTATTCCAGTTGCCACCGGTAAAATCAATGGGTGGTTCAAAATAGGGTTTATTTGGTTTTATTGTTTTTTTTGTTTTTGCCATTATATCTCCTAAACCACGCAAGCTTCGCATTCTTCGATTTTCAATTTTTTTGTCCGTGTATAATAAAGTGTTTTAATGCCTTTATGATGGGCATATAGATAGTATTTTTGTAACTCTCTTGTCGTGATGTCAGAAGTAATTGCCAATTCAAAAGAAATGCCTTGATCAACGTGTTTCTGGGCAGTCGCAATCACATCGATAATCTTATAATTATCCATGGTATATGCTGTTTCATACATGAACTCAGCGGTGTCTAAAGCTGGCATTGGGAAATATGTTTTTGAATTACCATATGTTCGTTCTTCAACCAATTGCTTAATCGGTGTTAAAGATGGTGTGGCACTCATCACGTAACCAATTGACCCGTTGGGAGCAACCGCCAAACGATGTGAATTGTACAATCCATATGTCATCACATCTTCTTTGATTTTTAACCAATCCTCATCTGTTGGTATATAAATATTTTTCATAATTTCTTTTACGCGCTCAGTTTTCGGATATATCGCTTTACGGTTTTTGAAATATGAGCCATCGGCATAAGCAGATGTATCAAACTTGTAAAATTTTTGATTGGTTGCTTTCGCTTTTTCCATTGAATGCACGAGTGAGTAATAATTGACAATATTAAAGAATGTGTCAATTAAATCAATATCTTCTTCACTGCCATAAGCAATAAAATTTTCCGATATAAACCCGTGATGTCCCATGATACCGAAGCCCACACTATGATTAAGTCTATTCGCCTTCGCAACCGCAGGAACATACGTGATATTTGTATGTTCTGAAACAGAGTTCATCACATCCATCGCTGCAAAGACTGTTTCTTTAATCGTGCCATGCTTAATCATATTACCCATATGACCCGATGCTAGATTACATGAAACATCCATGCCGATGTCGTCATCTTCATGTTTATCATAATCCGCATAATGCGACGTGATGGTCGGTTGGAGGATTTCGGTACATAAGTTGGAAAATTTTACCGGATCAGCCATGGCGTTACCACGATTGACATTATCAGAAAACATAATATATGGATATCCCGATTCACCTTGGAGTGATGCGATATTATCCAGTAACTTTCGCGGGTTAATCTTACGTTTTCTAACACGTGGATCATCAACTAAAATATCATACCAGTGATTCATATCTATAGAAATATCTGAAAAATCTTTACCGTATGCTTTAAATACGGTGTGGGGATAAAATACGTACATATCTTTGTTATCGCGAGCCAGTTCAATCATCTTATCGGGAATGACAACACCCATCGACAATGTTTTTGCACGAATATCATCATCTGCATTTAGTTTTTTGATGCTCAGAAAATCTTCGATATCCGCATGAAAAACATTCAAGTAAACTGCTCCTGCTCCTGTACGTTGCCCCATCTGATCAGCATATCGGAAATTATTATCCAACAATTTTGCAACTCCAACGACACCTTTCGATACATTGGATATGTCTTTAATGGTTTCACCCTTAGCCCGTAGATTATTCAAATTGATAGAAACACCACCACCAATTTTTGATAATTGCATCGAAAACTCAGAAATTCGTGAAATATCGTTAAGAGAATCTCCAGCTTCTAGTAAAAAACAAGAAACAAATTCGCCACGTTTCTTTTTTCCCGTGTTTAAAAGTGTTGGCGTTGCTGGTGTGAAATCTTGATTAATCAAGCGTTCAATCATGCGCTTAGCCATATCAAAATCGCCATTGGCATGATATAATGCGGTAATCGACAAACGATCTTCGTATCGTTCCAAAAAGACTTGTTTATCTCGCGATTTCAAGGCATAGTCATTGTAAAACTTAAACGCTCCCATATATGTCGGAAAGCGAAATCTTTTTTGATATGCGATATCAAAAATCGTTTGAATCTGCGCCATTGTGTATAACTTTAAAAAATCAGCTTCATAATAGTCGTTGCGAATGAGGTAATTCAAGCGTTCTTCAAGCGAATGAAAAAATTGAGTCCGCTTGTTAACCTCGTTTAAAAAGTAAGATTTTACCGCCTCTTTATCCTTGCTTAAATCGCGAATACCGCCGTGTTCATCGACGATTTGATTATTAAGTAATATCCACTCTGGTATACTTGTTTGATCCATAAAAACACCCCTTTTTTATATCCCCTTTGCCGGATCTAAAAACCGATTTGCAAAATAAGGTATGTTTTTATTATACAAACTGTTAAGCTGATCGATAAATGATTTGCACTCTATAAATGCAGATTCATCCAAAAACGGATATTTAACGGACCGAACCTGGCTAAACCCACTGTCATTTTGTACGACAAATTCAATAGCGTTCATCAATCGCTTAATCATTTTCAAGTCCTTCAACTGTACACCCATTGTGTGTTCAATGAGATCTAAATCGTCCATGGACAAAAGGTGATACGGCAATTTCATATCAATGTGAAACCCATCAACGAGATGACGCTTAACAAGTTCTTTCATTTTCTCCAGTTCATAGCCGGTTGTGTATATGATAATCTTGTGATCTGTGATTGCGCGCACCTTTTTTAAATCATGAATCAAACTTTCTATGGGTGCCAATAAATATTCACCGCCACTAAAAAGAATATAATCAACGATATGATTCTGTCGATCAATCGTTTTAACCACATCATCTATCATATAGAATTGATCGTGCTTTTTTTCAATGAGCTCTTCATAATTGAAACATTTAAAGCAATGAAACATACACCCAGTCAAGGCATGAATCAACAAGGTGGGATGTCCTTCAATTTCACTCATTGAGAATATGATTTTATCATAATAACGGATTGGTTTCATACATACTCCTTGGTAATAAAAGCATCCCAAGCAGGGATGCTTTAGCCTATATCTTTTAGTCTATCGGTCTTTTTTCGAGTTCTTCACTTGCGGTATCATCAACCTTGAAACGGCGTCTTTGAGCCCAATCTAGTCGTCTTGCCCGACTCCAAAAATTGTATTCTCCTTGATAATATCCTTGATCATCAACATGGATATTTTGACGTGCAATCATTCGGACATAACCGATGACGCGTGAGTAGGTCGCGATATCTGTAGATCCACAGACGGGACACGTCATCACATCTTTAGCATCTTTAGCAACAATCTTCTGACCGCATTCCAAACAACTTGTGATCGTTGGTGTTAGCGTGATGTAATTGATTGGTTTAGCAAACAGATTTTTTAAATACGCAGACAATACTTCAGGTTCAATCTTCGATTCGATGAAATGATGAAGTATCGATCCAGACGTTGCATAGCCTTGGAATTCAGCAGCATTTTCTACTTGTTTTGTGAAGTCCTCTTCGCCGAATGGTAACATACATCCAGATGTCAAATAGACATCATCGCCATGTCCTTGCACAAAGATTTCTCTACCATGTCTTTTACCCCATTTAACATCATTTCTCGCAAGTTTAATACCCGCATTTTCAGCTGGTGCGTATTCGATACCGCAAGCGACATGATCTCGGACGATGAAATCATTAATGATATCAGAAATGTATTGCATCAGTTCGTGAGCAAACGATTTACCTTCAAGATCATTTAACCCCGCTGCATACCCTAAATTGACCAACCCTTCATGCACACCTGTAACTGCAAACACATTAAAGTAATTTTTTAAATCATGATTGAATGCGAAAAATGTCGGATATAGGAATTTATGATTTTCAATCCATGCTCGTTTCGCCATATGTCCCTCTTCCATGACTTCTAAATATTCACGTATCTTTAATTTTAATAGTTGTTTGTCGTGCCCAAATTCGATAAGCATTCGATTCATGTTTAAATTTAACACTTGGATAGCACCAACATTACCAACAGATGATCCGAAAATACCGCCTCCAGCTCTTGAAAGAACAGATAAATCGATATTCAAACGACAACATAAACTTCTAGAAACACTTGGATCCTTTGGTTTAATATAAGGATTTAGTGACGTATAGTAATGATCAGTAAATGGTCTTGTTCTAAAGTTTTCAAAATAGACGCCACCCCATTGGTACATCTTTTCAAGCAGAAGATGGAAGACTTCATTATCATAGTTAAAGTTATCGTCAATTTGGACCGTAATCAAAGGGAATGTTAGTGGAATACCTTTTTTTGTACCTTTGGCCATCGCATTAATAAATGCGACGTTAATTCTATCAAAATATTCACTAGGAATCTCGTTATATTTATAATCCATCCCTTCACCGCCAATGATCACATATTCATCTTTGATTTCTTCAGAAGGTTTACCAAATTCCAACGTACAATTTGAAAAGGCACTTTCCGAGCCAGAGCGAAGTGGTAAATTGAGTTCATAAATCAATTGATACATAAATTTAGTCAAAGTATGTTCGGTATAAAATTGACGATTCATCTCTTCTTCATAAAGATAACTTGCCAAAATAGTCGTCATTTGTGAAAGCATCACTGCACCCGAAACTTGTTGGCTCATCAATGTGACAACATTGGAAAAATGGCGAATCAATGTCGGTAAAGAAGATGCAGCATCCGATTCCAACATGTTTTTAGCAATGGATGGAATACCTTTTGTTGCAATATCCTTGCAGGAAACCGATTGGCAATATGATGATAATTGTTTATCGTGAATATAAACGACACCATCCTCATATAAATCAACGAGTTTTCTTGGAAAAATATGCTTCATTAAGTATTCTTCTTCGGCCTTATTCGATATATTTTTTCTTAAAAGTGGCAGTGATACCACAAAATTACTGTTTTCTCTTTTTAAATAATCGGTATATTTATCTTCTTCTGCACCGACAAATTTGTTGATTAAATCTTCTGTTGTCTTAAACATTCCCATAATTATAATTCTCCTTTGTTGTTTTGATAGTTGTTAATCCATTTTCGAACGACATTGACATCCGTATCAAAACCGGATGCTTCAAACTTGTGGATGAGTGGAATTCCATAAATAGTTTGAATTTTATCACCAGCGATACCATATGATGCCCCCCAGTTTCTATTTCCAGAAACACAAACCGCGATGACTTGCTTGGCAAAACGCTCCAAAAAGCGTTTTGTAGGCTCCGGAATCTCTCCAAAACGGAAAGTTCTAGTCACCAAAAGCACTTCATCGTTCGGATCCGGAATATATCTATTCACGTCTTCGATACGATCACTGATTTTATTTGCGAAACGCTTCGATTGTCCGGTTAACGAATCATACATAACAACCATCTTTATCAGTCCTTTTTAATCAAAAAATAAAGCATACTCCGTATGCTTTATGGGTTAAAAGGTTACAGAAAAAACTTGCAGGTTAAGCTGCACGCCTCAACGATTATGCCTTATCCCCATAAATGCATGATCAATATTTGATGTGTGTATATCTATTATAGAGAATTTGACAGTTTAATGCAACACTTTTCTAATGAAAATTCTATGAAAGCTACAAATGTAATTTGATGGTGATTTCTGTGCCCTTTTGTAAACTTGAATTCAATGCTATTTGGCCATCATATTTTAAGGCAATATGTTTAACAATAGCAAGTCCTAATCCGGTTCCTTTATCTATTCTACCTTTGTCAATGCGATAAAATCTTTCAAAAATTCTTTGTTGATGTTCTTTGGGAATGCCAATGCCTTGATCTTTGACAATAAAGCATACGTAACGATCTATTTTTTTCAATGTGACATGAACTTCTTTATTATTATCTGAATATTTGATGGCATTCTCAATCAAATTCTTAAAAAGTTTATACATATCCAGTGGGTCAACCTTTAAAAGTAATTTTTCTGATGTGACGTGGATATGAATATCTTTATTTTTAGCTTCAATGCTCAGTTGTTCAATCACATCATCTAAAATACTCGATAAGTCGTGTTCGTTTTTGGGTTTTTCTTCTATATTTTCAAGTTTAGATAACATCAACATATCTTCGATGAGCGCTGTCATCAACGTGGTTTGCTTATTGATTTGTCTAGCAGATTTCTTAATCTCTTCTTTTGTTTTCAACATATCATATTCAATCAATTCAGCATTACCTCTGATAGATGTCAATGGTGATTTGAGCTCATGCGAAGCGTGTGCGATAAAATCGCGTTTGACCTGTTCTAATTGACGTTGGCTTGTTACGTCTTTTAGAATCAATAATACCCGTGGTTTATCTCCAAATTCCTCATATGTATTTAGATAGATAGTCTTCGCTTCATAAGTGTGTTCATCAATGACGACATCAATGATAGCGTCCTGCTGTGACTGATTTGTTTCGTGTATGACATTTTTTAATTGGTTATCTCTAATAAACCAATAACTTGGTGCATCTAGATCATCATCTTCTAGATTAAAAATCTTTTGAGCATCCTGATTGAAATATGTGAGTTTATCATCACGATTGAACAGTAATACAGCTTGTTGTAACGTGTTTAGTATACGATCCAATTGATGATGATATGCTTCAATTTGAGCTAAATGTTTCGAAGTGCCTTCATTTATGATATTCATTTCATATAACAAGTCATTGATTTCCGAATATGGACTCGTGAGACTCATAACTTGATAATGTCCTTCGTTTAAAGCAAGCAATCCTTCTTTAACTTTCATCCACGGTTTTAAAAGGTTCTTATTAACCTCTTTCAAACCGAAATAGTAAATCACAATAATGATGATTGAGCCAATGGATAAGCCCCAAATAATGACACTATATAATTGTGTTTGTGTTTCCAATGTAATTGATACACGTAAAATCGTACCATCGCTCAACTGAGTAGCCATATAAAGCAATTCTTCACCTATATGGGCTGAGGTTCGCGATGCAATCGTCCCTAGATTAACAATCTCATCTTGAGCACTTTCATCATAACCGACTTCATTATGGTGTGTATCAGCAATGACAATTGCTTGTTCATTCATGATGGTGATACGTCTACCATCGTAGCCATAATCGTCAACGAATGCCGCATCCGTCCCCGTGTATTGTTCATACTCGATTTCAACCTCATTTAATATGAAGGTCATGAAAGATGCTTGATTGCGCTTTTCAAAAGCAAATAAAGAAAAAAAGACAATGATGAAAAAAAGCATAAATGCGCCAACTAAAAGTAGGATATTATTCCTTATAATTGCCCGTTTCATTGCAAATGGTAACCGATGCCTCTAACCGTCTTAATCGAAATTTTTGCACCGTTTTCAACTAATTTTTTACGTAATGATTTGATATGCATATCAAGCGTTCTCGTTTCACCGATAAAGTCTGTGTCCCATACACTTTTGAAAATAGCTTCTCGTGTTGCTATCTCATTTTCATTTTTCAATAAAAGTTTCAAAATATCATACTCCTTTTGAGTGAAGTATATATCGATATCATTAATTTTAACTTGATGTTTCTTGTCATCCATATAAATATTCTTGACATTCAAAACCATCGGTCCTTGTGTCTTTCTCAATTTAGCTCTAATTCTTGATGTCAATTCCAATACACCAAACGGTTTTGTTAAATAATCATCAGCGCCAGCATCCAAGGCGATAACTTTATCCATTTCGCTTTGTAACGCTGAAATCATCATAATCGGTACATCGCGATCAACTTTTCGAATGAGCTTTAATAAATCAATACCTGATACATCTGGCAGCATGATATCAAGACAAATGAAATCCGGACGTTGATTGCGAAATACGGCCATAAACGCTTCACCAGTCGAGAAACCTTCACCTTCAAGTCCAGCATTTTCGATTGTTTTTTCGATGATATGTCTAATCGCTTGATCATCTTCTACATAATATACCAGTGGCATGTTTTCCTCCTCAGAACAACAATGTGCTTTTATGTATTCCTTTACTGATGAATATAATCCATTCTGCGATGTTAACGGCATGGTCACCAATTCGTTCAAAGTATTTAGCGACCATTAAAACATAAATAACTTCGTTTGCATCAATTTTATCACTTTTTAACTCTGTTGTCATCTTCGCAAGTACTTCATTAAACAAAAGATCGACATCATCATCCGTTTTGATAACCTCATCAGCAATCTCAATATCAACTTTCACAAGCGCTTCAATTGCACGCAATACCATTTTTTCCACAACTTCAGCCATTTTAGATGTGATCGGTAGTACACGCTTGTTTCTGCTTCCTTCTAGATGCAACGTCATTTCAGCAATATCACTGGCATGATCACCGATTCTTTCTAAATCAGTAATGAGTTTCAAAGCGCCCGTAACAAAACGCAGGTCCGTAGCAACCGGTTGTTCCTTCCAAATAATTTTTAAAGCTTGCTTCGCTATTTTTTCTTCATAGTAGTCAACTTCATCATCTTCTTGCATCACACGTTTAGCAAGTTCTAAATCACCATCTTTAAATGCACGAAGTCCTTCTCTTAAATTATGTAATGCTAAATCAGCCATAGCAGCAACTTCTCTTTTTAATGATTCTATTGATTCTTGTAATGTATGTCTCAAGGTCATCATAGCCTCCTATTATCCGAATCGACCGGTTATATAGTCTTCGGTCTTTTTATGTTTAGGTGTTGAAAACATCATCGCTGTTTCTTCATATTCAATTAATTCTCCTAGCAAGAAAAATGCTGTTTGATCTGATATTCTAGCAGCTTGCTGCATGTTGTGTGTCACGATAACAATCGTATAATTTTCTTTTAGTGCTACGATTAAATCTTCGATTTTTGCAGTTGATATTGGATCAAGTGCAGATGTTGGCTCATCCATCAAAATCACTTCAGGCTCCATAGCAATGGTTCTAGCGATACACAATCTTTGTTGTTGCCCACCCGATAAGCTCATCGCCGATTTTTTTAACCGATCAGAGACTTCATCCCATAAAGCAGCTTTTTTAAGCGAAGATTCAACAATTTCATCAAGCACTTTTTTATTTTTAATACCCTGGCATTTAGGACCATAAGCAATATTATCATAAATACTCATTGGAAATGGATTAGGTTTTTGAAATACCATACCAACTTTTGAACGCAATTCAATCACATCATAATTTTTATCATAAACATTTTGATTATTATAAATCACTTCACCCGTTATCTTACACGATGAAATGAGATCGTTCATTCGATTTAAAATACGAATAAATGTTGATTTACCACAACCTGATGGCCCTATAAACGCAGTGATTTCATGATAATTAATATCCATTGTTACATTTTTAATGGCTTGAAATTCATCATAATAAAGATCTATATTCTTAAGTTTAAACACTTTTTTGTTTTCTGAATTTGTTTCACTCATATATTTAACTCCAATTCATGTTTTTTTGCAACTGTCTTGCAAATATTTTCACAACGATATTAATCAAGAAAACAACGATTAACATGATGATTGCGATTGCTGAAGCTAGTTCGAAATTGGGGGCTTCACCACCCATAATCACCCAAATATGGACAGCGAGCGTCGATGACCGTTCTGTTAACATAACCGTATCTTTCAACACAGCGCCTACTGCGAAAATGAGCGCTGCAGATTCACCCATGATTCGGCCAATCCCCAACAAAACCCCAGTTAATATACCTGGTGTCGCATTTGGTAATATTACTTTAAATATGGTTTGCGTTTGATTTGCACCTAAGGCTAATGAGCCCTGTCTAAGTTCATTGGGTATAACCTTTAATGCCTCTTCGGTGTTTTTGATGATGGTCGGCAATAACACAACAGCCATCGTCAATGCACCGCTTAAAATTGATCCACCCGCTGTTAATCCTGATGTATTTAGCAAGGGCACGAAGACTGCTGCCCCTAACAAACCATAAATGATAGAAGGCACACCTGTAAGCATATCTACAAGCGAACGAATGATATCCGTAAAGCGAGATTTTTTAGCAAATTCATTAAAGTAAATGGCTGTTGAAACACCAATAGGAATAGCCAGTATCAATGTAATAACAATCATCCACAAAGTGGTTATCAGTGACCCTCTGATGCCACCGCCAACAATTTGCACTGTAGCATCATCAACCTGTGTTGCCTGATCAAAGACATCTCGCATAGATTCAGCACCATCTGTATAAAATGCAAATAGTTCAAAATTATTAAAAATAGCTGTTTGTATCGCCGTGTTTTCCTTCAAGGAAAGGACGACGGGATTTCCTTCTTCATCAACATTATTTTTATCTAGTGCATTAAGAAAAGGACTCTCTGAGTGGATATAAGCGATTTCTACAATATGATGACCTTCGCGATTCGTGCTGTTCACAAATCCGATTCCCCAAGCCTCTGAATAATAGATATTATCATCTAATTCAATTTCTGCCACGTAGTTACCAGGTCCAACCGTTAAGCTGACATTCGTATTGATATCTTGTGAATCCCCGGTAAGCATATCCCAACTTACTAAAGATGCACCGGTCATGACCACATAAGTGATAATCATCACTAAAATAATGACTCCGATAAAACCCAAACTATAGATCGCGCTTTTAGCTATTTGATCATATCGTTTTTTAACACTTTTAGATTTATTCTTCATCTAAGTTGCCCACTTTCTTCATCACCCATCTAAGAAGGACATTGGTTACTAAAATGACAGCCATTAACACAAGACCAACAGAAAAACGAATATCATAATCTATACCTGAAGTTTCTTTAATGCCCAATAACATTCTAGAAGTCAATGTCGCTGTTGTTGCTAAGGGATTGATTGTAACGCCACTGAATGAATTTCCTGATACCATGGATACCGCAGTTGCTTCACCCAAAGCTCGACCAACACCTAAGATAATACCTGCAAAAATACCGCTTTTTGCACTTATTAAAACAACTTTAAAATAGGTTTGCATCGGTGTTGCAGATAAAGCTAGAGAGCCTTCTATAATATCATTTTTGACTGCTTTTATGGATGTTGCAGCAACTGCTGTGATGGTCGGTAAGGTCATCATAAATAAAACAAGAACAGTCGATAGCAAAGATAATCCGGCTGCTGTTTGATAATTAAATAACGCACCAATCCAAACCACAATTTTTGTGATAACACCTAATCCTATAACACCATAAATGATCGATGGTATGGAAGCAAGCAATTCGACAACTGTACTCAAAAACGAAGAAATCTTTTTCGGTGCAACTTTAGCGATTAACAAAGCGGTTAACACTGCTACAGGTACGGTAAGAACTATGGCAAACAGTACTGCAATAATCGTATTGAGAATAGCAAATCCTACACCATAGTCACTTGATGCCCCCACTGCTCCAGTAAGCCACTGGGATTTAGTTAGAAATGTAATTGGATTTACGGGTGGTAAAATAACCTCCCCTGTTAAACTGTTATATCCAACATAAGAGGATACAAAAGGCATAATCCCTCTTACTGCGATGACGATGATGACGATAATGACAAATGATGCAGATAAAATGCTTGCTACGCGAAAAATATTTCTAAAAATAAAATCTGCGCGGTTTTTCTTTTTGATGCTTTCTGCAGTAATGTGTGCTCTTACTGATTGCATATTAAACTCCTTTATTGACGCTTAAAACACCAATCAGAAGATTGGTGTTTTTAGCTTTATAACGCAACACTAAGTATTATGAGAAATCAGACCATGAAGTAACTTGGCCATTATAGATGCGTTTTAAAGCTGCTGCTGTCATGTTACGATATGGATTGTTAAGGTTGACAATTGCAACAATAGCATCAACAGCAACCACACCTGTTGTATTAGCAGGTTCAGAATCCTTAAATTCTCTCGATGCGAAACCGACCATGATAGACAAGGCATCATCGACAGCATTGTTAGCACCATTCAAACCCTTATATGCATTTGATGATCCCGTATGATTGTGTTCTGGTGTAAAGTTACCAGCTTTAGGTGCGAAGTCTGCCGTTAAGGCTGTTGCTATTTTTTCGACTGAATCAGAACCACCAAACTTGACGGTTAACGCACTATTGTCTTGATCAACGATTGGATGATTCAATTTAACAGTTGCCCAAGGTTGACCCGATGTGACATCAACAATACCGCCAGCAGCTTTTATAGTCGTTAGTCCTTCTGTTGATCCCATATATGCGACAAACGCTTCTGATAACGCTTGATATTCATCAGCTAGATCGCCATAAACTGAATAGTCATCTCGTAACATATAATTGAATTTGCGTGCCAATAAATATTCGCCCGATAGTACGTTTGCTTCTGTAGGTGTAACACCTTCAAAATCTAATCCTCTAAATAACGTTTCATCCAAAGTTGAAAGTGATACATAACCAATGGCGTATTCATCTTGTTGAACAGCTGCGATAATTTCTGAATTCCCAGCAATAATAAATCCAGGTGCTAAGACTGAGTCATCAGCTTCAGCTTCGGCAAAACCAATTTTGCTCATGAATCCTGATCTTGTACCACTCGATGTATCTCTTGTATAGACACTGACGTCCTGATCAAATGCTAGACGGTCAACATAAGTTTTCCATGTTGTGACAGAACCGTCATAGATTGCTTTTAAATCTGAACCACTTAAGTTTGTAAGCGGATTTTCTAAATTTGTGATTGCAACAATAGCATCAACAGCAACCACACCTGTTGTATTAGCAGGTTCAGAATCCTTAAATTCTCTCGATGCGAAACCGACCATGATAGACAAGGCATCATCGACAGCATTGTTAGCACCATTCAAACCCTTATATGCATTTGATGATCCCGTATGATTGTGTTCTGGTGTAAAGTTACCAGCTTTAGGTGCGAAGTCTGCCGTTAAGGCTGTTGCTATTTTTTCGACTGAATCAGAACCACCAAACTTGACGGTTAACGCACTATTGTCTTGATCAACGATTGGATGATTCAATTTAACAGTTGCCCAAGGTTGACCCGATGTGACATCAACAATACCGCCAGCAGCTTTTATAGTCGTTAGTCCTTCTGTTGATCCCATATATGCGACAAACGCTTCTGATAACGCTTGATATTCATCAGCTAGATCGCCATAAACTGAATAGTCATCTCGTAACATATAATTGAATTTGCGTGCCAATAAATATTCGCCCGATAGTACGTTTGCTTCTGTAGGTGTAACACCTTCAAAATCTAATCCTCTAAATAACGTTTCATCCAAAGTTGAAAGTGATACATAACCAATGGCGTATTCATCTTGTTGAACAGCTGCGATAATTTCTGAATTCCCAGCAATAATAAATCCAGGTGCTAAGACTGAGTCATCAGCTTCAGCTTCGGCAAAACCAATTTTGCTCATGAATCCTGATCTTGTACCACTCGAAGTATCTCTTGTATAAACTGAAATTGATGATGCTTCATCAAAATTATCCTCAATCGGATTTTCATTTCCTGTACATGCACTTAATGTAAATGCAAGCAATACTATGAATGCAAAAATAAATTTTTTCATTTTTTTCTCCTTTTTCATTTTAGTCGTCTTCATTGTATGAAAAAGTGGCGTTTTAATCTATCACGTTTATGTAATACTTATGTAAATAAAGCGTAAAAACAAAAAAAGGACCTCGAGGTCCTTCGAATTGGCCTAAAACCAATGTCTTTTTTTAAAAAACAATAACATGCCGCCAGCGATAACTATACAACCAACAACAAAAACTGCAATCGCATATGGAAAATCCAATGCTTGAAAATAATGGAAGTTCATGCCAAAAAATCCAGTCAAAAACGTTAGCGGGATAAATATTGCAGAGAATAATGTCAATGTCGACATAATACGGTTCATTTTCGTTGATTGATTGTTCATATGTAAATCTAAAAGTTGACGCATCATATCTCTTGATTGAAACAGTTTTGAATCTAACCGCTTTAAATGATCTTTTAGATCATCAAAATAGTTCATACTAGAATCTGCTATGATTGAGAGTTTTCGCTGAATCATTTTCTCAACTTGTTCATACATTGGTGAAATAATACTGTGAAGCTGTAACATACGTTTTCTTAAAAGATAAAAAGCGGATTGCTCAAACTGTTGTGATTCGAGCACATTTTCTTCAAATGTTGTCATCTTATTATCTAAATGGTCTAGTAATTCAATGTGGGCGTCCGTGATAATATCTAAAATGTGATAAAAAAGTAGATCCGGTCCTTGTGACTTTAAGTCTTGGTACTCTTTTAAAAGTGGTATTAACTCATTTAGGTATGTTGGTTCCGTTTCATGAAAAGAGATAACGGCATTATCGGTAACATAAACAGAAAGATAATCTGCTTTGATCGTATCTTTATCCATATAACGATTATGAAGTGTCGCAAATATATAAGTATCTTGATAATCAATTTTAATCCGTTGGTTGACGTTAAATATATCTTCCATAATAAATGGTTCAATATGGTATTCAGCTTGAATTTTTTTGATTGTATCAACATCAGTCAACCCACAAACCTGAATATAATTATGGTATATATTTTGAGGTGTGAATTCATCAAATTCAAAAAAATGATCTTGGTCATACTGATAGTGCTTAATCTGTGTTTTTTGCTCATTATATTTGCCTGTATAAACCATGGTTTTAGGTTTAAAATACGGTATTTTTGCCATCAGTATCTTTCTCCTTTTTTAAAAATAAAAAACGATATCGTTTGTGTCTATTATACTGCTAATGCGCGCTATCATTCATCTTCTACAAGTCTTTTTAAGATTTGATCTTTTTATTCATGTTTATAAAAGCCCACAACAACAACCCAATAGCCAATAATCCGATACCCATAAAAATCGATATCATGCTGACGTCATGTTCAAAAACACCATTGTTTACGTAGCCATACATGACAAGCATCAATTGATATTGATCTTCATATCCAGCAAAATATGGATGTGCCAATGCTAACGGTTCTTCTAATAAGACTTGTTTTAACAGTACACTCATATGCGTGAAAGGATTAATAGAAGCGACATTTTTAACACCTTTACCAAGCAGTTCTAGTGGCATATAAATTCCAGACGTAAAACCAACTAAGGTTCCTAAAACGCCAGATAAAGCGGCAAATACGTTAACAGATTTCAATAATGTCACCAAGAAAATCATAATTGATGTGGATATAAATGTATACAAGATTAATAATCCAGAGGCTCTAACAATTACTGAAAAACTATACCAATATCCTGATGCGATACCAACATAAATAATCGTTAACATCCACATGACAAGCGACAAGACGCTTGTAACAATGATGGCTGACAAGTAATAACTGATGATGATTTTCCATCGTTTGACAGGTGTCACTAAAAATGCATCGATGTTGCGTTTCGCCATATCTTCAACAAATATTCCCATGATACCCAAAGATAAAGACATTGAGTTGATAACCAACACGCCACCCATAGTCAAACTGACAACTAAAAAAGTTTTAAGTTCTTCGGGAAACACATCCGGTAGATCAGTTGTATAAGATTTACCAAGAAATAGAATATATAACACCAACAGGATGATAATGCTCAAGAAAGAAAAGAAAACGGCCGAGCGATCTTTTAAAAACGCAAGCATGTGTCTTTTTGTGAGTGACCATAATTCAAACATCGCCATTCACCTCCCCAATCACATTAATAAAGACATCATCCATGGTTCCCTTGATGGCTTCAAAAGACTTAATATGATCGCGATATGTATCAAGTAAGTCAAACATCTCTTTAGTCTCGTTAACATTGATAATGATTTGATCGGCAATTTTATGATAAATGATCTTTTTAGCTTCAAGCTCAGCTACCAAAGCCTTTTTATCATATGCTACAATTTTGAGCCTATCATGGCTGTATTGATTCTTTAACGTCGCTGGTGTCCCTTGGACTTTGATAATACCTTTATCAATAATCACAACATGATCAGCATTGGAAGCTTCTTCCATGTAATGTGTTGTTAAAAATATCGTCAGTCCGTCACGCTTCCGCAAATCGTCGATAACTTTCCAAACCGTTTGCCTAGTTTCTGGATCTAACCCTGTTGTCGGTTCATCCATCAGCAGCAATTCTGGATTAGCAAATAACGCTCTAGCGATTTCTGTTCTTCTCTTTTGTCCGCCAGAGAGTTTACCAAAAGGTTGGTTTTCGAACGTTTTCAAATTTAAAAATGTGCAAAGTTCATCATATCTCTGATTGACAGCTTCTTTTGTTTTTAAATAAAGGGATCCACGATATATGAGATTTTGCTTAACCGTTAATAAATCATCTAATACATTGTTTTGAAAAACAACGCCAATCTTTTTTCGAAAATAGTTTTCATCTGTTTGACCATTTAATAAAACAATACCCGAGTCTCTTTCAAGCAAGGTCGTGATGATGTTGATTGTAGTTGATTTACCAGCCCCATTGGGTCCTAAAAACGCAAAAAGGCTTCCTCTTTTCACTGCAAAGGAAATGCCCTTTACGGCTTTAATTTCTTTGTACGATTTATAAAGATCCTGAACTTCTAATATAAAATCCATATCATTTCCCCTATCTTTTAAACCCATTATAACCTAACTTTTGCAGTTTTTGAAGATAAAAATCGACGAAATGGCTCTAATTTTACGATTTTGTCAATGATTGATTGTCATCAAAATGTCTTGCTCCAAGGGGATTACTGATACACTTGCTAAATTTTCTTCAATCTGATGCACTATATACTTATCATCTAGTTTAAGTTGAAGTATTCTATAGAAAAGAAGTGCTAAATAACAGGTCAAGAAATGTCCTTTGATATGGGATTTTTTCCAAACATAAACTTCTATATCTTCTCATCTAAGAACCCGCTTTTGTTTCTTTGATAAAGTTCTTCATTCTTTGACCAGAAACATAAAAGATGCTCCTAAATCGAATAGGTGGATCCCTTGGATCTTTTAACCAGCCATTCTCTTTCAACTGTCTTTGAATGATGACGTGATAATTGTCTTCGTCATCGCTATAGGCCCAATCCTCTTCTGAATGATTTCCTTTATCGACCACGATCGTCATCTTATCTAAATTGTATGTTTTCTTTATTCATTCTAAGTTTGGATTTATGGCTACTAAATCGTTTGTTTTTCCTGAAAATAGTCATCGCTTCTTTTCTTGGATGCAGGATTCAAACTTCTTGAGAAAACAAGTAGTTTCAAGATGTCATCTCCAATGAATAAACTGACATTGGTCCTCGACTGGTAATCTCTAATGAACTTAGAGATATGTAGTTGTTTATAATTGGTTTTTAAAAAGACACAGCCATAGTTGAGTGGCGATTGGTCGCCACAAAACGCAATTCATTCATATTTAAAGACACTAAAGATTATTCTCAATACTTTATGCTTTAATTCAATTCATTTACACATAATTCTTGACACTACCGTATAACCCATCCGAAATAACAACATAATGTTATAATAAAATATATAAGTTCATTAACACAATCATCTTAATCAAACACATCATATCACACCAAAGTTAGTTCATTGAAAAGAGGTATAAAACATGACTCATTTTGAGGAAATAAACAATCTATTTCTAGAGATTTCTGACACCTATTTTGAAAAGTATCTAAAACCCCAAATCGTTTATATTGAAGAGGGTAAAA
>WOYI011005953.1_pt1 | contig 18823 bp, 16 predicted proteins | sample 6423411 | NCBI WGS metagenome assembly WOYI01 (sample SAMN13441803, study PRJNA592873) | oil field metagenome | biome: oil field; feature: oil-well bore; material: oil-contaminated soil; isolation source: oil-contaminated soil from oil-well borehole | place: Germany: Wietze | collected 2016-10-18 ... | reverse complement strand
TCGGCGCACCGCGGGAAGATGGCGCCTTCGGCAGGAATGCGTCGACGACGTGCAGCGGGCGGCGGTGTCGGTGGTCGGAGCGTAGGGTGAGCGCATGACGATCGCGCGGGTCGGGACTGCACCTGAGCCCATGACCGCGCAGTCTGCCGACCTCCGAGCGCAAGCCGACATCGAACGCCCTCTCGAGACCGAGTACCGGCCACGGCACCCGGTCGACATGCGCCGCACCGTCCTGTACCAGCGGCACGGCGCGGGCGACCCGACGATGGTGGCCTCGGGCACCGTCATCTGGCGCGCGAGCCGCACGCCCGAGGGCATCGCCACGCTCGCGATCCGCGAGATCTCTCCCGGTGTGATCCGCGGTGCCGCGTGGGGTTCGGGCGCGGAGTGGGCACTCGCCCAGCTGCCTGCACTCTGCGGCGCGCACGACGTGCCCGGCGACTTCGACCCGAGTCGTCACCCCCTCATCGCTGCCGCGCACCACCGCAACCCCGGCGTGCGCATCGGCCGCACCGACGTCTTCTTCGACGCGCTGACCAGCGCGATCATCGAGCAGAAGGTCACCGGCATGCAGGCCTTCGCGGCCTGGCGGTGCATCGTCACCTGGCACGGCGAGCGCGCCCCCGGTCCGACCCCACGACCCATGTACGCCCCGCCCACCATCGACGGGTGGCGCCGCGTGCCGTCCTGGTCCTGGCACCGCGCGGGACTCGAGCCGCCGCAGGCGCGCACGCTCGTCGAGGCCGCACGCCGCGGCGAGGCGATCGGCCGCGTATTCATGTCCGCGTCCGACGGCGAGGCGCGCGACAGGGTGCTGATCAGCCAGCGCGGAATCGGACCCTGGACCTCGGCGGAGACACGCATCCGTGCGCTGGGCGACCCCGATGCCGTGAGCGTCGGAGACTTCCACCTCGCCCACGAGGTCGGCTACGCGCTGACCGGCAGCCGCGTGGACGACGACGGGATGCTGGAGCTCCTCGCCCCGTGGGCGGGGCAGCGTCAGCGCGTCATCCGGCTCATCGAGGCGACCGGCGTGCGCGAGCCCCGGCGGTCGCCCCGGCTGCATCCCGAGGATCACCGCGGCCGCTGAGCGCGCGTCCTGCGGCCTCATGCACTCGCAGCCCCGGCCACGCCCGACGGGTTCATCCTCATGGGTACCGACACGGCCTCGGGTATGGAATACTCCCTCCCGCCGGAATCTCGGTGTCGGTGAGCGGTGACGACGAGTCGAAGCTCGCGGGCTTCTGGGGCGCCCTCGCCGACGGCGGATCGGTCATCATGCCGCTCGCGGTGCCGCCGTCGTAGGCTGTGCTCATGTCTGAACCTCGCACCGGCTGGCCGAAGGGCCGCATCCAGTGGCTCCTCGGCACGGTCGTCATTCTGGTCGGCGGCGTGCTCTTCGGCCTGATCTGGGGTCAGCTGTGGATCGGCCTCGTCCTCGCCTTCGCGATCTCGATCGGCTGGCTGATCGCCTACGAGTCGTGGCGCGGCCGGCACGTCGGACTCGAGGACCCGGACGACAACGGCGCCCAGCTCTGAGCTTCCCTCACGCGGGCAGGCGCACCTGGACCGCCCTGTCCCCGCGTTCGTGACCTCCGAGGTGGAGCCCGCCCCCGGCGCTACATCTCCTCGTGCGTGTTCGGATCGCCGCCCCACAGGCGTCCGCGCTCGAGGGCGGAGATCGCACCGACCTCATCGGGCGTGAGCTCGAACCCGAAGACGTCGGCGTTCTCGCGCTGACGCTCGGCATCTGCGGACTTCGGGATCGGCGTGCTGCCGATCTGCACGTGCCAGCGCAGCACGACCTGCGTGGGCGTGACCCCGTGGATCTCGGCGAGCTCGTTCAGGACGTGCTCCTGCAGCAGCTCGCTGCGCCGCGCGAGCGGACTCCAGCTCTCGGTGCGGATGCCGTGCTCGCTGTGGAAGGCGCGCAGCGCATCCTGCGGGAAGTAGGGGTGCAGCTCCACCTGGTTGACCGCGGGCACGACGCCGGTCTCGTCGATGAGGCGGGTGAGCATCTGCTCGGTGAAGTTCGAGACGCCGATCGAGCGCACGAGCCGGCTCTCGCGCAGGTCGATCATCGCCCGCCATGTCTCGACGAACCTGCCGACGCTCGGGTTCGGCCAGTGGATCAGCGACAGGTCCAGATAGTCCAGCCCGGTGACGGCCAGTGATCCGTTCGTACTCTCGATCGCCTCGCTGTAGCCATGATGCCGTCCCGGGATCTTCGTGGTCACGAAGAGCTCGCCGCGGTCGACGCCGCTCGTGCGCACGGCCTCGCCGACCTCGCGCTCATTCCCGTAGCTGACGGCGGTGTCCATCAGCCGGTAGCCGCTCTCGATCGCGGCGACGATCGCGGCAACCCCCCTGTCGCCGCTGAGCCCGTAGGTGCCGAGGCCGAGTTCGGGGAAGGGGATGCCGTCGTTCAGGGTCACTGTGGGGATGCTCAGCATGCTTCCATCCTGACTCAATCAGCCGTCGATGACCCGGCCTGGTGTGCTGCCGTCTGCCAGGATCGGTCCATGCACGAACGCACGCTCGCGCTGGCGATCGACCTCGGTGGCACAAAGGTGGACGCCGCACTGGTCGACGACGACGGCGCCGTCGTGACCGGCACCGTCCACCGGGCCCCCACGGGCCGGGATGCCGCACGTGACGACGTCGCGCGAGCCATCGTCCGCGTCGCCGCCGACGCGCTGGCCGGCCTCGGCGACGACCGACTGGCCGGGATCGGGATAGGCTCCGCCGGCCCGGTCGACCTCGGACAGGGCGCGATCGCGCCGCTGAACCTTCCGGCGCTCGCCGGCCTGCCGATCGTCTCGCTCGTGCAGAAGCTGCGCCCCGATGTGCCTGTGCGGCTCGCGCTGGACGGAGCCTGCATCGCACTCGCCGAGCATTGGCGCGGCGCGGCGGCCGGCGCGCGCAACCTGCTCGCGATGGTCGTCTCGACGGGCGTCGGCGGCGGACTCATCATCGACGGCTCGCCGGTGACCGGGATCTCGGGCAACGCAGGTCACATCGGTCAGTTGCGGCTCCGCAAGCGCGCACCCGGTGCGCCGGTGACCGACGGCACGCTCGAGGCGCTCGCCTCCGGCCCATCCGCGGTCGCGTGGGCGCGTGCCGAGGGGTGGGCGGGATCGAGCGGTGAACAGCTGGCGCAGGGATATGCCGCCGCCGACCCGATCGCGGTCGCCGCGGTGAGCCGCTCGGCCGGCGCGGTCGGCGAGGCGATCGCGAATGTCGCGACCCTGCTGGACCTGGAGATCGTCGTGATCGCGGGAGGATTCGCCAAGGTCGCCGATGACTATCTCGACCTGGTGCGCGCCTCTGTACAGGAGGCCGCAGTCTTCGACTACGCCCGACGCGTGCGGGTGGCGGCATCCGGTCTCGACGGCCACGGGCCGCTCATCGGCGCGGCCGCGCTCGTCCTGCGCTGAGCGCGACCCGGCCCGCCCCATGGTTTCCGCCCTACCGGGCGCCGTTGATCGTGACCGTGCCGGCGGACACGGTGACATCGACGACGTTGCGCGCTCCGAGCTCAGTGCGCAGTCCGTTCTCGAAGTCGCCGGCCGAGACGTCCGAGCGCACGTCGTAGGTCGCATCTGGCAGGAGCAGGTCGAGGGATCCGGCGCTGACATCGACCACCACCTCGCGCGGCGCCGAACCGGTCAACCGCGCATCGACGGCGCCGGCGCTCACCGAGAACTCGGCTTCCGTGACATCGGCGAGCTCGATGTCGGCACCGCCCGCGCTGACGTCGGCGATGACGGACCGGGCCGCTCCGCCCACCGTGAGCGTGCCTGCGCCGACCTCGAGGTCGAGATCCCCGAATTCACCGGCGACCATGAGTTCGCCGGCCGAGAGGTCGAGCGAGGCATCCAGCGCCTCGCCCTGCAGCTCGCGCGGCAGGGTGAGCGTCGCACGCACCTCACCGCCGAAGACCCACCCGGGCCCGAACCGCTGCGGAGTCGCGACGGCGAGTTCGTCGCCGTCGCGCTGGAACCTCCAGGCGCCGACGCCGACACCGCTGGTGACTTCGAGCGTCGCCTCGGCGACGTCGGCGAACTCGATGCGCAGCGAGGCGGCATCGACGGCCACAGCCAGCTCGGTCACGCCCGCCGCATCGACGCTCTGCGTCTCGGTGCGCACGTTCGCGGCGGCGACCGTCGAGAACGTGGCGGACACGATCGCGCCGAGCACGACGGTGCAGCCGAGCGCGATCGTGAGGATCGCCACGACGCGCGAGGGGCCGCGGGTCGGGGGCGTGACTGCGGGTGGCGCGGAAGAGTCGGGCGGCAGCGGTGTCGCGGTGCTCATGAGGGTGCTCCTGTCTGCGGCATTGCGCCGCCGTGTTCGAGGTGGACGAGTGCGGCGAGCACTCTCCGGTTGCCGGAATCGTCCGGTTCGAGGTCGAGCTTCTGGAATATCGCGGTGATGTACTTCTCGACGCTGCCCTCCGAGACGAAGAGGGCCGCGGCGATGGCCTGGTTCGACTTGCCCTCGGCGATGAGAGCGAGCGTCGATGCCTCACGGGCGGTGAGCCGCTGCATCCGCTCGTCCCTGGGCCGCCGGCTCAGCAGCTGTGCCACGACCTCGGGGTCGAGCACGGTCGCCCCCTCGCTGATGCGCGTGATCGCTTCGAGGAAGTCGGTGACGTCGGCGACCCGGTCCTTGAGCAGGTACCCGATCGCGCCGCCCTGCGCCGTGATCAGGTCGGAGGCATACCGCTCCTCGACGTACTGCGACAGGACGAGCACGGGAAGTGCGGGACGCTCTGCGCGCAGCCGCAGCGCGGCGCGGATGCCCTCATCGGTGAACGTCGGCGGCAGCCGCACGTCGAGGATGCACAGCGCCGGTGACGTCTCGGCGACTGTGTCGTCGAGCGCGCTCGCGTCCGGCAGAGCCGCGACGATGTCGTGGCCCGCGTCTTCGAGCAGACGCACGAGGCCTTCGCGCAGGAGAACCGAGTCCTCGCAGATCAGGATGCGCACGGGACGCTCACCTCCAGCGATGTCGGACCGCCCTGCGGGCTGTCCAAGCGCACCGTGCCGCCGGCGGCGAGGATGCGGTTGGAGATCCCATCGAGTCCGCCACCGGGGGTCACCTGAGCGCCGCCGATGCCGTCGTCTTCGACCCGGGCCCAGAGCGATCCGTCATCGCGCTGCCGGACGAGCACCCGGCACTGGCTTGCGCGGGAGTGCTTGGCCGCGTTGGTGAGCGTCTCGGCGATCGCGAAGTAGACGGCGGCCTCCGCAGTGCGGTCGCAGCGGGAGTCGAGGCGAACGTCCAGGTGGACGGGGATGTGCGAGCGGCCGGCGAGCGCCGACAGCGCGGCATCCAGCCCTCGATCGTCGAGCACGGACGCGTGGATTCCGCGGGCCAGCTGCCGCAGTTCGGTGATGGCCGCCTTCGTCGAGGTGTGCGCCTCGGCGAGGAGCGCCTTGGCCGCCTCGGGGTCGACGTCGACCTTCTGCTGCGCGAGCCCGAGCGTCATCCCTACCGAGACCAGCCGGGGCTGGACCCCGTCGTGGAGATCGCGCTCGATGCGGGTGCGCTCCACTTCGGACGCGCGGATCGCCCCGGCGCGCTGCGCGTCGGAAGTGCGGGCCTGCTCGGTCAGCTGCGCCTCGCGGGTGGGCACCACGATCACTCGGGCGAGCACCCCGTGCAGCAGGGCGAGGCCGACGACGGCGACGAACGCGACCACCCCGGCCAGCACGCCGACCACCGACGCCCACGCGACCGGCACGTCGATGCCGGTGCCGGCCAAACGCACCGTGGCGCTGCGGGCGAAGAGCGGGGCGAAGGCGAGCACGATGCCCGACGCGAGGATCGACAGGAGCGGCAGCACGACGAGCCCCAGAATCGTGGAGATCGCGGCGCTGGCGACCGCTCGCCACATCGACGGGTCGATGAACTGGTGCCAGACCATCCGCAGGAACCCGCCGAAGCCGGGTCGGGTGCGTGCGCGCGGTCGGAGCCCCGGAAGCCCGAGGGAGTACAGCCCGTCGACGCGGGCGGTCTCGAGCCAGGCGACAGCGTAGAGGGCGTAGACGAATCCGAAGAGGATCACGAGCCCGATGCCGATCACCGGCACGAGCCCCAGGCCCACGCCGAGGAGGGTGAACAGCACGGTGAACACGATCGGGCCGACGACGCCGAGCGCGGCGAGCTGGGCGATCGCGCCGCCCACGCGGAGGGGTGAGGACAACGTCGATCGCCGCGTCGGAGGCGCCGACGCGGCGGCCGGAGACGGCACAGTCTGGGAGGTCATGCCTCCAAGGTACGGACGCCGGTCGCTCTGCACCCCCCGGCCTGCCCGACTCTGCGCCGAGGGTTATCCCCCGGCGTCACCCGTTCAGCCGGTCAGCCGCGAGATGCCGGTGCTCAGCCCAGGACGACCAGGAATCCGATCACGGCGCTCACCGCGGACAGGATGCCGAGCACGAGCGGAGGGACGGGCGTCTCCTTGCGACGCAGGTGCACCACGACGGCACCGAGCATGAGCAGCGCGAGGGCGGTCGCCGCGATCGGCGTGAGGAGCGGCGCGATTCCGGTCAGCAGCGGGAGGATCAGGCCGACCGCGCCGACGATCTCGGCGGCGCCGACGAGCTTGACAGCGGCATCCGGGAAGTCCTCCGTCCACGCCATGCCCATCGACTGCAGGGCTGCCTTGGGACGGAAGAGCTTCATCGATCCGGCCGCAAGAAAGGCGAGGGCGAGCAGTCCGTTGATGATCCAGAGAGCGATGAGCACGTGATGCCTTTCTGAGTTACCCTTTGTTCGTAACCTCATGATCTGTGATCATGAGGGCGCGTGCAAAAGGCACAGCAATGTGCGCGACGAACATCGGGGGAACCTCATGGCGGTCATCGCTCTCGACGCGACCGAACCCAGATCCCCCTATGAGAGCACGTGCGCCGGCGAGCGATCCTCGGGCGACGGCCGCGCCGTGCGCGAGGTCCTGGACCGCGTCGGCGACAAGTGGTCACTGCTGGTGATCGTCACCTTGCAGGGCGGCCGGCTGCGGTTCACCCAGCTCCAGCGTCACATCCCGGGCATTTCGCAGCGGATGCTGACGCTCACCCTGCGCCAGCTCGAACGTGACGGCCTCCTCGTGCGCACGGCCCACGCCGAAGTCCCGCCGCGCGTCGAGTACGACCTCACCGAAACCGGCCGCACCCTGATCGAACCCTCGCGCGCCCTCGCCGATTGGGCGATCGCGAACCATCCCTCTATCGAGCGTGCCCGCGAGCGCTACGACGCGGGCCCCTGAGCTCAGACGCGGGTCGCCCCCCGCAGCGACGCGACGAATTCGAGCTTGTCGAGCACAGGTGCGGGGATGACGAACGGGTACAGGTCGTCCTTGCCCATCGACCGATTGATCATGTTGAGTGCGGTCGACATCGGCACCCACACGCCGGTGACCAGGTCACGGAAGTGCGAGAACGCGTCGACTCCCGCGACCGCGGTGAGGCCATATTCGGATGCCGTCTCGATCGTGTCGCTGATGTGCAGGAAGTGCGCCCACGTCTCGGCGAAGTCCTCGTACGGATGCATCGTCGCGTAGGTCGTCAGGTAGGACTGCTCCCAGCCCGCCGGCGCCCCCTGCGCGTAGTGCCGGTCGATCTCGGTCTGGTAATCGGTCGTCTCGTCGCCGAACAGCGCACGACACCGCGCGAGCCGATCGGGGTGGTCGGCGGCCTCGACGAGCTGCCACTGGTAGTAGTGCCCGATCTCGTGACGGAAGTGACCGAGCATCGTCCGGTACGGCTCATCCAGCTCACCGCGCAGGCGTTCCCGGTAGGCGGGGTCGCTCTCGGCCAGATCGATCGTGATCACGCCGTCGTCGTGCCCGATGATCACGCCGCGGTCGGTGCTGGACAGCAGGTCGAAGCACAGACCGGTCACCGGATCACCGCCCGTCGCTGCGTCCTTGCCGACCACCGGGAATCCGAGCCGGTCCAGCTCCACGATCAGGTGGCGCTTCGCCCGCTCGGCGACCGGGAAGTTCGCGACTCCGGCCGCGTCCGCATCGTTGGGACGGGTGCGGGTCAGATCGCAGCTGAAGCACTGGCCACCCTCGAGCGGAGCAAGCCACGTGCAGCCCGAGAGGTTGAGGTTTCGGCATACGTGCCAGATGAGCCCGGAGCCGTCGATGTATCGTCCGTCGAGTCCGACCGGGACGATCTCGCCCTCCGCGCGGGAGTATCCCAGCCCGACGCCGCACGACACGCAGATCGAGTTCTCGAAGTAGAGCGGACTGCTGCAGACACGGCACCGATACGATCTCACCCCTCAGGGTCGCATATCAGGCTGCGCATGAACTCACCCTTGCGCATACTCCTCGAGTGGTGCAACGTCCACCGCCACGCGCAGCGTCGACTTCTTCGCCTCGGTGAAGATCACGCCCTTGACGGGCGGCACATCCCCATAGTCCCGTCCCCACGCGACGGTGACGTGGCGATCCGAGGCCCACTGGTCGTTGGTGGGATCGAACGCGAGCCACTGGTCCGAGCCCGGGATCCACGCCGCCACCCACGCGTGCGACGCATCCGCACCGACGAGCCGCGGCTTGCCCGCGGGCGGTCGCGTGGCCAGATAGCCGCTCACGTAGCGCGCGGCCACTCCGTGGCTGCGCAGGCAGGCGAGCGCGAGATGGGCGAAGTCCTGGCATACGCCGGCGCGCTTCTCGATCACATCGGCGACCGTGCTCGTGACAGTCGTCGCGGTCTTGTCGTAGTGGAAGTCGGTGTTGATGCGGTGCATCAGATCGGTGACGGCCTCACCGATCGGGCGGTCCGGCGTGAGGGATGCCGCGCCGTACTCCCAGGCGGCATCCACGTGCTGCGCTTTGGGCGATTCCACGGCGAACTCGGTCGCCGCCCACGCGCCGCGCGAGATGCCGGGGTTCACGATCGGCCGTGCGTGCTCCCACGGTTCGAGCAGCGCGTCGGCGTCGTATTCGGTCGGAACGACCGTCACGTCGCTGAGGGCATCGATCGTGAGGCGCATGTGCGGCTCGGTGACGTGGAAGTACGACACCACGTTGCCGTAGCAGTCGGTGTCGTCGGCGATGTCGCTCGGCGCCGGATCGATCGTGACCGATCGGGACGCCACGCGCTGCCACGGCAGCTCGCGCGGGCGGCAGTGGGCGATGCCGAAGCTGCTGGACACGTCGTCGTCGTACGAGTACGTGGTGGTGTGGGCGACCCGGTATCTCACAGGGACACCCCTGCGACCTCGGTGAGGGAAAGCGACGAGATCGGCTGGGGCACCGGGCCGGCCGCGAAGTGCAGGTGCACGATCGCATCGCCGAGACGGTGCAGCTGCCCGTGCGTCTCGGTGAGGAACTCCTCCAGCTTCGGACGATGCCCGTCCACGGGTGCGGTCAGGGCCGCGATGTCAGCAGACTGCAGCGCGTCCTCGAGGTGCTCGAGCAGACGCTCCGGGCGCGTGGATCCGGTCGATCCGGTGAGGTTGGACAGGTGGAACCGCAGCCGGGCGAGCGAGAACGCGATCGATCGCGGGTTGTCGGGGTCCAGCAGCAGCAGGTCCAGCACGTCGGATGTGCGGGCGCTGCCGCGGAACCTGCGTCGATGCGTGACCGAGCTCTCGGCCGCCATCAGCACGCCACCCAGCACGGCACGGTCGACGCCCGAGCCGAGAGAGACGGTCGTGGTCGCGGCCAGCAGTGTGCACACCTGCAGCGAGCGCTCCAGGTAGCGACCCGCCTCGATCGCGTGCCAGCCGTCGTCGCGGATCATGTTCGCGGTCACGCCCTGCAGCGACAGGATGCCGCCCAGCATGCGGCTGGCCGATTCGGCGAGCTGCGGCCGGCGCGTCCCCCGAAGCGCCTGCATGGCGCGATCCGTGCTGCCGAACGCACGCCAGGTGTCGACCGAGAGCTGGTCGCGCACACCCTCGAGCGCGTCGCGCATGCGCTGCAGCGAGTGCGCCGCCGAACCCGGTCGGTCGGCATCCACCAGCAGCGAGCGTTGCTCGAGATCCGTGTCGAGCCAGCGCGTCCCGCACAAGCGCTGCTGCACGCCGATGAGTGCCCGCAGCGCTGCGCCGCTCTCTCGCGTGGAGGTGTAGTCCAGCTGCTCGGCGTGCGTGCTCGCCGTGATCACGAGGCGCAAGAGGTCTTCGGCGCGCTCGGTGTAGCGCCCCGACCAGAACATGTCCTCGACGGCTCGCGGGGGCAGCACAGGCACCGCCCGCGCGAGCGACAGCGGGGTGACCTCGAGGATGCCCTGGTCCAGGTCGCCGGGCCCATTCTTGAGCACCCAGACATCCTTCGTGCGGGGAGCCGAATTGCGATCGTCGACGAGGGTCGCAAGTCCGCCGACGAGCGGGCGGTAGATCGCGCCGTCCCGCACGATGAAGGCCCGCAGCACGAGTGGGCTGGGGTTCGCGCGGCCCGACTTGCGGCCGGCGTCGCCCCATGAGGGCGCCTGCGACAGCGGGAGCCGCTCCTGGCCGACGAACCGATGCGGCGCCGACATGATCCGATCGCGCAGCTCGGTCGGGTCGAGCTCGGACAGATCCGCTGCTCGACCGTCGATCTGGCGGACGATGCAGCCGGTCGGGTCCGCCTTCACCGCGGCGAGCACCTCCGCGAGCCCTTCGGGGTCGCCGCACCACGTGGTGGCGACCGACGGCAGGCGCAGCTGCTCGCCGAGCAGGCGCTCGCACACCGCCGGCATGAACGGCATCAGACCGGGGTTCTCCAGCACGCCCGCGCCCAGCCCGTTCACGAGCCGTACCCGGCCGCGCCGCACGGCCTCGGTGAGCCCGGCGACACCCAGCCGCGAGCCCGCACGCAGTTCGAGCGGATCGCACCATTCGGCATCCACGCGGCGCAGGATCACGTCGACGCGCTCGTGCGGCTGATGCTGGGGGAAGCCCGCGGGCTTCATCCACACCCAGCCGTCGCGGATCACGAGGTCTTCGCCCTGCACGAGCGGGAAGCCGAGGATGTTGGCGATGAACGCCTGGTCGTACGCGGTCTCGGAATGCGTCCCGGGCGAGAGCACCACGACCCGCGGGTCGGCTGCTTCGAGGGGCGCCGCCTGCAGCAGCGCCGAGCGCAGCGCTGAGAAGTACGGCTCCATGCGGTGAAGCCCCGCCTCCTCGTAGAGCTCCGGCAGCACACGGGAGAGCACGCGGCGGTTCTCCATCGCGTAGCCGAGGCCCGACGGTGCCTGCACCCGGTCGGTCAGCACGCGCCACTCTCCCGCGGCGTCCCGCCCGAGATCGGTGCTCGAGAGGATCAGCGGGTTCGGATCGAATCCGCGCGCGCGCGCGATCGGGCGCGCGTAGCCGGAGTGCCCGAAGACGACCGCCGAAGGGATGACCCCCTCGGCGAGAAGTCGCTGCTCGCCGTAGATGTCGGCCAGCAGAGCGTTGAGCAGTTCCGTGCGCTGCGCCAGCCCGACCTCGAGCCGCGCCCAGGTGGCGGCATCCAGGACGAGCGGCATGGGATCGAGCTGCCAGGGCTGCGCACCATCGGGATTTCCATACGTCGCACCGTCGTCAGCGAGGAGTGTCGTGATCTCGCCGTCGATGCGGCCGAGCTCTGCAGAGGTCAGCTCGACGGCGATCGACGCCATGCCCTTCCACGCGGGCCGCAGCGCCCCGTCGGCGCCCACGACCTCGTCGAAGCGCACGCCGTTGCCTGTCAACGGCAGGGTCGGCTGCGCGATCGAGGCCGCGTAGTCTCTGAGCAGGCTCACGCGGTCGGAACCCTCCGCAGGTCGAGGGTGTGCGGGTAGTCGGAGCTGAACGCACGCCGCGCCCTCTCGCGCATCGCGGACACGTCGAGGTGGCTCGCGGTGTGGCCGTGCGGCTCGAACCGGCTCGCCCGGCGCGCTTCGGCCTCGTTGGAGTTGATCGGCGGCCGGTCGTACGACCGGCCGCCGGGGTGCACGACGTGGTAGGTCGCACCGCCGACGCTCACCCCGGACTCGACGTCCACGACGTCGAACACGAGCGGAGCGTGCACCGGGATCGACGGGTGCAGCGCCGACCACGGCTGCCAGGCGCGGAAGCGCACACCGGCGTAGTACTCGCCGATGCGACCGGTCGACGTCAGTGGCACAGGAACAGCCTGGCACGTCACGAGGTGCATGCGCGGATCCAGGCCGGTCACCTTCACCTGGACGCGCTCGACCGACGAGTCCACGTAGCGCGAGGTGCCGCCCTCCGTGACCTCTTCGCCGAGGACGTTCCACGGTTCGATCGCCTGCCGCAGCTCGAGCTCGATGCCCTCGGCGCTGCCGCCGGTCAGGCGGGTCATCCCGATCCGGGGGAACCGGAACTCGGTGAACGCGTTGAGCCAGTCGGCCTCGAACGCGATGCCGTGCTGGCGCAGGTCGGCGACGACCTCGCCGATGTCGGCGGTTGCTCCCTCGGGCAGCAGGAAGTCCTCGTGCAGGCGCGTTCCCCAGCGCACGAGCGGAGCCGTGTAGGGCTTCTCCCAGAACATCGCGACCATACTGCGCACGAGCAGAGCCTGCACGAGGGCGAGCTGCGGATGCGGCGGCATCTCGAATCCGCGCAGCTCGAGCAGTCCGAGCCGACCGCGGCTGCTGTCGGGGCTGTAGAGCTTGTCGATGCAGAACTCGGCGCGGTGGGTGTTGCCGGTGAGGTCGGTGAGCAGGTGCCGGAGCGCCCGGTCGACCAGCCATGGCGAGGACTCCTCGCCGAGCTCGCGCGCCGATGCGGTGAGCCGGCTTATCTCCTGCAGCGCGATCTCCATCTCGTAGACCGCTTCCGGGCGGCCCTCGTCGAAACGGGGCGCCTGGCTCGTCGGTCCGATGAACCGACCCGAGAACAGGTACGACAGGCTCGGATGCCGCTGCCAGTACGTGATCAGGCTCGCGAGCAGATCGGGGCGGCGCAGCAGAGGCGAGTCGACCGGCTGCGATCCGCCGAGCGTGATGTGGTTGCCGCCGCCGGTTCCGGTGTGCAGTCCGTCGAGGTCGAACTTCTCGGTCGCGAGGCGGCTCTGACGGGCCTGTTCGTACAGCGTCACCGTGAGGTGGCGCAGATCGTTCCACGACGACGTCGGCTGCATGTTGACCTCGATCACGCCCGGGTCAGGTGTGACGATCAGCTGGGTCAGGCGCACGTCCGGCGGCGGGCCGTACCCCTCGAGCACGAGCCGGCAGCGGGTGAGTCCTGCGGCCTTCTCGATCACCATGAGCAGGTCGCAGTATGCCTCGAGCGTCACGGTCGGCGGCAGGAACACGTGTACGTGACCGTCTCGGGCCTCGAACGTGACCGCGGTCGTGCGCGCGTCCTTCGGGTCGACGACGCTGACCTTGGGGATGCCGGGGGTGAGCGGCGGCCCTGCCTCGAGGTACGAGGGCTCGCCGGGGTGCTCGGGGTCTGCCCACGAGATCGAGTCCAGCGGCAGGCGCAGCCCGACGGCGCTCGAGCCGGGGATGAGCACGAGGCGTCCGCGGCGGAACGTCCAGGCCGGGCTCGTCCACTCGTCCTCGGTCGTGAGCGGCAGCACCCAGCCTGTCTCGGCCGTGACGGTGCGGTCGAGCTCAGCGACGTCGACTCCGGCGGTCTCATCCAGCTCGGGCCGCGGCCCTTCGGGCTGGCGGATCTCGGCCGCGATCTCGGCGAACGGGTCCTCATACGCGGGCAGCAGTCGGCGATCCGGGATGCCGAGCAACGCGGTCACCGCACGGGCGAGGGCTTCGGCGTTGGAGCGGGCGTCGGGATCGGCATCCTTCCCCCACGGGTCGGCGAGAAGCTCCGGGTCGTTCCACAGGGGCTTGCCGTCGGTGCGCCACTGCAGCGCGATGTTCCAGCGGGGCAGCGGTTCGCCCGGGTACCACTTGCCCTGACCGCGGTGCACGACTCCGCCCAGCGCATACGTGGCGCGCAGCCGCTCGGCGAGGATGCCGGCCAGTTCGCGCTTGTGCTCGCCGTCGGCATCCGTGTTCCACTCCGCGCTGGTCGCGTCATCCAGCGCGACGAAGGTCGGCTCTCCGCCCATCGTGAGGCGCACGTCGCCCGCCTGCAGACGCTCGTCGACCGCGCCGCCGAGGGCGTCGATGCGCGCCCACTGCTGGTCGGTGTAGGGCTTGGTGGTGCGCGGATCCTCGTGGATGCGGATGACCTCGTTGCGGAAGTCGAAGGTCACCTCGACAGGCTCGGTCGTGCCCTGGATCGGGGCGGCGCTGGAGGGGTGGGGTGTCGCGCTCAGCGGGATGTGCCCTTCACCGGCGAACAGCGCGCTGGTCGGGTCCATGCCGACCCACCCGGCGCCGGGGATGTAGACCTCGGTCCAGGCGTGCAGGTCGGTGAAGTCGACCTCGGTGCCGCTCGGACCGTCGAGCGCCTTCTGGTCGGCGGCCAGCTGCACGAGGTACCCGGAGACGAAGCGCGCGGCGAGGCCGTACTTGCGCAGCAGGCTCACGAGCAGCCACGCGCTGTCCCGGCAGCTTCCGATCGCTCGGCCCAGGGTCTCGTCGGGCGTCTGCACGCCCGGCTCCATGCGCACGTCGTAGGCCACGTCGCGGTGCACGGCCGAGTTCAGGCCGGCCAGGAACTGCACGGTCGGCACGCCGTTCTCGGGCATCGGCGGAAGCGATTCCTTCCAGATTCCGGCCTGCTCGCTGTCCTCGACCGGACGCAGGTAGGGCGCGAGGTCGGCCTTGAGACCGGGCTCGTAGTCGAACGGGAAGTGCTCGGCGTACTCCTCGATGAAGAAGTCGAACGGGTTGATGACCATGAGGTCCGCGACGAGGCTGACCGTGATCGACAAGTGATCGATCTTCTCGGGGAACACGAGCCGGGCGACCCAGTTGCCGAAGGGATCCTGCTGCCAGTTGATGAAGTGGTTCGCCGGGCTGACCTCGAGCGAGTACGCCTCGATCGGCGTCCGGGAGTGCGGGGCAGGCCTCAGACGCACCATGTGAGGGGTGACATTCACCGGTCGGGCGAACGAATACCCGGTGTAGTGCGTGAGCGAGACCTTTGTGGACATTCCCACAGTGTCGCCCAAATCTGTTGCGTCCGCGTTTCGTACCCGCTCGCGCCGCTGACCGCAAGTCTGCGTCCGGAGCTCGAGACCGAGGGGATTCCCCTCCGTCTCACGACCCTGAGCAGTGTCACAGAGTCCATCAGCCGAGCAGTTCCGGAGGCGTACAGTCGGTCGAAGAAGCTTCAGTCACAGCGCGGCGAAGGAGCCCCATGGCACAGGTCCTTGCTCTCGATCGGACCGACCGAGCGCTGCTGAGGGCGCTCACCGCGAACGCCCGCGCCTCCGGCGCAGCACTGGCCTCGACGCTCGGCATCGCGGAATCGACGGTTTCGCTGCGCCTGCGCCGGCTGCAGACCAGCGGCGTGATCCGCCGATATCGCGTCGACCTCAACCCGCTCGCGCTCGGCGCGACGGTTCAGGCGCTCATCGCAATCCGGCTGGTCAAGCATGCGCGCGAGGAGATCGAGGCCTTCCGACGGGCGGCACCCAGCCTGCCGGGGGTGCTGAGCCTGTTCCACATGGCGGGCGCCGACGACTTCCTGCTGCACGTCATGGCGCGCGACGCCGCGGAAGTGCGCGAGTTCGTGCTGACGCACCTGACCGGGCACCCTGCCGTGGCGCACACCGAGACGAACCTGATCTTCGAGCACACCGACGGCGACGGGTGGGAGCAGCTCATCCGGTGAGCCGGGCGCGGCCGCGGACGAGACCGATCAAGTATGAGAGGGGCCGAAGCGGTTGAGTCAGGCGTCCCGCAGCAGCCGCTCGCGCACCTCGCGGCGCAGCACCTTGCCGATGAGCGACCGGGGCAGCTCGTCGACCTCGAAGTACCTGCGGGGCACTTTGTGGTCCGCAAGGTGCAGCTTGCAGTAGTCGCGCAGCGCCTTGGGGTCCAGCACCGCACCCTCCCGCAGCACGATCGCGGCGACGACCTGTTCGCCGCCCGATCGCGGGAGGGACACGACGGCGGCTTCGGCGACATCAGGGTGACCCTGGAGTGTCTCTTCGACCTCCGTCGGGGCGACGTTGAAACCGCCGGTGATGATGATCTCCTTGAGCCGGTCGACGACGGTGACGAACCCGTCGGCCGAGACCGTGACGATGTCGCCGGTGCGCACCCAGCGACCCGGGAGCAGCGTCTCCGCCGTCTCGTTCGGTCGCCGCCAATAGCCCTGGAACACCTGAGGGCCATGGACCAGCAGCTCGCCCGACTCCCCGAAAGGACGATCCGTGTTCGTGTCGTCGGGGTCGACGACACGGATGTCGGTGCTCGGGAACGGCACGCCGACAGTTCCGGGGCGTCGCGACGGGCCCATCGGGTTGGCGAGCACGATCGGCGAGGTCTCGGTCATGCCGTAGCCCTCGACGAGAAGGCCTCCGGTCACTTCCTCCCACCGGGCCACGGTCTCGACCGGAAGGCTCATCGCACCCGACATCGCGAACCGCAGGCTCTTCAGGTCGATCGTGCCGCGCTCGGCCGCACGGGCGAGTTGGTCGAACATCGGAGGGACCGCGGGCAGGAAGGTCGGCGGACTCTTCTTCGCAGCATCCGCCATGAGGATCACGTCATACTTCGGGAACAGCACCAGCTTGGCCCCGATGCTCATCGCAAACGTGAGGCATAGAGTCATGCCGTAGGTGTGGAACAGCGGCAGCACACCGTAGAACGTCTCCTCGCCTTCGTGCAGCCCCGGCACCCACGCGCGACCCTGCATCGCGTTCGCTCGCAGATTGCTGTGCGTGAGGATCGCGCCCTTCGGAGCGCCGGTCGTGCCGCTCGTGTACTGCAGCAGGGCGATGTCGTCGATGACCGGGTGCGGATGCTGCTTGTTCAGGCGCCTGCCGTCCACGAGCGCCCGCCAGCCGAGCACCTTCTTCGCCTTCGGCGTCGCGGTCAGCTGGGCACGCGCAGTGCGCGCTTTCGCGAGCGGCAGCCGCAGCGCAATGCGGGTGGTCCACGGCATCGCCTCGGTCATGTCGACGCTCACGATGCGCTCGAGCGTGAGGTCGGCCGGGAACCCGGCCAGCGTGTCACAGACCTTGTCCCACGCGATCGCGAACCGCGCCTGGTGGTCCTCGAACTGATGCCGCAGCTCTCGCGCCGTGTACAGCGGGTTGTGCTCGACGACGATCGCGCCCAGTCGCAGCACCGCATAGAACGCGACCACGTGCTGCGGGCAGTTCGGCAGGATGATCGCGACACGGTCGCCATGCGAGACACCCAGCTTGCGCAGCCCCTCGGCCGCACGCTCGATCTGCTCGCCGAGATCGTGGTAGGTCGTCGTGGCGCCGAAGAACTCGAGCGCCGCGGCGCTGCCATACCGGGCGATGCTCGCCTCGATCATGTCGGACAGCGTCTCGGTGACCTCTTCGATGACGTCGGGCACTCCGGGCGCATACGCCGACAGCCAGGGGCGGGATTCGTATGGGTTCTGCGACTCCATCCTCCGAGCTTTGCACACCGCGCCTGTGTACGGGCGCGGGCGCGAGTGCGGCGCCTGTGCGCGGGCCGGGGTTTCCGTGCTGCTGGCTGCGGTGTATGGGCCGGGTTCCGCGCTGGAGTTCTACTCGCGCACCGCAAGGGCTGAGCCGCGGCATTCGCCCGCACGGCGGGGACTCTCGGGCGCACAACTCCTGCAGCGCGGAACACGAGACGCGCGCGACAGCCGCCACCGTACGAGCGCGCCCACGACCGCGGTGCGTTCTGCAGGAGTTATGCGCCCCGGTCGACGGCGACCGCGGTGATCAGCCGTACAGCTCGCCCACCGGCACGGCGATCGGCAGCACGTTCCCGGGCTGCGCGAGCGGGCACGCCCATACAGGGTCGTAGGCGCACGACGGGTTGTACGCGAAGTTGAAGTCGAGCACGATCGTTCCGCGTGCGACATCCGAGCCGAGGTCCGCCCCCTTGATCGTGTCGATCAGGTACCGCCCGCCGCCGTACGTTCCTCCTGGAAGCCCCGCGAGCGCGTCGCGCACCGGTACGAACACTCCGCCGCCGTAGGTCATGACGCGCCAGACGTCGAGGGTTCCGGCATCCGGGATCTCGACCAGGCCGACCCGCTCGAACGGAACGGCGCCGTCGGTCCCGGTCGCGAACTCGAACCCGCCCGGCTCGGCCGGCAGGATCGGCAGCTCGTACCGCCACGCCCGGTCGTAGGGGGCGATCGTCAACCCCTCGAACAGGACGAGGTCCGCGTCCAGCAGCGGCGTGGCGGGATGCCGGCCCATGAGGTCGTCGCGCTCGATGCGCCACAGCTCGTGCGCTTCCTCGGGGTCCTCCTGCGCGCGCAGCGCGTCGTACAGTGCGAAAACTCGGCGCCGCCAGTCGGCGATCTCGAGGGCGGTGCGGGCGGAGTCGGAGGCCATCAGCCCAGGCTACGCGGGCGGCGACCCACGCCCAGGGCGCTCCCGGCGCCGCCGGTCGACCAGCGCGTATACGGCTGTCATCTGCCGGTGCGGAAGAGCCGTCGCGCAGATCGCCGAAGTGCGTGGGACGCCGAATGGGCCGAGCGCCGGCTGCGCCTGGTCCCGCGGCGCTGCGCGGCCACGAGCGAGAGCGCGGGTGAGCCGCAGTCGGCGTGGAACGTGGCGCGCGGCGTCAGGCCCGACGAGCGCGACGATGACGACACCGAGCTGCGGATCGCGCGCGAGGAGCATTCGGCCGTCTCGTAGGGCCGTGCCGAGAACGTGCCCTTCTGAACGGAGCCGACGCTCCGGTCCGCGATCAGCGAGCCTTGACGATCGTGAACAGGACGACGGAGTCCTCGACCGCCTCGAGCGAGTGCAGGCCGTCGGGGATCGTCATCAGATCGC
>WOYI011514705.1_pt1 | contig 18827 bp, 19 predicted proteins | sample 6423411 | NCBI WGS metagenome assembly WOYI01 (sample SAMN13441803, study PRJNA592873) | oil field metagenome | biome: oil field; feature: oil-well bore; material: oil-contaminated soil; isolation source: oil-contaminated soil from oil-well borehole | place: Germany: Wietze | collected 2016-10-18 ... | reverse complement strand
GACAGGGATGACAGACGCCCCCCATTCTCCAAGGAAAAAAGTGGGAGAGATGGTGGCAGTGATGAACGTCGTCAACGTAAATCTGGTCCGAAGCCTTATGGGTTTGACTCTTTCCGGCAGACCAAGACCAGAGGAGAAAACGAAGACGATCCGTTCCTCTCTGAATGATTTTGTTACCTATAGTGTAAATATGTTTAGAACCCCCGTTTTGGGGGTTCTATGCTGATTACATGAAAGATTATTTTCTTCAGATTGTATCATATTGACAGTGTAGTTCACTTGGAGTAAGATAACTATTGAGATAAAATATCATTTAGGAAAAACCCATGAAAGATAAGCGACAAACAATACAAAAGGGACTGGTGTGGGATGCCGTAACCAACGCTACCAACCATCCAAATGCTGAACAAATCTACGAGCGTATTGTTGAGAAACATCCATCGATTAGTAGAGCTACAGTCTATCGAAATCTAAACTCACTTGTTGAAGAAGGTAAGGTAAAGCGTGTTAGGGTACTTGGCGGTCCTGACCATTTTGATCGCACGTTGCGGAACCATTACCATATACAATGCATTCATTGTAAACGTGTAGACGATATAGAGTTATTTGAGGATATCAATCTATCCGAACAGAATATCGACACCTCTGGATATACTCTGGAATCATATGAAATAGTCTTCAACGGGATCTGTCCCGAATGTAAAAATAAGCGTGCTGCTCAATAGGCAGCTACTGAAAGGAGCAATGAATGGAATTGAAAGGATCAAAAACAGAGAAGAACTTGCATCAGGCTTTTGCCGGCGAGTCAATGGCTCGGAATAAGTATACCTATTATGCTTCCAAGGCAAAGAAAGAAGGGTATGTACAGATTGGAAATCTCTTCGAAGAAACTGCTTCAAATGAGAAGGAACATGCAAAAATCTGGTTCAAACTTCTGCAGGAAGCTGGTGAAATCCCTACTACAACTTCCAACCTAAAGGATGCTGCAGCAGGAGAGCACTATGAATGGACCGACATGTATATAAACTTTGCAAAGGAAGCTCGGGAAGAAGGCTTCACCAAGATTGCTACCTTGTTTGAAATGGTTGCTGCCATCGAGAAACATCATGAACAGCGCTACCTTGATCTCTTGAAGAATATTGATGGTGGCTTGGTATTCAGTCGTGATGGAGACCAGATGTGGAAATGTTCCAACTGTGGCCATATCGTTATTGGCAAGAAGGCTCCTGGCATTTGCCCCGTATGTAACCATCCCCAGGCATATTTCGAGATTGTAGCAAAAAACTATTAAACTTTTGGTAGTTTTTAGAAAAGAGCAGGCCGCAGTGCCTGCTCTTTTCCTACCCATCGGTGTCTAGATGCATGAACCGGAGTGGATTGCTATGAACCATCTCATGAATATCGTCATCACTGAAAGGTGACTCCTCAAAGATCCGATAATAGGATGTGTATGATTCCACCTTCACAAGGTTAACCGAAAAGTCAGTACCAAACAGGCTCCTGGAAAGTACCGTCTGCTTTTTTTCTACATCCAGTGTTTTCATGTAATTGGAAAGCAACACGTAGAAATCAGGATTGCTGCCACTGAAAGAGACATCTGCATACACATTTGGATAGAGTAGCATGAGTTCAACAAGATCATAAAACCACGGAGAGTCGGGTACTCTGCTTGTTAAGCTAGATAGTAGTGACAAGGGATTTTTTTGCAGTTGGTTGTACTGCCAACCATAATGGGCAAAATCAATCCTAAGCATAGGGTAACGTGCAAGTACCGGCTTGTAGGAGGATGGGGCAGTGTATTTCCATGCCTCCTTCGCTGGTACTCCTCTGAACCCTTGATCGTCACAATGGGTCATAATAGGGATGTCGTGTTTCGTACAAAACTCATAGATCATGATGACTTTGTCACGCTGTTCTGGGTCTGTTGGCCACGGGTCATAACCCAGTGGGGGATAGAGCTTGACTCCGTAGAATTGTTTCTTCTCATTACCTGTACGAATATAGGTATTCAGTAGTCCTTCAATGAAGGAAGGGGAATGAACCTGTGGGTTGATGCCTAAAAAGGGAAAGAACTCGAACAATCCATCTGGATGGGTTGTCCGATAATAATCAAAACCCTCTAGGGTGTCTTTCACATAATCAAGGATTTTTTCTTCTTTGGGGGCAGGATAGTAGAGCGAGTCGTTCCTAATTTTGCTGCTGGAGAAGTCCATCAAGAGTGGGCACATTGCCATCTTGTCGTAAGTACGGGAACGCATGTGCATTTTCCCATCGTGGATATAGGGCTTTTCAGGTCGGATGGCTTCTTCATCATGACTGGAAAATTTCCCCATGAGATCATCTTCCATCATTACCAGGGTCTCTCCGATGGTCTGTTCAAATGTGGTCAATGTATTGGTGATGCGGTTGAGCAGGGCTGCGCTCTTACGATTCTTGTTGGTCAAGATATAGCTCGGGGAAAGGGTCCCGCTGGTCACCAAGTCCCCGATACCTCCCTCCAATGAGGAAAAGAACGACAGCAAATTTGGATGCACGATATTCATCACATGAAAATGCTGGTCAAAGAAGTAATGCATACCACCCTCCTCAGAAGGTAATGGGGGGTTATACGACCCCTCAAGGAATCACATACCCATCTTCTTTTTCAACTTTGCCCAAGAATCCTTGAGTGTTACTGTCCTGTTGAAAACGAGATGGTCTTCACTACTTGCCTTGCTATCAACACAGAAGTATCCATTACGGATGAACTGCAGATAATCCCCTTCCCGTGCTTGCCTGATATATGGCTCTGCTTTTGCATTGCTTATAATCTGCAAGGAATCGGGGTTTAAGTCATCCAAATAGTTGCCTGTTTCCTTCCCTGGATACTCAGTGAGGAAGAGCTTGTCATAGAGGCGAGCCTCGATGGTGACCCCTTCAGAGGCACTGACCCAGTGACTGGTTCCCTTGACCTTTCTCCCATCAGGAGTGGAACCCCCTCTTGATTCAGGGTCATAGGTGCAATGGACTTCAATGATGGTTCCCTCGTCATCTTTTATTACTGAATGAGCCGTCACATAGTAAGCATACTTAAGTCTGATCTCATTGCCGGGATAGAGTCTGTGGTATTTCTTCGGAGGATCTTCCATAAAGTCTTCCCTTTCGATGTACAGCTCCCGTGAAAAAGGTATCAGGTGTGTTTCGCTGCTTGGGTCTTCAGGATTGTCCACAGCCTCAAAGTATTCGACCTTATCTTCAGGATAGTTGTCGATGACCAGTTTTAGAGGGTCCAGTACCACCATCAAGCGCTGTGCACGTTTATTCAAATCTTCCCGAACACAGAACTCCAACAAGGAGAAGTCAACAACGCCCTCAACCTTTGCCACTCCAACGCGGCTGATGAAATCTTTCATCGATTCAGGAGAGTATCCTCGTCTTCTGATACCGCTGATGGTAGGCATTCTAGGGTCATCCCATCCATCCACGATTCCCAGCTTAACCAAGTTGAGAAGTTTCCTTTTGCTCATCACAAAATAGTTGATGTTCAAGCGGGCAAATTCATACTGATGTGGAGTATGCTCAATACCATCAATGCTGGTTGCCCAATCATAAGCAGGTCGGTGATCTTCGAATTCCAGTGTACAGATAGAGTGGGTCACGCCTTCAATGGCATCACTGATGGGATGGGTGAAATCATACATAGGATAGATGCACCAGGTGTCCCCGGTTCGTGGATGTGAAGCAAACTTGATACGGTAGAGTGCCGGGTCTCGCAAGTTGAGATTGGGACTGGACATATCAATTTTTGCTCGGAGAATGTACTTCCCCTCTGGGTGTTTGCCTTCATGCATCTCATGGAACAATCTCAGATTTTCTTCAATACTCCGCTCTCTGTCGGGACTGTTTTTCCCGGGTTCCTTCAACGTTCCCCGGTACTCCTTCATCTGCTCGGCTGTCAGACTGTCCACATACGCCTTGCCTTGTTTTATCAACTCCAACGCTATCTCATATAATTGCTGATAATAATCTGAAGCATGGTACTCGTATTCACCCCAGTCGTAGCCAAGCCATTTGATGTCACGCTTGATGGAGTTGATGTACTCCATATCTTCCTTCTCGGGATTGGTGTCGTCAAAACGGAGGTGGCAGCGGCCTTGGTATTTTTCAGCAAGCCCGAAATTGATGCAAATCGACTTGATGTGTCCGATATGCAGGTATCCATTGGGTTCAGGGGGGAACCTGGTTACAATGGTGTTATTAGGAACCCGGCCGCTCGCCAGGTCATCTTCGATGATTCGTTCCAAAAAATTAAGGGGTGTTTTTTCTTTCATCCCCACTTCATTGTTCTCTTCCATCATGGTCCTTCCTTATACCCTTTCAAAGGGGCTTCTCTGAGGATAGCACATAGTAGCACAACCCTAGTGGTTGTGCGAGTGGCTATCAGATTTCTTTCTTATAATCCAATGCGCTCATGGATGCCTTTGCATCCTCACTCCCTTCGTTAGCAAAATAGGGACCGAAACTTACGGATTTCTGGATCCCTGGAAGCGTGTAACTGCCTACCCAGGTTACAGAGTCTGAACTCTGTCTCCTGTATCCGATCGATAGATGGGAACCTCTGCGTTTCATACTCCATATTGCTTGGTTGCTTCCTTCCTTTAAGGGAATTCTACTATAGTTGAGGAAACCATTGATCATCACGTGTATTTCCAAGGATTCTGTGCTTATTCCAATGCCTATGTAATCGGTATCCAGATGGTAGAAGCAAACTCCTGCAAAGACATGATTCCCAGAGCTGGAGAGTGTCATGTTGCAAGAAAAGTCATCATCAGAAACTGCAAGCAACAGAGGCCCATCAGGCAAGTGCATCTGAGGTTCAACAGAGAGGGAAACCGTTCGATGGTCTTTATCCCATGATCTGGGTTTTCCCATCCATCTAAAATCGCGCATCGTAATCTTTCTCATATACGCAGTATAGGAGAGTTGCATCATTTTATCCATAACCACTTTATGTTCGGAAGAAGTTGTTGTACCTTATAGTGTATGAAGTCACCAAAAGAATACGCATTGGAAAAGTATTTACTGTCACAGCTGGATAGGGATTCTGACAGCTATCGTCTGGCAACACTGCTCGTACAGGACCCTGAGATCGAGGCATTGCAAGAGTATGCGAACAGTGTTTCAATCAAGCGGCTGAACTACAATGACCACGGTCCGGTACATATGCGCCAAGTGGCCATCAACGGAGTCAAGATGCTCACCCTCCTCAAGGATGCAGGTATCAAGACGTCCTTGGAACAAGAGGAGAGTGGCAGTTTCGAAGATAGTATGCTTGCTTTATTGCTTGCGTCATTCGTACACGATCTTGGTATGAGTATTGGGCGAAGTGATCATGAATTGACTGGCTTGGTGATTTCACGTCCTATCATGAATCGTATCCTCACCCAGCTTCTCGGCGACCAGTTGACCCGTAAGATAGCCATTATTTCGGTTGCCAGTGAAGGAGTGCTCGGGCATATGGCAAATAGGAGAGTACACTCCTTGGAGGCAGGAATGCTTCTGGTTGCTGATGGATGTGACATGGAAAAGGGAAGAGCTAGAATTCCTATGAGTATCATGAGCCATGCAAAGGTTGGTGATATCCATAAATACTCTTCCAATGCAATTGAGAAGGTGACGATTACAAAAGGTGATTCGGTCCCCATCCTCATCGATATCGCCATGAGTAGTGATGTAGGATTTTTCCAAGTTGAAGAAGTATTGCTACCCAAGATTTCAATGAGCCCTGCCAAGGTATATGTACAGGTTCATGCTGGGGTAATCGGAAAAGAGCGAAAGAAGTACTTGTAGGAGGAATCATGATAGGTGTAATTGGAGAAGCATTGATAGACTTTATTGCCAAGGGAACGCTGGGACCATCGGTTCCCTATGACTCGGTGGTTGGCGGATGTGCCTTGAATACGGCCGTTGCTACCTCTAGGCAGAATTCTCCTGTTGTGTATATAGGGAAAATCTCGGGAGATATATTTGGGCAGCGAATGCTCAACCATCTCATCGAGAGTGAGGTGTTATTCGATCCAAGTCTCTGTGCTGCACCCCAGCCATCTTTACTTGCCATGGCAAGCCTTGATGCAGAAGGGAAAGCAAATTACACCTTTTATACAGAAGGAACAGCAGTGGCCAGTATGACCAAAGCAGAATTGCTAGCTGCCCTCCAGGAACATACCGATTTGAAAGTGGTACACATCGGTTCAGTGTCCTTGGCTCTGGAGCCTCTCTCTGAGGTAATCATCTCGGCTTTGCAATCCTATGAACCAAAACCTGTGATATTCCTCGATCCCAATGTCAGGCCAGATGTTATTACCGATATGAATGCATTGAGAAGTAGGATTGAAGAAGCAATGGACTTGGCATCCTTGGTCAAGATTAGTGATGAGGATCTTCTGTTGCTCTACGAAGGAAAGGATGCAAAGAAAATGGCTCAGTCCCTTGCCAGGGAGAAGCAGGCTCATATCATTCTTACTCTTGGCAGGAAAGGAAGCATTTGGTACACCCCTGAAGGGGAATCAGCTTCCATGGAGATTATTGACCTGCCGGTTGTTGATACGGTGGGGGCTGGGGACACCTTCAGTGGAGGTCTCCTCTCCTATCTCTATGAGAGGGACTGTTTCGGCAAGGATGGGGAAATCCCACAACTAAAAAACCTATCACTTGATCTAATCAAGGATGCGTTGGTTTGGGCGACAGCCTCCAGTGCCATCACCTGCTCCAGGAGGGGGTGTGATCCTCCTCGGTCCGAGGAGATACGTTCCTTGCTCTCCAGCCTCTAGGTTGCCTTAGCATCTTCTTTGGAAGTACACTAAGCCTTATGCTGAAGAATACCCGTAACAGAATTATACGCACATTGCTCCTGATTGTAGGGGGTGTGTTTTGTGTATTCATCGGCTTGTTGCTATTCCGTTGGACAGACAGTATTGCGGAAGATAAGCAAAGAAAAGAACTCTCAAAAGTGCTCCATACCATTGCCGAGGAACAGGGACCAGAAGGAGTGCTTGCACTTTCTGGATTGCATGTGGCAGACATTCTCTCAGGAGAAGATGGCTTGATATTATTTGAAGAAAATGACGCCATCTATTATAGTGCTACAGAGAAACAACAGATGAGTGTCTATGAAAACGTGAACAAGAGCGTTGTACATATCACTACGGTGGGAGAGACAGCGGTGAGCGCTTTCATGGATGTCCTCCCCGCTAAAGGGACTGGCAGTGGCATCATTCTTTCCAAGGATGGGTACATCCTTACCAATGCCCATGTGGTAGAGAAAAGTGCAAGCCTGCAGGTTGGTTTGTATAACAACCAATCCTATGCTGCAACTTTGGTTGGTATGGATAGTGAGGATGATCTAGCAGTAATCAAGTTAGTTTCAGCCAAGGATGTTGTGTTGTATCCTGCCTCCTTAGGGACCAGTGAGGATTTGCAGATTGGGCAACGGGTAATTGCAATTGGAAATCCTTTCGGGTATGACCGTACGATGAGTGTAGGTGTGGTAAGTGGGTTGAATCGTCCGGTAAGAACCAGCGAAGGCAAGGTGATTATGAACGCAATCCAGACCGATGCTGCAATCCATCCTGGAAACAGCGGTGGGCCCTTGCTCAATACCCGTGGGGAAGTCATAGGGATAAACTCTGCAATATTCACTACTTCAGGGAGCTCACAGGGGTTAAACTTTGCAATTCCTGTTGATACTGCCATTGCAGTCATACCGGATCTGATCAAGCAAGGAAAGATCAGCCGGGGATGGCTCGACCTTGCTGCAGTACAACTTACTCCCCAGCTGGTTGCCTATGCAAAACTTCCTGTTGAAAAAGGTGTTCTGGTCAGTGAAGTCACCAGTGGAGGGTTTGCTGAGAAAGCAGGCATACAGGGTGGGAGCCGAAAGGTCCAGTATGGATCCTCGGTTATCAATCTAGGAGGTGATGTGATCACCGCTATCAATGGTGAGACGATTGAAGATCTCAACGATCTCTATCTGGCATTACTCCCGATGAGAAGTGGGGAAAAAGTCTCTGTGACAATCAATCGTGACGGAAATGTAAAGAAGATGGAAGTGCAGCTGATTGAACGAACAGCGCAACATGTGAGCGCATTGGTACGATAAGATGAAAGATACAGTATATGTTGATGAAAAATGGGGAGGTGAAGCCGTTTCCAATATCCATGGACAGGTTTCCTACCAAAGTAAACCTTTCAAGGTAGTATCGTCCTATGAACCTGCAGGGGATCAGGGAGAAGCAATCAAGGCACTGAGTGCTGGCTTGCTTGCTGGGGACCGCTCTCAGACCCTCAAGGGTGTTACCGGCAGTGGTAAGACCTACACGATGGCGAAAATCATTGAACAAGTGCAGAAACCTACCTTGGTGCTCTCGCACAACAAGACACTCGCAGCACAATTGTATCGGGAGTTCAAGACCTTCTTCCCGGAGAATGCGGTAGAGTACTTTGTTTCAACGTATGACTACTATCAACCTGAAGCATATGTTCCAGGGAAAGATTTGTATATCGAGAAGGATGCCTCGATCAACCAGGAGATTGACAGGCTTCGGCTTTCTGCCACATTCTCCTTGATGGAGCGTCGTGATGTCATCGTAGTCTCTACAGTTTCCTGCATTTATGGACTGGCAAATCCGGTGTCAGTCCGTGATATGGTATACACCTTTCACACCGGGGATGCCTTCAACCATCGTGAAGTACTTGAACAGTTGGTGCGTATGCAATATGAACGAAATGATGCTATTCTCCAGCGAGGCTCATTCCGAGTTCGTGGAGATGTAGTGGAGATTTGCCCATCCTACCTGGAAAATGCAGTAAGGATCTCCATCGATTGGGACGAAATTGCCTCCATTCAATGGTTTGATCCAGTAAGTGGGGAAAAGCAGGAGATAGTCGAGAGCTATTCCCTATACCCCGCTAAACAATTTGTTATGCCGCATGAGCAGGTCAAGGCAGCCATTTCGAAAATCCGGAGTGAAATGGAAGATCAGGTTGAGTATTTTACCTCCATGGGTAAGCCGCTGGAGGCTGAACGAATCAAGACCAGAGTAGAATATGATTTGGAGATGCTTGAGGAGATCGGGTACTGTTCAGGCATCGAGAACTATTCACGTCCACTCTCTGACCGAAAGGCAGGTGAGAGACCGGCGGTTTTGTTGGACTACTTCGCTCCAGACTTTATCACCTTCATCGATGAGTCACACGTTACGCTTCCTCAAGTAGGGGCGATGTATGAGGGAGACCGCTCACGGAAATTGAATCTGGTGAACTTTGGGTTCAGACTGCCCTCAGCGTTGGACAACCGCCCTTTAAAGGCCTCCGAGTTTGAACAGGTCGTGAAACAACGAATCTATGTTTCAGCAACACCGAATCAGAAGGAAGTGGAAGAGAGTACACGTGTAGTAGAACAGATTATTCGGCCCACCGGCTTGCTTGACCCAGAAATCGATGTTCGTCCCACCGAAGGCCAGATGGAGAACCTGTACGGAGAGATTCGCTCTGTTATCAAGAAAAAACAGAGAGTACTGGTTACAACGTTGACCAAGAAGATGAGCGAGGATCTTACCGATTACTTTGCCTCCCTCGGTTTGAAAGTTCGCTATCTGCACTCCGAGATAGAGACCATTGAACGGGTGGAGATCCTCAGGGATCTGCGCCTGGGTGTTTATGATGTGTTGGTTGGAATCAACCTACTCAGAGAGGGCTTGGACCTTCCCGAGGTTGCCTTGATCGCCATTCTTGATGCAGACAAAATCGGCTTCCTTCGCTCTGCTACTTCCCTGATCCAGACCATAGGCCGTGCTGCCCGTAATGCAGAGGGACGGGTTATCATGTATGCAGACCGTATGAGTCCAGCAATGGAAGAGGCAATCAGAGAAACCAACCGACGCCGTGCAATCCAGATGGCTTACAATGAGGAGCATAATATTACTCCTACGACCATCGTCAAAGCAATTCATGACATGCTGGAACGTGAACAGCATGAACAGAAAGAGATTCAGAAACAAGATCTTGAGCTACTCAAGGGCGGTTACAACTTGCTCAGTGCCACGGATAGAAAGAACTACATCAAGGCATTGGAGAAAGAGATGCTTGAAGCAGCAAAGAATCTGGAGTTTGAACGTGCAGCAGTCATACGTGATGAGATACAGGATGTGAAGGCAGGCAAGTTCACCAGCTAGCGGAGGATCAAATCCAGTGGCCCCCCGGTAATGGTGGGGTGCTGGTAATATCTGGAATCATCTCCACTGAGTGCAATATCCTGATGGTAGTACACATATTGGTAAAGGTAGTCTACAGAGATGGTTTGGTTTACATCGCGTAGCATTTGATTCTCTTCATCCCAACCCATTCCTTCAAGCAACGCCTGTGTGAAATACCCATGTGATGACGTTTCGCCTGCCGTATTATCATAGGTAGTAGCAGCCAGTACAAAAACAGGGTGCGTGTATTCCCCTTCGGTGAAATACTGTTCATACACCTCTTGGAGATAGGTATTTCTCTCAATGAGAGAATAGGAGGTTTCACTCTCCTGCACAAAGTTTCCGCTATAACAGCTGTCAATAAGCAGCAGGACACTTCCCTTACACCCCTTCAATCTGTCATATAGGCTTTCTACTGAGAGAAGAGAGTCTTCCAGTGGGATGTCGTTGCCATCCAGAATAACTCCACTGCTTCGAGGGGGATAGAGTACCAGCGAGCCATCATCCCAACCATGGCCACTGTAGCTGATGATGAGGATGTCTTGCTCTTCCATTGCTTCTGAGAGCAACTCGATTCTCTCAAGTACATGGTCTTTGGTAGGAAGCAAAATATCAGAAAGGGAATCACTGCCATCTTGGAGCATAAGGGAGGATGCATGCTCGTTGCCTGCAAACAGAGCATCAAACGCTTTCTCCATTTCTATTGCATCTGGTAATGTTCCGTTGAGTGAATTTACATTCGTCCCAACATAGTTAAGCGCAATGGCAATGTGATGGGTTTTCCCTTCTTTAGGAGGCTCACTCACCAATTCGCAGCCAAGCAAGAGAGAGAGGAGCAGAAGGATCAGAAGATGGAGTTTCATAATGCTAAAGTTTTATTATCTGCTCCTTTGCTTCAGTAGCTGAATAGTAGCATATCCATGGCTCCTCCGGTGACCATGGGGTGTTGGATAGGTTTGTCCATGGTAAATATTGACCAACGCACAGGGTATGCTTGGTGCTTCTTGATGTATTGGTACAGGGAATCGACGCTTAACAATCCATTCCTGGCTGCAGGAGGGACTCCTCCTGCAATAGTCACAGTAGTATGATTCCATCCCAAAGCCTCAAGGAGTGCTGAGGAAAAGACCCCATGCTTGTGGGTCTCGAATTGCTGTTCGTAAGAATCAGAATCAGCACTGGCGGTAAATACTACAAACGAAGGTATCTGATACTCTTCATCCGAGAAGTACTTGCCATACCAATCATCGATACCATTATCATAGACCCAGCTTGAACTTGAAGGGGACTCAGGGATAAATACACCGCTGTAGCAGCTATCGAGGATTAGGAGTTTTTTCCCCTTGATAGGACTTATACGAGCATGCAACCACTCTGGGGTGACGATAAGGGGAGAGGTCTCTGACAAGGTAATTGCTTCTTCATTTGAGGTATAAGCCATGATGAGCTCTCCTGTTTCTTCAATACCGTGCCCGCTGTAGGTGATGATGGTCAAATCATTGTCTGTTGCTGCCCCTGCAATGTCAGCAAGCGTGTTCTCCAGCTCTTCCCTTGAAGCATATTTAACAGCGTCATTAACGGTTTCCTCTGTAGGTTCAGTTTCTTGGTCAGTTCCTTCCTGTAGAAGCAGGGTTACCTCAACATCTGCACTATCCCAGCCGGCTCGAACAGCTTGTTGAGAGAATGCAGAGGAGAGTTCCTTTGCGTCAAAGACAGTGCCAGGAAGATCTCTAAGTCTGTCCTTGTCCGGATCATCGGGATTTTCTACTTCCTCCGGTTCATTTTCATAGGTGATCCCTATCGAGACAATACGCACCTTTCCTGTCTGTACGGGTTGCTCATAGTACAACTCACAGGATGCCATGAGGAGTAGTAGGATGGGTAGCAGAAGGATTACTCGTCTCACGTGTCACCTCGTCTAAATGGGAAGATTAGGTAGCGTACTCCAATTCCTGCTTGTAGTGCCGTTATCTCCTTCCTTAGATGTACTGAGACAGGAGCTATAAGGTACATCTGGTAGGTAGGTTCTTCAACAATGAGGAATTGGGGTCCTAGCTTGAATGAGAAGGAAGCAAAAACTTCCTCAATTTGCTTATAGAAGTTTACTTCAGTCCCGCCTTGGACAAAAAGCGAGAATCTTTCACTTGGCGACCAGCTTGCAAGGATGCTGAGTCCAAGGGAGTTGAATCCCCGGGCGCGATAATTCCCAAAGGGGAGCGAGTCGGAGACAGAGTAGATATGTGCCTGAAGTACTGTTTCCCAGTTGCTTCCCTGATATCCAAGAAACCCAATGGTGGTGGAGACGGCCATGGAGGACCGTGCAGGTATCTCATCCTCAAAGTGGGGAATGCCCAGGTAGTAGGAGAGTGAGGAAGACGTAGCATAATACTGTTCTCCACTTGCAGCGGGCAAGGAGGTTGCAACGAAAATCAGAAGAAGGATGGGATACAGTTGCTTACCTTTCATAGTTTCAGTATACAGAAATCCTAGGATATGCCTATTGCCCAACCATGGGAAGTTGCGATTTTGTCATAAGGGTATCGCCAAGATACTCTCTGAATGCATTGATTCTTACACCTAGAGTCAAGTGACTAGTTATAGGACGACGGGATGCATGGGCGATGATCGTATGACCTTCCCAACTACACGTGAGTCGATAGTGGTCTCCTTGGAATTCACAACTGACTAGTTCTGCATCCTTGAATTTGAGATGTGGAAGGTATTCAGCCAGTGGTAGACTCGCATCATCTTGGACCAATACCTCTTCTGGTCTGAAGAAAATGGTATGTTGACCCTCCTGAGGTTTGAAGACAAACGGTTCGAATGACCCAATCTTGACTAAAGTCTTGGGAATAACGCTATAGGGAAGTATATTTCCTTCTCCCATGAAGGTGGCAACAAAGAGATTCGCTGGATTGGAGTAGATGGCTTCCCCAGGTCCCTCCTGCATCACCTTCCCCTCATTCATCACGATGATTCGGTCAGCTATTGAGAGTGCCTCTTCTTGGTCATGGGTCACATATATGGTCGTGATACCCGTTTCATCATGGATTCTTCGTATTTCCTCACGAAGATGCTTGCGGAGTTTTGCATCCAGGGCAGAGAGTGGTTCATCCAGCAACAAGAGCTGGGGCTGTGAAGCAAGCGCCCTTGCCAAGGCAACCCGTTGCCTTTCCCCACCACTGAGTTCTTGGCTCCGTCTTTTTTGATATCCCTCGAGGGCCACCAATGAAAGGAGGCGGTTGATCCGCTCCGCCCGTTTTGTTTTTGAGAGTTTACGGAGCTTCAAGGGATAGGCTATATTTTGTTCCACGCTCATATGGGGGAAAAGCGCATAATCCTGGAATACCATGGCGATCTGGCGTTGATGGACCGGGGTTTGGGAAAGATCCTTTCCGTTGAGGACCAAGGACCCTGAGTGTAGAGGGAGTAAACCGGCGATCAACTGGAGTGATGTGCTCTTCCCACATCCTGAAGGACCTATGATACAGGCAAGTTCCCCTGCCTGCACGGAAAATGACACATCCAGTGAAAAATCCTTATAGAATGCCTTCAGTACACAACTCAGACCCTCAGCGGCCATATGTCCCTCCTCTCGCGAATTCACTCACAATAAATACCAGTACACTGACAGCAATCAAGATGGTTCCCAGTGCACAGGCGCCTTGGAAATTATAACTTCCAATGAGCCGATACATAACCACGGGCAGGGTAATGATTGAACTGTTTGCCAACGTCAGGGTTGCATTGAACTCTCCCATACTTAAGGCAAAGGCAAAAATCGCCCCTGTGAACATGGCACCCTTCAGCAAAGGGAGTTCTATGGAAAGAAAAGTCCTGAAAGGTCCAGCTCCAAGCGTCAATGAACTATGCATGTAGGTGAGGGGAATCTTACGATACTCAGGGAGAATGGTCCTCAGTACAAAGGGGATTGCTATCACAAGATGCGCCAATACAACCAAGGTATAACTCAATGCAAGACCTCCCCTGAGCCTACTTGCAATCAAGTAATATCCCAAACCTATGATTACGGAACTGACGGTCATGGGAAGCATCCCTGCCAATTCCAAGAAGGAGTTGGTGTGTTTCTTTCTCCTGATGGCTAGTGAGAGCGTGAGAGCAAGAGGAACCGTTAGAACGGCAACCGCAAGTGCGATAAGCAGGCTGTTCGTCAATGCACCCAGGGCAGATCCCATATGGCCTGTAGCATGTTCCAAGCTGAGTAACTGACGATACCACTTGAGGCTGAAAACCTCCTGTGCTGAACGGGATGGAGCTGCCATGAAGGATCGTACCACTACCGATACAATAGGACCGAGAATAAAAAGGAACGAGATAATGGTGTACAAGAATGCGAGCACGTTTCCGACCAGTGTTGCCGGTCTCTTCTCTGCCTTACGGTGGGAAGTGCTATAGGTTTCGCTCTGTCCCAACTTCTTCTGGGTTGCATTGTACCAAAGCAATAAGAGGCTGGTTATGAGTATGGAGAACAGAGATAGGGCACTTGCCGCAGCGGGGTTTCCCATCATTCTGGCCTGCCGGTAGATTTCCACTTCCATCGTCGTGAACTGAGGGCCACCTCCGAGTACCAAAATGATGGCAAAACTGTTGAAGCAGAACAAGAACACCAGGCTGGCAGAGGAGACAATTGCAGGAATAAGCCTAGGGAGTGTAATGGAGAAAAAGGTCCGTACCTTGTTTGCTCCCAATGTCCAGCTTGCTGCCTCGCAATTTTCATCCATATGCTCCCAATAGGAAGATACAAGGTTCATGATGATCGGAAAGTTGTAAAATGTATGTGCGAGGATGATAGCAGGAAATGAGTAAAGAATTTTCAGGGGTGGTTCCTCAAGCTGAAAAAGAGCCATCAATGCACGATTGAGGAAGCCGTTGTTGCCGAAGAAGATGACAAAACCGAGTACTACCAAAATGGAAGGGATGACAAAAGGAATAGTGCTCAGGGCAAGAATCATACGCTTGCCTTTGAATGAGTATGTTGCAATCAAGTAGGCTCCAGGCAGTGCTACGGCAAGAGAGGCAAGTGTAGAGAGTGTAGCCTGCAACAGCGTGAACCCCATGATCCTCTGGGTATACGGGTCACTGAAAACACTGATAATCCGGGAAAATGAAAAGCCCTCCTCGGTGATAAAAGCTGAGGAGAGCGTGAAAAAGAGAGGAACAAAGAACAGCATCAGCAAGACAACCATCGAAGGAATGGGCATGGTACGATAGAAACGTCTGTACTGAATGCTGTTGTTCTCTCTCATTTACTCATTACCTGTGTCCATTCAGTAAGCCACCTATCCAGGTTTTTTGCAAGAGTTTCGCTGTCCATGGAGAGGTTCTTTTCCGGTTTAGGAGCGTAATTGAAAGCATCAGGAAGTTCTGTCTTGCTGTTGACCGGATACATTGAGTTTGCTATTGCAATGGTCAATTGCCCCTTGGTCAAGATGAAGTCAATGAACTGCCGGGCTTCATCCTTCTTATTGCTTGATGCAAGCAGGCCAACTCCCTCAATGGTAGTGCTGTGTCCTTCTTCAAAGAGTGCTACCTGGTAGCGGGTAGTATCCTCGTAGGTCACATGATACACAGGACTGGTCGTATAGCTGAGCACCAAGGGAGCTTCTCCCTCAGTGAACAGACCATAGGCGCTTGACCAACCATCGGTGATGGTCAGTGCCTGATCCTTCATGATCTCCCACCATGAGAGGTATCCCTCTTCCCCGAAGACCTCGATTGTCCAAAGTAACAAACCAAGACCGACAGAACTCGTTCTGGGATCGATTAGGATAACCTTGTCCCGATAAATTGGGTCGGTTAAGCTTGCAAGAGAGGTCGGGACCATGTCACTGTCCATGGCCTCTGTATCCACTACAAAGGCAAAGTTGCCATAGTCGAAGGGGAGCAACTGATAGGTAGGATCAAAATGCAGGAAGGATGGGATTTCTGAGAGTGCCTCGCTCTTATAAGGTTCCAACAACCCTGCCTTATAGATTTTTGAGGCCATGTCGTCACTGATACCCACCACTACATCTGCCCATGGGTTGTTTGCTTCCGAGATGAGTTTGTTCATCATCTCCATACCATCACCCGAGCTCACCAAGTTGACCTTGATGCCGGTCTCTTCTTCAAATTGCTCGGCCAAGACAGGGCCAGGGCCCCAGTCTCCAGTGAAGGAGTCATAGGCATAGACTACGAGCTCCTGCTGTTCCTGCACCCCTTGTGCCGTAAGCGGGATGAAAAGTGAAAGGATGGCAACCAATACACATACGAACTGATGCTTTTTCATAAGCACCTCCATATAATTTAGTTTGCCATGGGGATTGATTTTGTAAGATATGACTGTCTCCCTACGCTGGTATTATCCAGATCAGGTTAACGGGTGTAATCTCAGGCCAAGAGGCCACCCCAGGACAACCCTAGCCTAACGGGATGAGGGGAAACTGTCAATATACGTTCTGTTGACCGCTGTCGTTCGCTCATGTACAGTGATGATTATGAAAAGACTTGTTCGTTCCCTTGATGTTGCAGCCATTGATGCAAAGGCTCAAAGTGTGGCAAAGATTCCCGCTCTCTGCTTGATGGAGAGTGCAGGGTTGCAGATCTACCAGAAGTGGAAATCACAGCTGGATACCAGCAACCGTTTGGTCTTTCTGTGTGGTGGGGGCAATAACGGAGGAGATGCCTTGGTGGTCGCCCGATATGCCTACAATGATGGATTTCGGAACATGGTATTAGTCTATACCGGCTCTCACCTCTCCCCATCTTGTGAAGTGCAACGGAGTATCGCCAAAGCCTACAAGATTCCCCAAGTTGACTGGGATACTGTCGATGAATCTGGTCGTCATGCCTTGTTTGAGCATGCTTCCTGGATTGTAGATGGGTTGGTCGGTACAGGATTGAGAGGACCTCTGAAGGAATCCATGCAGGTCTTGGTTTCACAAGCGAATATGAGTCCTGCAAAACGATTGGCCATCGACATTCCCAGTGCCATAGGCGATGATGTTCCTGTCTCTTCTGTCCATATCCATGCAGATATGACAGTCACAATGGGCCACGAAAAGTTGGCAATGTACCACCCCATCAGTCGTGCTTCCTGCGGTCGCATTGTCTTGGTGAATCCATCCTTTCCTCCTTTTCTCTTGGACCAGTGTACTGCCGCTGCCCAGCTTTGTGAGCGTGTACGTGCATCACTGCCCTCACTTGCAGAGAATGAATACAAGAATAGTAGAGGCCATGTGGCGATTTTTGGAGGAAGCAAGCAGTATAGTGGAGCTGCACGTCTCTCCTCTCGTACTGCTTTTGCCTCACGAGCAGGATTGGTAACCTTGTTTTGCGATAAAGAGGTGTACCCGGTGGCTTCATCTGAATCACCGTCAGTCATGGTCCAGGTGTATGCAGGCCAAACCTTGAGCCGTTTTGATGCAATTCTTGCAGGTCCTGGGTGGGGAGAGGGAAGAGAAGCTCTCCTTGAGACGCTCTTTGCTTCCAAACTACCTGTAGTTCTTGATGCTGATGGAATCAGAGCATATGCATCTCTGTTGAAAGGAGGGAAACCCCCAGTGCATGGCCCCTTGATCCTCACGCCGCACATCGGTGAACTACGCCTTCTAGCTCAATCGCTTTTCCCTGAAGATGCACACGATGTAGCCAAGAGTGATACCCCTTCTACGTTCTTCCAGGTATTAGAACGTATTGCTACTCATCTGCAGGCTACGCTGGTGGTGAAAAGTCAGTTGGTGTATATAGCCTCTGCAGGTAAGCAGACTGTGGTTGTGGAGGGAAACAACCCCTCCTTGGGTGTTGCTGGAAGTGGAGACGTTCTCTCCGGTATTCTTGTTGCGTTACTTGCAAAACTGAAGGATTGTGACCAGGCTGCACTGGAAGGTACCTTGATCCATCAGCGGGCGGGGAGTCTTGCTGCGGCACAATACGGGTATTATGACAGTGAAACACTCATCTCTTTTGTAGGGCGAGCAACCCAGGAGGCTGAGGTTTGATGCAGCTCTATGTACTGTCCATTGCCTATCTGCTTTTTGGGGCAGGGCTCTTGCTTGCTGATAGCTATGGCCTTTCCTTTGCGTTGTTGCTCTCAATGCGTTATGCATTTAGAACCAAGAGGGGATTGAGAATAGTCCTGATTATCCTGGGAATACTGATAACACTTGGTTTGTGTTTTTTCCCCATGGACCCAGGTCCTGTTTTCCTTGGGGATTTTGTTCCCATGTTCAACATCTTCTCACTGATGCTGTATTATATATTTAAATCCATGAGAGGACTGGAAGAGGAGAAGGCCAATGATGAGGATTCGGTGTTGGATGCAACCGGTCGCTATATGGAACAGAACAAACGAAACGTTGGATTCTTGACTGTTGCAGTTGCCGCAATACATTTTTTGGCTCCTCAATTGGTGTTGCTGTAGGAGGAAGGGTATGCATGAGCGAGTAACAACAGCAGGGATCTTGGTACAAAATGGAAAGTATCTTGTTGCAAAAAGGGAAGAGAAGGGGTCTATCGGGGGGCTTTGGGAATTCCCTGGAGGGAAAAACCGTTATACAGAAACCGAGGAGGAGACGCTCAAACGTGAGTTCCAGG
>WOYI011198525.1_pt1 | contig 18839 bp, 18 predicted proteins | sample 6423411 | NCBI WGS metagenome assembly WOYI01 (sample SAMN13441803, study PRJNA592873) | oil field metagenome | biome: oil field; feature: oil-well bore; material: oil-contaminated soil; isolation source: oil-contaminated soil from oil-well borehole | place: Germany: Wietze | collected 2016-10-18 ... | reverse complement strand
CAGGCGGCAGAAGACGCCGGTCTTCCTTGCGGTGAACAAGCTCGACACGCCCGGCCGGGAGGATGCGATCCACGAGTTCTGGAGCCTCGGGCTCGGACAGCCCTGGCCGGTCTCGGCGCTGCACGGCCACGGTTCGGGTGACCTGCTCGACGCGATCGTGGAGGCGCTGCCGCCCGCGGACGAGGGCGAGCTCGACGACGCGGCTATCGGCGTGTCCATCATCGGCAAGCCGAACGCGGGGAAGTCGTCGCTGTACAACAAGATGCTCGGGAAGGAGCGGGCCATCGTCTCGGAGGTGGCCGGCACCACGCGCGATGCGATCGATACGCTGCTCACCGACGGTGAGACATCGTTCCGCCTCGTCGACACCGCCGGCCTGCGCCGCAAGTCGCAGATCGACGAGAGTGTCGAGTACTACGGCTTCGTGCGGGCGATGCGCGCGATCGATAGGGCGGACGTGGCGATCCTCGTCGTCGACGCGTCGACCGGTGTGACCGATCAGGACCAGCGCGTGGCGCGCTTTGCCGAGGAGCGCGGCTGCGGCATCGTGATCGCGCTCAACAAGTGGGACCTCATCGAGACGCCCGAGGAGAAGATCGAGCTGGTGGCCGACCTTCCCGACAGGCTCGGATTCATCGGCTACGCGCCGGTCGTGCGCGTGAGCGCGCTCACCGGATCCGGCGTCCACAAGATCCTTCCGATGGTGAGGACCGTGTACGACTCCTATTCGGGCACGATCTCCACGAGCAAGCTGAACGCGCTGCTCACCGACCTGCGTGCGAGCGGACACACCATCTCCAAGGGCGGGAAGATGCTCCGTCTGCAGTACGCCACGCAGACCGGCGTCAAGCCGCCCGTGTTCACCTTCTTCGCAAATCACCCGCGCATGGTCGACACCAACTACGAACGCTATCTTGAGAACCGGCTCAGGGAGGCGTTCGACTTCACTGGCACACCCATGCGCCTCAAGTTCCGGCAGAAGGGCTAGAGATGGAGCCCGTTGTTCGCGTCATCGGCGCGGCGCTCGTGGCCTATCTCGTCGGCTCGATCCCGTGGGCAGTGATCGTGGTCAAGCTGTTCTGGAAGCAGGACATCCGCACGCACGGTTCGGGGAACACGGGTGCGACCAACGTGCTGCGCGTGTTCGGGACAGCGCCGGGGCTTGCCGTGCTGGCGCTCGATGCGGGCAAAGGCGCGCTCGGCGTCGCACTGGCCATGCTCCTGGTGCCGCCCGCATGGGCGGCCGGCGGACTCGACTGGTTCGGTGTGATCGGCGCGCTGGCCGCGATCGCCGGCCACTCGTTCTCGCCGTTCATCGGCTTCCGGGGCGGGAAGGGCGTGGCGACCGCGACCGGCGCCATCATAATGCTCGCACCGAAGATCGCGCCGGTGATGATCGTGGTGTTCGTGCTCGTGGTGGCGATCTGGAAGTACGTCTCGCTGGGCTCGATCGTCGTCGCGGCCCTCTTCCCGGGTGTATCCTGGTTGCTGTATCCCGACCGGCGCGCGCTCCTGTTGTTCGCTTTCGCCACCGCCGTGCTCGTCATCTGGCGGCATCGCAGCAACATCGGACGCATCAGGCGGGGCGAGGAGTCGAAGATCACGTTCCGCCGGCGCACCTGGGACGAGCTGAAACACCGCCGCGAGCAGGGAAGTGGTGAACGATGAGAACCGCGGTCATCGGTGCCGGGTCGTGGGGCACGGCCGTTGCATGGCTCCTGGGCGGTAAGGGCGTTGATGTGACGCTGTGGGCGCGCCGGCCCCAGATCGCCGAAGGCATCAACCGGGAGCACGGCAATCCGCTGTTCCTGAAGGACATCGTGCTGGACCCGCGTGTACAGGCGACCTCCGACATGGAGCGCGCGATCCACGGTGCCGAGGCGGTCGTGATCGTCACGCCGAGCCATGGCGTGCGTGGCGTCGCCGAGCAGATGAGCTCCACCCTCGGCGCGACGGTACCGGTCGTGAACCTGGCGAAGGGCGTAGAGCAGGGTTCACTCATGCGCATGACACAGGTGCTCGAAGACGTTCTCGGCCACAGGGAGCGCCTGGCGGCCCTCTCGGGCCCCAACCACGCCGAGGAGGTCTCGAAGGGCGTCCCGTCGGCAACCGTGGTGGCCGCCTACGCCGAAGGAGTCGGCCGGTTCCTGCAGGACATGTTCATGACGCCGTTCTTCCGTGTGTACACGAATCCCGACGTCATCGGCGTCGAACTCGGTGGCGCCTCGAAGAACGTCGTGGCCGTTGCGGCGGGTATGAGCGACGGTCTCGGGTACGGCGACAACACGAAAGCGACGCTCATGACGCGCGGTCTGGCCGAGATGAGCAGGCTCGGCACGCATCTGGGCGCCAACACCCTCACCTATATGGGCCTTGCGGGCATGGGTGACCTTATCGTCACCTGCACGTCACGGCATAGCCGCAACCGCGCGCTCGGCGAGTGGGTGGCCACGGGCGGGACGGTCGAGAGCTACGGCGCCGAGACGCACATGGTCGCCGAGGGGGCGAAGAGCGCAGTTGCGCTCGACGATCTTGCGCACAGCATCGGCATGGAGCTGCCGATCACCCATCAGGTCCGGGCGATCCTCTACGAGGGGCACAGCCCATCCGAGGCCGGTACGATCCTCATGGGTCGCTCCGCGGCCGACGAACTCCACGGTATGGAGCTCGTCGAGGACGAAGGGTGACGCCGCCCGTGGCCAACGAACTGTACATCGCTCCCTCGATCCTGTCGGCGGACTTCACGCACCTCGCCGATGCGGTGGCGATGGTGGAGGACGCAGGCGCCGATCTCATCCATGTTGATGTGATGGACGGGCACTTCGTGCCGAACCTCACCATCGGCCCGCCGGTCGTGAAGGCGCTGAAGCGCGTCGCGCGCAGGCCGCTCGATGTGCACCTGATGGTCTCCGACCCGGACCGCACCGCGATGTGGTACGTGGATGCAGGCGCTGACATCGTCACCGTGCACGTGGAGGCGTCGACGCACCTGCACCGCACGGCCGGCGCCATCCGGGCCGGGGGGGCCACGCCCGGTGTCACGCTCAATCCAGGCACACCCGCCTCGGCCATCGAAGAGATCCTGCCGTTCGTGGGTCTCGTACTCGTGATGAGCGTGAACCCGGGTTTCGGCGGGCAGTCGTTCATCGAGACGTCGGTGGCGAAAGTGGCCGAGATCCGCGAGATGTGCCGTGCACTCGGCGTGGCCCCGCGCATCGAGGTGGACGGCGGCATCGATGTGAGCACCGCGCCACGGGTCGTCTCGGCAGGCGCCGACACACTCGTCGCGGGCAATGCGATCTTCTGCGCCGAAGATCCCGCCGCGGCGCTTGCGCAGATGCGGGCTCGCGCGTCGGCGCAGTTGGTGTAGACTGACCACGAACTTTCTTCAGGGCGGGGTGAGATTCCCCACCGGCGGTGAGAGCCCGCGAACCCCGCTGAGGGGCCGATCCGGTGAGATCCCGGAGCCGACGGTGATAGTCCGGATGAGAGAAGAAGGAGCTCGACGCATGCCGCTGCTGTCCGACCCTGCGGTCGGCATCTCAGACCCGTACCTGCGCCGCGCGTTCGATCTGGCCGAGCGCAGTCGCGGGACCACCACACCCAACCCGCTCGTCGGCTGTGTCGTCGTGCGCGATGGTGAGGTCGTCGGCGAGGGCTTCCACGCACGCGCAGGCGGCCCGCACGCCGAGGTCGTCGCTCTCGATGACGCCGGTGGCAGCGCGCGCGGAGCGCACGTCTACGTGACGCTCGAACCCTGCAATCACTTCGGAAAGACGCCGCCGTGCGTCGACCGCATCCTCGCCGACGGCGTCGCCGAGGTGACGATCGGCATGCGCGACCCCGACCCTTCGGTGACAGGCAACGGTGCGGACGCGCTGGCCGCCGCCGGTGTCATCGTTCACTGGGCGGACGATCCACGACCGTACGAGGAGCAGAACGAAGGGTGGCTCACGCGCATCAGGCTCGGGCGCCCCTTCGTTCGCGTGAAGGTCGCGCTCACGATCGACGGCCGGCCCGCTCTGGCGGCCAGGCGGCGCTCACGCATCACCGGTGCAGGTGGCCGGCGAGTGACGATGGCGCTTCGGCGGCAGGCATCGGCGATCGCGGTCGGGGCCTCCACGGTGGACATCGACGATCCCGCTCTCACGGTGCGCGACACCGAGGAGCGCGTCGAGGACCGCTCGCCGCGCCGGATCGTGCTTTCGCGCACGTGCGTGCCGAAACTGCGGTCGCGGGTCTTCAGCGATGGCCTGGGTTGCACTCTGGTCACATCGGAGTCAGCCTCGGCGGACGAGGTCGCCGCCGCCGAACGTGAGGGTGTGCGGGTGCTGCGCTACGCCTATGCCGAGGGGCCCGCGGGAGCGCTCGCGGCCGTTGCGGCCGACGGTGTGAACGATGTCCTCGTCGAGGCGGGGCCGTCGCTTCTCTCGGCGCTGTGGCGCGGTCGGCTCATCGACGAGCTCGTGTTGGTGACCGCGGGCGGGATGAGCGGCAATGCGGCGCCGCCACTGTTCCTCGGCACGGCGGACAGCGATGGTGCCGATCTGGCGCCTGTCTTCCACGCTGTCGAGGCCGCCGTGGCAGATGGCGATGCTGTGACGGTGTGGCGCCCACGCGTGTGACGGGTGCCTGAAGGTTCGCTAGGAAGGGGAGTGCACGCGCATGTTCACAGGACTGATCGAGTGCGAGGGGGTCATCACCCGCGCGGAACGCGTATCGGGTGGGATGCGCCTCGAAGTCTATTCGCCTGAGTTCGGGCGCGACATGGCCATCGGAGATTCCATCGCTGTCGACGGTGTCTGCCTCACGGTGGCGAAGTTCATCCGCGGAGCCTTCCTCACCGATGTGAGTGCCGAGACGCTCGACCGCACCACGCTCGGCGGCCTTCAGCAGGGCGGCAAGGTGAATCTCGAGCGCGCGCTCAGGCTCTCGGACCGCCTCGGCGGGCACCTGGTGTCGGGGCACATCGACGGCGTGGGCAAGATCGAGTTGCGTCAGCCGGCGGGCAAGTTCACCGTTTATCAGTTCCAGGCGCCGCCTGCTGTGATGCGCTACGTGGTCGAGAAGGGGTCCATCGCGGTCGACGGCATCTCGCTCACGGTCGCCAAGGCCGCGCCGCAGGGCTTCACCGCCGCGGTCATCCCGCAGACCGAGGCGGTGACCACGCTCAAGGAGAAGCCGGTCGGCTCCCCGGTGAACCTCGAGGCGGACATGCTGGCGAAGTATGTGGAACGGTTCGTGGCGGGCTACACCGGCGCAGAGGATGCGCCTCGCGATCGCAAGGGCCTCGGCGAGATGTTGCGCGAATTCGCCGACGGTGGCAGGTGAGCGGCGTGAGCGGACCGTTCGCCACACCCGAGGAGGGCATCGCGGAGATCGCGGCGGGCCGGATGCTCATCGTCGTCGACGATGAGGGCCGGGAGAACGAAGGCGACTTCCTCATGGCCGCCGAGGCTGTCACCCCCGAAGCCATCAACTTCATGGCGACGCACGGGAGAGGCCTCATCTGCATGCCGCTCACCGGAGAGCGTCTCGACGAGCTGCAGATCCCGCCGATGACCGACCGCAACACCTCCGAACAGGGCACGGCATTCCACGTCTCGATCGGGGCCAAGGGGCTCATCACCACGGGGATCAGCGCCGCCGATCGCTCGGCCACCGTCCGGGCGGCCATAGATCCTGCGGCCCGGCCGGAGGATCTGTCGCGCCCGGGGCACGTCTTCCCGTTGCGTGCCCGCGCGGGCGGCGTGCTCGAGCGTGCGGGGCACACCGAAGCGGCCGTGGACCTGGCACGCCTCGCCGGGATGTATCCGGCCGGCGTCATCTGCGAGATCATGAATCCCGACGGCACGATGGCCCGCCGTCCGCAGCTCGAGGCGGTAGCGCGCGAGCACGGCCTGAAGATGATCACCGTCGAGGATCTGATCCGTTACCGTCGTCGCACCGAGCACCTTGTGGAGCGCGTGACGGGCGTGCGCCTGCCCACTGAGTTCGGCGAGTTCACCGCGTACGGTTACCGCTCACTGCTCGATGGCTGCACGCACATGGCGCTCGTGGTGGGCGACGTGGACGGCGCCGAGGACGTGCTCGTGCGCGTGCACTCGGAGTGCCTCACGGGCGACGTGTTCCACTCACTGCGCTGCGACTGCGGTGAGCAACTCGCCGAAGCGCTGCGGCGTGTTCAGGCCGAAGGCCGGGGCGTCGTGCTGTATCTCGTGGGCCACGAGGGCCGCGGCATCGGCCTTGCGAACAAGCTCATGGCGTACAAGCTGCAGGAGGAGGGCGCGGACACCGTCGAGGCGAACGAGGCCCTCGGGTTCCCGGCCGATCTTCGCGACTACGGGATCGGCGCCCAGATCCTGGCGGATCTCGGACTCTCTTCGGTGCGTCTGCTCACGAACAACCCGAAGAAGCTCGTGGGGCTTGAGGGCTACGGACTCCACGTGACCGAGCAGGTGCCCATCCAGGTGGCCTGCAAGCCGGAGAACATCCGCTACATGAAGACGAAGAAGGACAAGCTGGCACACCGGCTGGAACTGCCGGACGAGGACTAGGGAGGATACCAGCATGGCCAAGTACGAGGGCGATCTGATGGGAAGCGGTCTGTCGGTGGGGATCGTGGTGAGCCGCTTCAACGAGCTGCTCACCACACGGCTGCTCGGCGGCGCGACCGACGCGCTCACCCGTCACGGTGTGGCCGAAGAGGACGTGGACGTGGCGTGGGTGCCGGGCGCGTTCGAGATCCCGCTGGTGGCGGCGAAGATGGCGTCATCGGGGAAGTACGATACCGTGCTGGCACTCGGCGTGGTGATCCGGGGCGGCACGCCGCACTTCGAGTACGTGGCATCCGAGGTCTCCAAGGGTATCGCGAAGATCTCCATGGACACCGGCGTACCGGTGATGTTCGGCGTGATCACCGCGGACACCATCGAGCAGGCCGTGGAGCGTGCGGGCACCAAGCATGGGAACAAGGGCTGGGACGCGGCGCTCGCCGGGATCGAGACCGTGAAGGTGCTGCGCGCGATCACCGAGGGCTAGAAGACAAGAGAACGCCCGGTGGGCCGTTTCCAGCCGCCGGGCGTTCCGCTGGGCAATCCAGTGGGTTCTCGCCACCCTGTGGCTATCAACCGTGGACGTCCTATCGTCTCGCCTCGCCGGAGCGTTCAGCCCCGGTGGGGGACTGTCACAATAGCAAACGCTCCGTGTGCCCACAAGCGACAGTCTGTTCGATTCGACGAACGGTCGGGAATCACCACCGGCCGGCCTGCAGGGCGGGAGGCGCGGCGCTTCTCGCGATACGGGCGGGTGTGCCGCACACGCTTCACCCGCCGCGGTGAGTCGGGTAAGGTGTGGTGAATGCCGGGCATCGGGAGGAGCCGGAGTGGACGAGGGTTCCCAGCAACCGACGAAGAGCCGGTACGCCGTGCTCGATGTGTTCGGGCTCACGCTGGAGGTGAGCAATCCGCGCCTCGCGGAGCTGCTGACCATGGACGCCAGCGATGCGCTCACCTCCGATATCCGTGACCTGGTGGTCGCCGACCGCCGCGCGGTCTCCCAGGCACTTCCCGACGTCATGGTCGCGCTCCCCACGCCGCACTCCGATCTTGCCGAGAGGACACGGCGCGAGTTCCGTCAGCACGCGGACACGCTTGGCGCGAGGCTCGGCTTCACCGTGGAGGCGGATGGCACCTGGTCTTCGGAGACCGGCATCGACATCGTGGTGCGTTCTGTGGAGCGGCCGCTCACGGCCGCGGCGGCCGCACATTACGTGGCCGAGGTCTCGACGGTGACCGACAGGCTTCCGGACACCACGACCGTCCTGTTCGTGGTCGCGGATCAGAGCACCGCCGACGCGTTCAAGGTCGCCATCCGGCTGCGGAAGCTCCACAACCTCATGCGGACCATCTCGATCGACAGCCTCGAGGAGGCGGCGTCGCTGTGGGACGCGGGCCGTATCGACCACCGCAACATGCTGGTGCTGCTGGCGCCCATCGCCAACATCGACGTGGGGGAGATGATGGCGATCCTGCGCGACGAGGCTTCTCGGGTCGACGCGCCGTCTTCGGAACCCTCGCCGTGATCGATCTTCACGTACACACGTGGCGGTGCCGCCATGCCGATGGGACCGCGGAGGAGTACGTGCGGGCAGCGGCGGAACGGGGAGTCTCGACGCTCTGCTTCACCGAGCACCTGCCCATGCCTTCCGCGCTGATGGAGCGGGTACCTCGCGCCGAGGGATACGCCATGCCGCTGGACGAGTTGCCGGTCTACGTGCGGGAGGTTCATGAGGCGACCGAACTCGGGGCGCACCTCGGCGTGGAAGTGTTGCTGGGCATCGAGATCGATGCGGTGCCCGAGGCACGCCAGCATGCCGCCGCGCTTCTGAGCGCGCACCCGTTCGATCTCGTCCTCGGTTCGATCCACTTCATCGACGGGTGGGCGTTCGACGATCCGGCGAGGGTCGCTGACTACGATCGCTGGGATCTCGGCGCTCTGTGGGAGCGCTACTTCGCGGATCTCGTCGGGGCAGCACGCAGCGGGCTGGCCGACGTCATGGCCCATGCGGACCTCGTCAAGAAGTTCTGCAAGCGGCCGGAGGAGCCGGTCGGACACCTGTATGCGGCGGCTGCGGACGCACTGCATGAGGCGGGTGTCGCGGTCGAGGTGAACACGGCCGGGCTGCGCAAGCCCTGTCGCGAGCTGTACCCCGGAACAGAGTTCCTCGCCGAGCTTCACCGGGCGGGCGTTCCCGCCACCATCGGGTCGGACGCGCACGCGCCGGACCAGGTCGGGCTGGGCGCGAGCGAAGCGGTGGAGGCGCTCCGCGGAGCCGGGTATCGTTCGGTCCTGGTCTACCGGGGCCGCGTTGCCGAGGAGGCCGGTATCGATGAGCTCTGATACTCCCACGGTCGGCATGCTGCTGCAGGCGCTGGTCGACCGATTCCCCGCGCACTGGGCCGAGGAGTGGGACCGTGTCGGGCTCATCACCGGAGACGCGGCGGCACACCTGTCAGGAGTTCTCGTCACGTTGGACGCGACTGCCGAGGCCATCGACCGGGCGTGCTCGGTGGGGGCGAACCTCCTCGTGACGCACCACCCGCCCTACCTCGATCTGCCCGAGCGCATCGTTGCGGGTCAGGGTCCTGCCGGTGCCCTCGAGGCTGCCGTTCGCCGCGGTGTGGCCATCGTATCCCTGCATACGAACCTCGACCGGTCGCCGGCCGGCGCTTCGGCACTGTCTCGCGCGCTCGGCTTCTCGGAGATCGGACCGCTTGAGACCTCCGCCGAGCGGGTCGTGCTGCTCGTGACCTACGCACCGGCCGATGCGATACCCGCGCTGCGAGCTGCGATGTCCGCGGCAGGTGCCGGCCGGCTCGGCGAGTACGAGTCCTGTGCGTTCACGGTGGAAGGCCGCGGACTGTTCGAGGAGCGGCCGGGCGCGCGACCGGCGGTTCCGGGCGATCGCGGGGGGGTGGCGGAGGTGCGCCTCGAGATGGTCGCACCGCCGGCACTGTCAGAAGCCGTCGTGGCCGCTGCCCGGGGAGCGCATCCCTACGAGGAGCCGGTGGTCCTCGCCGTGCCGTCCAGTAAAGCGCGCGGCGTGGCTCGTCTCGGTCGCGTCTGTGTCTGGGATGGTGGTGCGACGCTCGGCGATCTTGCCGCGCATGTCGGGGGCACGCTCGGTGTGGCGTGTCGCGTGTGGGGAGATCCCGAACGGCCGGTTCGGCGTATCGCGGTGGCGAACGGCTCCGCGGGGTCACTGATCCCTGAGGCCACGACCGTTGCGGATACGCTCGTGGCCGGTGAGGTGCGGTATCATGACGCACTGGCCGCTTCGGCATCAGGGCTCGCGATCATCGAGGCGGGCCATGATGCGACCGAATGGCCGATCGTGCACGTGCTGGCTGATGCGGTGCGCGACGTCCTGGGAACAGTGGTTCCCGTCACGGAAGAACCGCCGGCCGCAAGCTGGTGGACGATGGAGGCGCCGGATGACTGACGGTGAGGTCCTGCTAGCGCTGACCGAACAGGACCTGGCTATAGCCCGGGCCGAGAAGGCGCTCGACGAACTGCCGGAGAAGCTCGCCGTGCTGCAGCTGCGCAAGCGCCTCCGCGAGATCGAGGGCGTCCGCGAGAAGGCCGCCGCATACTGCCACAAGATCGAGGCGCTCATCGCGCGTTCGAACGATGAGGCCACCACACTTCAGGCGAAGATCGACGCCGAGCAGGCCAAGGTCCTCTCGGGCGACATCTCGAACCCGAAGGAACTCCAGAACCTCACGCGTGAGATGGACGCGCTCAAGCGCCGCATGGACGCCGTGGAGTTCGAGGAGCTCGGCCTGATGGAGAAGGCCGAGGCCGGAGCTGCCCAGCTTGCGAAGGTGGAGGCCGCTCTCGCCGAGGGCGTCGCCAGGGAGCAGGCACTGATCACGGACTTCAAGTCGAAGGGCGGCGATCTTCAGACGGAGATCGGGCACATGCGCGAGGCGCGCGAGCAGCTTGCGGCGCAGCTGGCGCCGACGCTGCTCTCCCGCTATGAAACGCTCTGCGCCTCCAAACACGGGATCGCGGCGGGGGAGCTCAAAGGCGGGCTCTGCACCGCCTGCCGCACGCAGATCCCGTCCCACGAGGTACAGGCGATCATGTCGGGTCCCGAGATCGCCGAATGTCCCAACTGCAAGCGCCTCCTCATCGTGAAGCTGGAGGCATGATGGAGGGTCGCTGGACACTCAACAGCGACGGTGGCGCCCGGGGCAACCCGGGTCCGGGCGGAGCAGGGATTATTCTGCGCGCGCCCGACGGTTCGATCGCGGTACGCGGAGGCGCGTTCCTCGGCTCGGTCACGAACAATGTGGCCGAGTATGAAGCGCTGCTATGGGGGCTGCGCGCCGCACGTGCGCTCGGCGTGTCCGACCTCGTCGTGAAGGCCGACAGCGAGCTCGTGGTCCGTCAGCTCCGCGGTGAGTACCGCGTGAAGAACGAGGGCCTGAAGCCGCTCTTCCTGCAGGCGCAGGCGCTGCGGAGGGGCTTTGATGCGCTCGAGTTCGTGCATGTGCGTCGTGCCGACAACGCGGACGCCGACGCTCTGGCCAACGAGGCGATGGACGGCCGCTGTGTGGTGGGCGACGCGCCTGAGCCACCGTCCGCAGGCGACAGCAGGCTTTTCGAGTAAGGGAGGCGTCGCGTGTACGATCTGATGATCCGGGGTCACTTCGATGCCGCACACGCGCTCCACGGGTACCCGGGTGAGTGCTGCAACCTGCACGGCCACACCTGGGATGTCGAGGTCATCGTGCGGGGTTCGAAGCTGGACGAGGTCGGGATCGTCTATGACTTCAAGACCCTGAAGAGCGATCTCGCCGCGGTACTCGACCCGCTCGACCACGTGTATCTCAACGACGTTTCCCCGTTCGACACGCAGAATCCCACTGCCGAGAACCTTTCCCGCCACGTTTTCGAGCGTCTGCAGGAGCGGGTAGGTGAGCAGGTGCGTGTCGTGGAGGTGGCTGTGTGGGAGTCGCCGGTCGCGAAGATCACCTATCGTCCCGGAGAGTAGGCGCGCCATCAGGCATCCCGGAACACGGGAAGAGCCGCCGAAGCGGCCCTGAGGATACAGGTGTCCCGAGAAACCCAGCCTGCGTGATCCGTAGTCCCCAAGCTTCCCGTTTCTTACTCTCGAGGACCCCGGCGGTATCGGTCAGCTTACGCGAACCCTTCCCGCGAGGACCCCTTCGAGCAGCTACTGGTATGCTGGCTTTCAGGTTCCGCTCGGCCCGACTTCTCGGGACAACCCCACTCTAGGAGTGCGCCGGGCACGCGTCAAGCGCATTCGGCACAAATGCTGAATGACGCGCCGAACGGCTGCGCAGGAAGTCCCAACGGTAGCTTTGGGCTGTCGAGCGGCAGACAGGTCCGTGTCCTCGCCGATGAACGGGGCGTGGGCGAGGCGAGTTCTTAGCAGCAACAAACCGCGCTCCGTAACGTATACTTCTAGGCAGGTTTTGTGATGGCTGTACGCCTTCGGAGGGATCGATCATGCCCAGTGCGACGCTTGAGGAGTATCTCGAGGCGATCTACAAGTTGGCCGAGAAGGGGTCCGTCCGGCCGGGTCATCTCGCGGAGGTGATGGGTGTCTCGGCGCCCACCGTGACCGCGACCCTGGGGCGTCTCCAGGCGGCCGGCTTCATCGAGCGGCCGGACGGCGGTGTCGAACTCACCCATGCCGGCAGACGCGGCGCTCTGGACATCATCCGGCGGCATCGTCTGGCCGAGCGATTCCTCGTCGACGTGCTGAAGCTTCCATGGTCCGAGGTCCACGAGGAGGCGTGTCAGATGGAGCACGCGCTCTCGCCGAGAGTACAGCAGGCACTCGAGGAGTTCATGGACAACCCCGATGTCTGCCCGCACGGTCACCCGATACCTGCCGCTGATGGGACGATAGCCGAGTCGGAGGGCGCCCCGTTGTGCGACAACTCGGCGGGCGATGAGGTCGAGATCGTGCGTATCGCCGACGAGGACGGCGAGTTGCTCTCCTACCTGTCGTCGCTGGGCATGTTCCCGGGTACACCGGTGCGGGTGTGTGACATCGCGCCCTTCAAGGGTCCGCTTCTCGTGGAGGTCGGTGACGCGCGTTACGCACTCGGCAGGGATGTTGCCGAGAAGATCGTCGTGAGCAGTGTTCCCGGCCGTCTGCGGCGGGGAAGGCGCGGGGGCCGCCGATGAGCGGCACGCGTCACGACATCGCGGGCGGGCCGATAGAGCGTCCGCCCGGCGACCTGGTGATCGCGCTCGCGGGTAACCCGAACGTGGGGAAGTCGAGTCTGTTCAACGCTCTGACGGGCCTCGGGGTGGAGACCGCCCACTATCCGGGGACGACGCATGAGGTCTACGTCGCCACCGCCCGCGCGGGTCAGCGAACCGTGGGTGTGGTCGACCTTCCCGGGGTCTACGCGCTCGGCGGTGATGCCGAGGAGTCGCTCGTGGCGCGTCGAGCGCTTGCCGATGTGGATCCTGATGTGGTCCTCGTCGTGCTCGATGCCTCGAACGTCTCGAGGACGCTGTTCCTGGCGCTTGAAGCGCTCGACAGAGGACATCGTGTGGCGCTCGCCGTGAACCTCACTGATGAGGCGCGCCGGGCAGGCATCGCGGTGGACACGGCGGCGCTGGGCCGTGAGCTCGGTGTCCGCGTCGTTTCCACCGTGGCCACGCAAGGCATCGGTATCGAGGATGCGGTCGAGGCGGCATTCGCGACGGCGGGCGAGGATCCGCCTGTCCCCGTGAGCTACAGCCGAGACTTCGAGGCGTTGATCGAACCGCTGGTGCGGGCGTGCGGGGAGCGGGAGTGCAGACCGCTCGGCCTGTCACCGCGTGCGACGGCACTGGCGCTGCTGGAGGACCAGGCGGAGGTCACATCGGCGGTGGATGAAGACGTGAGCGCCGCGGCGGTGCGTGCTGCGGCGGCAGTGCGGTCCCACTTCGGCGAGTCGGCCGTCGTACACATCGCCCGTGAACGTCACGGCGCCGCGGGGATCATCGCGCAGGCGGCGGTGTCGCGGACGGAACCCACGGGACGGCTGCCGCGCGATGCATGGTCGCTGACCACGTGGCCGTGGACCGGCGTCCCGCTCGCGATCCTGGTGGCCGGGTCGGTCTTCGCTTTCCTGTACATCGCCGGCGCCATGCTCGCGAGCGCATTCAGCGCGGTGTGGCAGGGCTATGCCTCGCCGGCGATCATCGCGCTCATCCACGCCGTGGCGGGCGACGGTGTCGCGGCCCGTGTCCTGGGGTGGGGCTTCGACGCGGGCATCGAAGCGGCGCTCTCGGTCGGATTGCCCTACATCCTCGTCTTCTATGTGCTGCTGGGGCTGCTCGAGGACAGCGGGTATCTCAACTCGCTCGCGTTCCTCACCGATCGCTTCATGCACCGTCTCGGTCTGCATGGTCGTGCCGTGATCCCGCTTGTGGCCGGTGCCGGGTGCACCGTGCCGGCAGTCCTCGCCACGCGTTCTCTGGGCACGAAGCGTGAGCGCCTCATCGCATCGACGCTCGTGATGTTCGTACCGTGCAGTGCGCGGACCTCGGTCATACTCGGCGCTGTGGGGCACTACGTCGGCTGGCAGTACACGCTGCTGGTGGCAGCAGTCGTGTTCGCCATATGGCTGACGATCGCGCTCGTCCTGCAGCGGATGGTCCCCGGCCAGTCCGGCGGGCTGGTCATGGAGATGTTCCCGTTCCGGCGGCCGTCGCTGAAGCGCGTCCTTGCGAAGTCGTGGGGGCAGTTCCGAGAGTTCCTGTTCGTCGCAACGCCGATCGTCGTGGTGGGAAGTCTCGTTCTCGGCGGCTTGTACGAGAACGGTCTGTTGATGCGCGTGAGCGAGCCGCTCGATCCGGTCGTTGGCGTCTGGCTGGGTCTGCCGGCGGTTGCGGGAGTGACGCTGCTCATGGGAGCGCTGCGGAACGAGCTCGCTCTCCAGCTCCTGGTGGTGCTGGCCGTGTCGACGGCGGGGTACGCCGGAGCCACGCTGACCGACATCATGAGTCCCACCGACCTGGTGGTCTTCACGCTCGTGAACACGATCGCCTTCCCATGCCTGTCCGCTGTGGCCGTATACTGGCGGCGCAACGGCGTGGCCAGGACGCTCGCCGTGGTAGGTGTGAGCGTGGCGCTCGCTCTCCTGGTTGGCGGTGTCATGGCGCGAGTCCTGCCCGCGCTCGGAATGGGCGGCTAGCCATGCGGCTCGGGGCTGTCCGCGCGCAGGCCGCCGGCGCGCCACGACGTCAGGCGTGCCGCTTGGCCGATGGCTGTGGCAGGCCCGCATGCGATCCGAACCGGTACGTCCATGCCTGCGTGAGTTCGGCGCCGAACAGCAGGATCTGGGAACTGTAGTTGAGCCAGACAAGCAGGATGACGAGCGATCCCGCCGCACCGAACGCCGTGCCCACGGAGGAGCTCGAGAGATACAGCCCTACCAGCCATCGGCCGAGCGTGAAGAGGCCCGCGGTCATGGCCGCGCCGGCTGCAACGTCGCGCCAACCGATGCGTGTGCGCGGGAGGACGCGGTAGACCGCGCCGAAGAGCAGCCACAGAAACAGGAACGAAGCCAGGATATCCACGACACGCAACGCCAGCACCTGCAGATCGACGGCTGTCCACTGCGAGGTCACGGCGACGACGAAGGCGTTCAGCGCGAGGCTTGCGAGAAGGAGCACGCCGACGACGGGGACCATCGCGAATGCGCGCAGGTTGTGGATGGCAAACGCGCGCAGTCCGAAGCGGACGGTGTCCCAGAAGGAGCCGCTCTCGGGCTTCTCGGAGGGGATGTTCCAGATCCGGTCGAACGCCGTCCGTAGCTGACCGAACGCCCGCATGGCGCCCGCGAGCGCGAAGAGCAGGGCAGCCGCGCTGAGGAGCGTGCCGGTCGTTGGAAGCGCGGCTGACGCGAGGAGCTCGTCGATGACGGACGTTCCCAGGGTTCCCGCGAGCCGGTCCGCCGCGGCAAGGAGCTGCTCGCGGGCGGCCTGACGACTGACGACCCGGCCCGCGACTGTGACGACGACGACCAGGAGAGGAGCGACCGAGAGCAGGGCGTAGTAGGAGAGGGCTGCAGCGATCTGGGGGGCGCCGTCATCGAGCCAGCTGCGTCCGGCGGCAAGGACCAGCTCTCTGAGGTCGCTCATCGCGCCGGTCATCGTGCGGCGCTCGTCAGGCATGTGTTCCTCCTCGTCGCTCGGAAGACCGGGCGTCGGCCGTGGGTCGCCGTGCTGCCCGCGACTCCCGGCGACGCCGGACCTATCCGGTGTGTACCCCGGCGGGTGCGCCGTGGTGCGGGGTATCATCGCAGGAGTGAGGGCGCCACGGACATGCGGGAACGGAGACCACATGCTCAAGACCGTGAAGGGTGCGGGTCGCAGGGCCCGCGTGTTCCACGCAGCGGTGCGTGAAGGGTTCGCGGAGTTCCTGCACCTAGAGGTGGCAGGCAGCATCGTCCTGTTACTCGCCACCCTCATCGCTCTCGTGATGGCTAACACCGGTCTCTCGCACTGGTGGGCCGAAGTGTGGCACGTGGAGATCGGCCTCTCGTTCGGCGGGGCTGAGTTCTCCCAGTCGGCCCTGCACTGGATCGACGACGGCCTCATGGCCCTGTTCTTCTTCGTGATCGGACTCGAGATCAAGCGTGAGATCCTCGTGGGAGAGCTCTCGACGCTGCGGAAGGCGACGCTGCCGATCATGGCTGCTGTCGGCGGGATGCTGGCCCCGGCCCTGATCTACGCCGCGTTCAATCACGGTGGGGAGGCCGCGCAAGGCTGGGGGATCCCCATGGCGACCGATCTCGCGTTCGCGCTCGGCGTCCTTGCGCTTCTCGGCAGTCGTGTTCCTTCGGGATTGAAGGTGTTCATGGCCGCGCTCGCCATCGCGGACGACATCGGAGCGGTACTGGTGATCGCGCTGTTCTACACCTCGGAGATCTTCACGGGGTGGCTGCTTCTCGGAGCCGGCCTCTTGCTTGTGTTGGTGCTTTTCAACGTCCTGCAAATCGAATCGCCCATCCCGTACGCATTTGTGGGGACCGCCGTGTGGTTCTGCTTCTTCAACTCGGGCGTCCATGCCACGATAGCCGGAGTCCTGATCGCTCTCACGATACCGTCGCGTTCGCGCATGGATCCGATGGAGTTCGTGCGCTGGGCGCGCGGCAAGATCGATGAGATCGAAGCGCTCGAGGTGCCGGGTGCACACGTCCTCGACTCACCCGATCAGCAGGTGTGCGCGCAGGAGCTCTCGGCGGAGGCACGCTGGGTCCAGGCACCACTGCAGCGGATGGAGCACGGCATCCTGCCGATCAGCACGTTCATCATCCTGCCGTTGTTCGCGCTCGCCAACGCGGGCGTCACGTTCCAGGGCTATGACATTTGGGAGCTGCTCTTCGAGCCGGTGACGCTCGGTGTGCTCCTTGGCCTGGTGATCGGCAAGCCGCTCGGCATCACAGCGTTCACGTGGATCGCGGTGAAGACGAAGCTGGCCGATCTGCCGGCAGGCGTGTCGTGGCGGCACGTGGTGGGGGCGGGTCTCCTCGGCGGCATCGGGTTCACGATGGCGCTGTTCGTGTCCGGGCTTGCGCTCAGGGTGGGGATCCTGCAAGCCGAGGCGAAACTCGCAGTCCTTATGACGTCGGTGCTTGCCGGCGTGATCGGTTACGTGGTCCTGCGCGGAGCGGAGCCCGGCGAGGTCGACGCGAACGGCGAGACCGTCTAAAGGTCGAGGCCGCCAGGATCGCTGTCCGGCGGCGCGACAGGCGTCCGGCGCGCCGCTCATGAGCGATGCCGTATGTCAGAGAGGTCTTGTATACCGAACATATGTTCGATATACTCGGCATGCCGGGTGTGGACCCCTGAAGCTCCTTCCACACCCGGCCTCACTCTCAAAGGACGTCTCCCATGGGCCGGAACCGCGCGATCAAGACATTCGATCCCCGCACGACCGGGCAGTCACTCGATCTGTTCACCGCCACCGATACCCGTACACCCGTTATCGTCGAGCTGCTCAAGAGTCCCTGGATCGTGCGCGCCTCGGAACTGGTGCCGGCCGTATCGAGTCTGGCGGGCAAGAGGCGCGAGCGAGAGATCGACGTCGTCTGGGATCCGTCGCGGGGCGCACCGCGCTCGTTTCTGGCCGACGGGCATCGGTATGCGGTGGATGCCGTCGTACAGTCGTGGGCGGTCGAGCGCGCCTGGTGGGATCCGCGTAAGCGTCTGAGCCGCCGGTGTTACCGCGTACTCACACGTGGCGGCCTCTACGACCTCGCATACGACCGCATCGCCGACCGCTGGCTGCTCGTCGGCATCGTCGATTAGCGCCGCCATGGCAGGCTTCGTGCATCTTCACGTGCATTCGCACTTCAGCTTCATGGACGGCGTGGCGTCGCCGGATGCGCTGCTCGCGCGCGCCGCCGGCTATGGCATGGGCGCGCTGGCCCTCACCGACCATCAGGGCCTGTACGGCGCGATCCGCTTCTATCGCGCGGCGCTCGAGGCGGGGATCAAGCCGATCGCCGGGGCCGAGGTCGTCGTCGAGGCCGCGGGGCTCGAGAGTGCCGACGCTATCGAGGGCGACCTGCCACCGGACCTGCGACTGCCGCTCTCGCCGCCGGTCGGCTTCGGACGCGCGGCGGGGGCGGGCTTCCACCTCACACTGCTCGCGAAGGACATCACGGGGTACCGCAACCTCTGCCGGCTGCTCGCGCGCACGCACGTGCGCACGGGTGACGAGCCGTCGGTGGTCACGCTTGGCGACCTCGAGCGATGCGGCGAGGGCCTCATCGGGCTTTCGGGTTGCCCCAACGGTGAAGCGGGCGCCGCAGTGCTGGCGGGACTCGGCTCGCGGGCCGAACGCGCGCTTCGCAGGCTTTCACGCTGCTTCGCTCCCGGAGACTTCTACGTCGAGCTCATGCACCTCATGACGCCCGACTCGCCGCGCTACATCTCGGCTCTCGTCGCGCTCGCGGAGCGGTGCGCGCTCCCGGTGGTGGCCACCAACAACGTGCACTACGCCGAGCGCGTGCAGTTCCGCCTCCACGACGTGCTCGCCTCGGCGGGCGCGCGCATCGCGCTTCCGGGACCGTACGACCGCCCGAACGCCGAGTTGTGGCTCAAGCCCGGCGGTGAGATGAGGCGCCTCTTCGCCGACGTGCCGCAGGCGTGCGATGCCACGCTCGAGATCGCGGAGCGCTGCAGCCTCGACCTCGATCTCGGCTCGTTCCACTTCCCGGCGGCTGATGTGCCGGCAGGGGAGACCGCGTACTCGGTGCTCTCCAAGGCCGCCTGGCACGGGCTCGAGCAGC
>WOYI010841617.1_pt1 | contig 18856 bp, 19 predicted proteins | sample 6423411 | NCBI WGS metagenome assembly WOYI01 (sample SAMN13441803, study PRJNA592873) | oil field metagenome | biome: oil field; feature: oil-well bore; material: oil-contaminated soil; isolation source: oil-contaminated soil from oil-well borehole | place: Germany: Wietze | collected 2016-10-18 ... | reverse complement strand
GGTAATTAGAGTTGCGATTTAGACATCAAGCCATGTTGCTTAATATGATTCATAAAGAACAAGGATATGAAAAACATGTTCATGATTATCGCGTGCAATTCATGTTGAAAAAACCCCCCGGTTCCTTATTTAAAAAACCGTGTTTTATCTATGTGTTCAAGCGGACAATTGAACCTGAAGAAAAAGAAACAATCATGAAGATGAAGGCGATATATCCAGGGCATATACATATTGAAAGCATTGGATTGACGGATAATGCGGTTTGTATATATTCAAATGTCACTAACCGTAATGTTGATTTGATTTTTTATCAAATGTATGAAAGAATCGAAAAGTTTAGAAAGATGAATTTATTGTCACTTGAGTAGAAAATCATTTGATCAAACAAGAAACCTAAAAGGCTACTAGCCTTTTTGTTTAGTGCTGTATACAGGAAAAAATAATGATGATATGTTATGATGGAAATGGAGTTGATTGGATATGAATGGACAAAAACACTATGAGACTGCATTGTCATATTATACGTTAAATACACCGAAGAAGAATACACTGTTAGCTATTCAACATTTTGAGCAAGCAGCTGAACAGCAGTTTGCTGATGCCTATTATTTTTTGGGTCGCTTTTATGGTTTAGGAGATGGTGTTTCACTAGACCAGAGCAAAGCATGGGACTACTATCAAAAAGGCCACGATTTAGGATCCTATAAATGTGGATACGCTATTGGGCTTTCATATCATACCGGACACGGTGTAGATCGAAATGATGAGTTAGCAAAGGAACTGTTTCGTCAAAGCTATCCATTTATCAAGATGGAAGCGGAAATGGGCGATCCCGTTTCTACACACATACTCGGTACATATTACTATTATGGATTTTATGTTCAACGCTATCTTTTTACGGCGATTGACTGGTTTAAAAAGGCCGCGGATTTAGGTTATAGTGATTCTCAATATATGTTGGGTATGATCTATGAGACTATGGGTGATGACTTGAGCAATGCGCAAGCCCAAGCAAGTATGTATTATGAACAAGCAGCGAAGCAAGACCACCCATACGCACTATACGCACTGGGTATATGGGCGATTGAACTTGAGAACTATAGGCAAGCCGAATTTTATCTTGAAAGAGCTGCTAGACAGCAATATGCATTAGCTGCTTATACACTGGCAAAAGTTTTGGATGAACATGATGCTAAACATCCTTTAAAAGCGTTTGAATGGTTTATGATTGCGGCTAAGCAAGGGCACGTGGAAGCATGTTATTATGTGGGTCTCTATTATCAAAATGGTAAAGGTGTAGAAAAGAATTTGACAGAAGCAATCAAATGGTATGAAAAAGCAGCCATCAAAAATGATCGGGATGCACTCTATCATCTCGCGCTGATTTTAATCAAATTTGAAGAAAAAGATTGGCAGACCATTCATGAACTTCTAAAAAGAGCTGCTGATCAAGATCATCCTAATGCAGCCTACAATTTAGCTGTCATGTATCAAAAAGGGGATGGTGTTGAAACGAATGCGGAACAGACAATTTATTGGTATGAAAAAGCAGCAAAAGCCGGATTTCCTAATGCACAATATAATCTAGGTATGATTTATTTTGAGGGAAAACTGGTCGAAAAAGACGAAAAAAAAGCAAGAGCGTACTGGCAATTGGCAGCAGATCAAGGGTTTCAGCCAGCCATAAAGCTCATCCAATCCATTGATAATTATGAGATATTACAAAAAAGTGGATGGCAGTCTTAATCGCACATCTAAGATAAAGAGTTTATTTGATGAATAAACTCTTTTTTATTGGGTTCAATTGTGATATAATATCGATAGATATCAATATAGATAATTATCTATATAGGAGGGCTCATGGAAAAATACGCAACTTATTTTAAAGTGTTTTCCGATCCAATCAGATTGAAAATTATTCAAATGTTACTTGAAGGACAGTCTTGTAGTTGTACAATGATCAATCAACTTCCTATCTCGCAGCCGACACTTTCATATCATCTCAAACAAATTGCTAATGCTGGCTTAGCTATTGCAGTTCGAGAAGGCAACTGGATAAAATATCACATAGATAAGGAAAAAATCGCTGAAATGTCATCATTTTTAAAATTTTTAAGAGATATCGAAACTGAGGATAAAACATGCAAATTATAAGAGATATCTTTGTTTGGCTCAATGATGCTTTGTTAAAAATGACATGGCTTCAATCAATGGTTAATCGTTTGTTGCTAGATGGCTTTCAAATGGACGCATCGAGCTATTTATTTAAAAGTTTATCATTCTTTTTTTACGACGTTATCAAAATATTCATATTGCTTTCGGTGTTAATCTACATTTCATCATATATTCAAACATATTTTACGCCAGAACGTTCAAAACAAATTTTAACAAAATTTAAAGGTATTCCTGGGAATATCCTTGGTGCATTGTTGGGAACGGTCACGCCATTTTGCTCGTGTTCATCGATACCGATTTTTATCGGATTTACTAGAGCGGGATTACCGATTGGTGTCACCTTTTCATTTCTGATTTCTTCACCGCTTGTCGATTTGGCATCAGTCATTCTGTTAGCAAGCATCTTTGGATGGCCAATCGCATTGACTTATGTCGTGTTTGGCCTGGTTATTGCAGTCATTGGAGGCACCCTTATTGATTGGTTTAAGATGGATAAATATATCGCTGATTTTGTTACGACAAGTAACGATGAACCACGTAATCTTCTTTTAGAACAAACAAAAAAAGAGCGACGTCGTTATGCGCTTGGAGAAGTGAAGAACATCATTAAAAAAGTGTGGATATACATCTTAATTGGTGTTGGAATCGGCAGTATCATTCATGGGTATATACCACAATCGTGGATAGAATCAGTACTTGGTGAGCAAAATCCTTTTTCAGTGTTGATTGCGACAATCGTAGGAGTACCGATGTATGCAGATATATTTGGCACACTACCAATAGCGGAAGCATTGGTCATGAAAGGCGTCGGTATAGGGACTGTTTTAGCCTTTATGATGGCTGTGACAGCATTGAGCTTACCATCAATCATGTTATTAAAACGCGTTGTCAAAACTAAATTATTAATCACATTCATTACCATTGTTGTTATTGGTATCGTTTTGACCGGTTATGCATTTAATGCGTTCAGTTATCTATTAATATAAAAAAGGAGAAAAAAATGGAAATCAAAGTATTGGGACCAGGATGCAAAAATTGCATCAAATTGGAAGAAAACACAAAAAAGGCTGTTGAATCACTAGGGCTAGATGCAACCATTATCAAAGTGGTTGATTACAATGACATCTTATCATATGGTGTTATGCGTACACCCGCGCTTGTTGTGGATGGCAAAGTTGTGATGAGCGGACAAGTACCGTCAACAAAAGCGATTGAAAAACTATTGAAGTGACAGCAAAAGAAGCACTAGACTAAATTTAATATTGTCTAGTGCTTCTTTTTTTTAGTTTGCAGCCAATTTGATAATCTCGATGAAAACAGATACAGCCTGGTGCATTTGATTGATGGAGGCAAATTCAAAACGACCATGAAACTGATAACCACCTGTACCGATGTTGGGACATATCAAACCATCATAAGTGAGCCTAGCACCATCTGTTCCCCCTCTAATGGGTTCAATGATTGGCGTTAATCCCACATTAATGATTGCTTGTTTTGCTAGATTGACGGGGGCCATATGATCTTTAATGATTTCGTGCATATTGTAATAACTATCTTCAATTTTTACTGTAACAATCTCATAATCATATTTGTCGTTTAAGTAGTTTGCTATCCGATTGAAGTCATCTTTTTGTTTGTTAAATAAAGTCATATCATGATTTCTAATTAAATAAGTACTATGAGCAAATTCAACTTCACCTTCCAGTTGATGAAGATGATTAAATCCTTCATAACCCTCTGTATTTTCGGGAGTCATTCCAACAGGTAACATGTGATGAAATTCCATGGCGATGTGTGTTGCATTAATCATCTTATGCTTAGCAGAACCAGGGTGAATGGACTTACCTGTGAATGTTAAAAAGACTGAAGCAGCATTAAAATTTTCATATTCTAGACCACCAACTTCAGATCCATCGGCAGTATAAGCAAAATCAGCTTTGAAAAAATCATGATTAAAACGATCTGCACCGCGACCGATTTCTTCATCCGGTGTGAAGCATATATAAATATCACCATGTTGCTCTTTTGGGTTATCAGTGAAATATTTGGCAACTTCCATAATTTCAGCAACCCCACATTTATCATCAGCACCTAAAAGCGTGGTACCATCGGTAACGATGATATCTTGTCCTATCACGCGCGCAAGACTTGGATAACTTTTGGGATCCATTTGATAAATCGTATTGAGTTTAATTAATGAACCATCATACTTTTCAATTATTCTGGGTTTTACATGATTTCCAGGGGCATCGGGTGAAGTATCAACATGTGCAACTAAGCCAATCGCTGGTGCACCTGTTTTATTTCCTTTAATGTGTGTGTACGTATAGCCATCCTGATCGACAAAAGCGTTAAGACCCATTTCATTTAATTCATTCATGAGAAGGTTGGACAAGTCTTTTTGCTTTTCAGTTGAGGGGCATGTTGGTGAGGCTTGATTAGATTGTGTATCAATTTTTATATAACGTAAGAAACGATCAACAAGTGAGTGCATATATAATTCTCCTTTCGTGTTCCACACTATTATAACGCATTTTAGACAAAAAATTAATATCATTAAGGTGGAAATTCATTTTTTAACAAAAAAGTGAGAAAAAACTTGACAAAGTAAATATAAATTAATATAATTAATATGTGAATCAATAAAATTAAGTTTTGGAGAATTAAATTGGAATATATTGAAGTCTTAAATAAATGTGAATTGAAGGAGTTATCAGCAAAAAAGGCTTATCAAGAGCTCTATACCCAAGATAGCTATCGTAAGTTGCAGCGCGCCCATTTTGTCATACTAAAAATTAGGATTAATAAACGTCTTGGATTAACCGCATTTCTTGCATTCCTATTTGCATTTCCAATCCCCATCGGTATTGTCAAAATATTTCTGGGAAAAAAGCGTCATGAGATTATCGATGAATCATTTCCAATCACCTATGGACAGTTGATTAACGATTTTATGTTAAAAAATATCAACATTGATATACATACCAAAAACGAAGTACGAATTCATATAGAAACATTTTAAAAAGGAGAACAGTCATGAAAAAAGGTAATTATCCCGTGTTAACATCTTGTCCGGTTTGCAAACACGATTTACATGTATCAACCTTAGAATGTGATCATTGTGGGACAATCATTAATGGATCATTCACGCTTTCAAAGTTTAACTATTTAGATGATGAAAAATTATATTTCATTGAAATTTTCATTAAAAATCGCGGTAACATCAAAGCCGTCGAGAAAGAATTAAACATTAGTTATCCGACGGTTAAAAAAATGTTAGATGAAGCAGTTGAAGGACTTGGTTATGCTGTTGATGAAGCACTTGAAACCGGAGAAGAAGAGCGCAAAGAAGTAAAAAAAACATCACGAAAAGATGTTTTAGACAAACTCAGCAAGAAAGAGATAAGTTTTGAAGAAGCGATGAAATTGTTGAAAAAATAAAGAAGAATCTAAATGAGGAAAAAAAGTGAGGAACGAATATGTCAAAAGATAATTTAAAAGAAGAAAGAATGAAGATATTAGAGATGTTGTCAAATGGTACCATTGATGCCAAGGAAGCAGAAGCGTTGTTATCAGCACTTGAATTTCAAGAAGAAGTGGATGCGACCGTGGTGTCAAAGAAAAAAGGACCTTTCAAATTGTTGAAGATTCTAATTGATTCGGCAGATGGCGATAAAGTCAACATTAAAATTCCGGTTGAATTTGCAAAGTTACTTAAGAATAAAAAATTTCAAGCTAACTTTGGTGATGTCGATGTTGACGTCGATTCGATTATCGAGATGGTCACACAGGGTATGGAAGGCGAAATTGTCAACGTTGTATCCGGTGATGGTGATACAGTCAAAATTGTCGTAGAATAAAAACGTCTAAAAACGTTTTTATTTTTGAATGCGATTAGAAATATATTATAATAGATATAAAGTTATTAATTTGAGGTTTTTTTATGTTGTTTGGTAAAAACTTTGGAAAGTACTATATAAAATTCTTACCGTCTTTTATGTTTGGTATTATAGTGCTGGTTGGCGTCGATTGGATTCAATTGGAGATTCCTAGCCTTGTCCGTAGTATCATTGATGAATTAGACCAAGTAAGCCCAATCTCCGAAAATATCATAACAGCTATCCTTAACATCATGGTCATTGCTGTTATTATCACTATCGGTAGATTTATCTGGCGATACACCATTTTTGGTGCGTCAAGACGCATTGAATTTCATTTACGCAACGAAATGTTCGATCACGCAACCAAATTATCACAAAGTTATTATAAAGAAGAAAAAGTCGGTGGCTTGATGACGTTGTTCATCAATGATTTAGAAGCTGTGAGAATGTCATATGGTCCAGGTATATTGATGCTTGTTGATGGGATAACGTTAGCGGCTTTCGCGCTATATCGTATGTTCGTCCTTGACTGGAGAATGACGATAGTTGCTGCTATACCGATGGTTTTGTTGACTTTTGCTATGGTTATGATTCGAAAAGCGATGTCTAAACGTTTTAAAGCTAGACAGCAGGCATTTGAGGACCTTTCTGATTTCACACAAGAAAATTTTTCTGGGATTACCGTGATCAAAGCATTTGTCCGTGAAATTAAAGAATTTTTCGCGTTTAGAGAAAAAAACGAAAATTTATATAACAAACATATCGCCTTCATCAAATATATGGTGGGTATCAATGTTGCGTTAGCTGCGGCGCTTAATATCGTTATTTTAGTAATCATTGTTATTGGCAGTTTTAACGTTATTAATATCGCGCAAACGGGATTTACAGGTGGTCAATTGACAGAATATATCGCTTATTTTTTCACTTTATTATGGCCAACGATGGCATTGTCAAGATTTGTCCAAATTAATTCACAAGCAAAAGCGAGTGCAGAACGTATTTCTTCATTTTTAGATGCTGAGATTGAAGTCAAAGATAGTGCTGAGCTGATACTTGCACCGGAGTTAAAAGGTGAGATAGAAGCCAAAGAATTGGTCTTTAGATACCCAGATGGTGACAGTGATGTGCTTAAAGGAATCTCCTTTAAAATCAATGCCGGTGAGATGGTCGGTATTTTGGGACGCACTGGTTCAGGTAAATCATCTCTAGTGGATTTATTGCTTAGAATATACAATATTGAAAAAGGGATGTTGTATATTGATGGACATGACATTATGGAATTACCGCTTAAACAAGTGCGCGATACGGTTGGCTACGTACCGCAAGACAATTTTTTATTCTCGACAACTATCACCGAAAATATCGGTTTTGCATACAAATCTATCGATGAAGATATTGTCATCCGTGCAGCCAAATTGTCCGATATTTATGACAATGTAATGGAATTTAAAGACGGCTTCAATACGATTTTAGGTGAACGTGGTGTAACGGTATCTGGTGGTCAAAAACAAAGAATATCGATTGCAAGGGCACTGGCTAAAAACCCTGAAGTATTGATTTTAGATGACTCCGTCTCGGCTGTTGATACGAAAACAGAAGATGCCATCATTACGAATCTTCATGAAATCAGAAAGGGTAAAACGACTATTTTTATCGCACATAGAATTTCAACAGTTAAAAAAATGGATAAAATCATTTTACTTGAAAACGGTAAGCTTTCTGCAATTGGTAGCCATGATGAACTCATGAAAACTTCAGAATTATATCGGGATATGGTAAAACGACAACGTCTTGAAAAATTGGTTTCAGGAGGTGACGTCGCGTGAAAGACTTCAAAGATAATACCAGAGAAAGAAGCGACCGTGATGTTTTAAGACGTCTCCTTTCATATATGAAACCGTATAAGAAGCAGTTTTTATTAATTGTTGTGCTTATGCTATTTGCATTGGTGATTGAACTTTTCCCACCGCTGATGGTTGGCTATATCATTGATACGGTTATCAGTGATACACTCGATCGCGAGGGCATGATTTTAAGAGTTATTTTGACTGCCGCTGTTTTCTTAATTGTCGTTGCAGTTGCTAACATTACGGCATATTATCAACAACTATTACTACAAAAAGTTGGACAGCAAACAGTGATGAAATTGCGTGATGATGTCTTTAACCACATTGAGCATTTAGCGATTGAACAAATTAATCAAGTACCAGTGGGCAAACTGGTTACGCGTGTAAGTAACGATACAAATGCGATTTCTGAAATGTATACAAATATTGGCGTTAACTTAGTTCGAAATCTGCTTTACTTAGTTGCAATTGTCATCATTTTGTTTGTCATCAATTGGCATATGACATTATTTGTCATGATTACAGTACCATTTGTCATTTTAGCAAGTGTCATTTTTAGAAAATTCTCGAGGTCAAGCTATCGGCTTGTACGTAGAAATGTTAGCGAAGTTAATGCGTTCTTGTCAGAAAACCTCTCGGGGATGAAAATCACACAGATCTTTAACCAAGAAGATAAGAAACGTTCTGAATTCAAATCAAAAAGTTCTGATTTAAAGAAAAGCTATTTGCGTGAGATACTTGTTTTTGGTATCTATCGTCCTACCATTTACCTATTGGCCATGATTGGCAGTGTCATGGCACTATATTTTGGGTTCCAACAAGTCATTATTGGTGTCTTATCAGTAGGCATGCTATATTCATTTTATCAATATGTTGGTAATTTCTTTGAACCCATCCAACAAATTGCTGAACAATTCAACATGCTACAAAACGCGTTTGCTAGTGCTGAAAAAGTGTTTGATGTCCTAGACACAAAACCCGCGATTGTCGATGCAGAAGATGCAATTGACCTAAGGTCATTCACGGGGTCAATTGAATTTAAGGATGTGTGGTTTCAATATATACCTGATGAGTGGGTCCTTAAAGGGGTAAGTTTCAAAGTTAATCCAGGTGAAACAGTAGCTTTTGTTGGTGCAACAGGCTCAGGCAAAACGACAATTTTGAGTTTGATGGTAAGGAATTATGAAATTCAAAAAGGACAGATTCTTATCGATGGTATTGATATCAGGAAAATCAAGCGCTCATCATTAAGACAAAAGATTGGACAGATGTTACAAGATGTGTTCTTATTTTCAGGAACCATTAAAGACAATATTACATTAAAAGATGAAAGCATTTCTATGGAAGAAGTGCGATCTGCGAGTGAATATGTTGGGGCAAATTCATTTATTGAATCATTACCTGATGGTTATCATCACATCGTTCGTGAACGCGGTAATAATTTTTCAAGTGGCCAACGCCAATTAATTAGTTTCGCACGCGCACTTGTTTATAAACCATCACTAATGATTTTGGATGAAGCGACCGCGAACATTGATAGTGAAACAGAAGAAATTATTCAAGCGTCCCTTGAAAAGTTAATGAATATATCAACGATGCTGATTGTCGCCCATAGATTGTCTACGATTCAACATGCTGATCGTATTATCGTTATGCAAAAAGGTGAGATTAAAGAATCTGGTAATCATCAAGAACTCTTAAAACAACATGGATTATATAGAAGTTTATATGAGTTACAGTATGATGATCAACCCGGGAAGGAAAAGAAAAATGATTGAAAAAAAGCAATTACAATTGCTAATTGATGAAGGTCTTTCAACTGGTGCGGATTTTGTAGAGATTTTCTTAGAAGATTCAAAGAGTCAACAAATGCTTGTTACGAACGGCGATGTGTCACAAATGGGCAGCGGAAATATCCATGGTGTCGGTGTACGTTTGATTCAAGGGGTTGATGAGGTATACGGTTTTACCAATAAAGTTGATGTTGAAAATATTTTTGCATTGATTAAAAACTTACGGTTATCGTTTAAAGGTGAAGTGAAATCAAGCGTGCCACTTGGAGAAAAAAGGCAATATCTCAAACATGCAACAAGATCGATTGAAGACGTATCAAATGATGAGCGTGTCAAGAGACTGATTGAATTGTCGAATATCATGAAAAATCACGATTCGCGAATTGTTCAAGCGATTGCACAATCGCTTGAGAAAAGACAATCGGTTTTAATTGCCAATTCAAAAGGTGTATATCAAGATGATGTCAGAACGTATACACGTATCGTTGTTCAAGCCGTTGCAAGTGAGAATGGTGTCATGCAATATGGTTATGAAGCACCAGGTCGTTATGCGGGATTTGAATTGATAGATATGCTTGATTTCAAGGCTTTAGCAAAAGAAGCAGCAACCACGGCAATTACGTTGTTAGGTGCTGATGAAATAGAACCACAAGTGATGCCTGTGATTTTGAATAACGGATTTGGTGGTGTCATTTTTCATGAGGCTTGCGGGCACTCGCTAGAAGCGACTTCGGTATCTAAAGGCTTGTCGCCATTTGCTGGGAAATTAGGAGAAAAGATTGGTTCAGATGTTGTCACTGCTTATGATGACGGTGATGTCGAAGGCGCATGGGGACGATTGAGTTTTGATGATGAGGGGAAGAAAACACAAAAGAACTTATTAATAGAAAATGGCGTACTAAAGGGATATCTCGTTGATTATCGTCGGGGTATGATGATGGGGTTACCATCAACCGGTTCGGGTAGAAGACAATCTTATAAGTTTTCACCAACCTCTAGAATGAATACGACTTATATTGCACCAGGTAAGGATAAATTAGCGGATATCATTAAGGATACGAATCACGGGTTGTTCGCTAAAAAACTTGGTGGTGGACAGGTATCTCCAGCAACAGGTGAGTTCAACTTTGCTGTTTTAGAAGGCTATATGATTGAGAACGGTGAAATCACCAAGCCTGTTAGAGGCGCTATGTTGATTGGCCATGGTAAAGATATTTTGTTCAAAATTGATCGTGTTGCTGATCAACTAGCATTTGGTCAAGGGATGTGTGGTTCCTTATCGGGAAGTATTCCTGTTGATGTTGGTCAACCACCATTGCGTGTGACAAGCATGACAGTCGGCGGTTCAGGAGGTGCAAAATAATGTATCAAAAATGGATCAAAATAGGCCTTGAAAAAGGATTATCCGATATGGAGGTTTTCGCTACAAAAAATCATTCGCTGCGTCTGGTTGTTTATCAACAAAAGTTAGAACAGCATGTGATAAGCGATGTGGAGAACATTCGCTTGCGTGGGATATATCATGGAAAGATGGCAAGCGTATCATTTGAACATACGGATGAAGAGACAGCCCGTGAAATGATTGATCAACTGATCTCCAATGCTCAAGCATTAACTGTTTCTGAACCCGCCATCATTTATGAAGGTTCAGAACAATATCCAAAAGTGAAACAAAACGATTATGATTTTTCTAATATTTCCGTTATAGACAAAATCAATTTATTAAAAGAAATTGAAGCAGGTATTTTGAAAAGCCAATGGGCAACTAATGTTCAAACAACGGTATACGTTGAAGAAAAATCAGTGACATCTATCGTCAATTCAAAAGGATTAAATTTATCAAGAAACGCAAATTTTGCTTATATCTATACAAGCGGTGTTTTCAAGAAAAATGACGATATCAAGACACAATATTATACAAAGATTGTGAAAAATTACACTGAATTTAATGCTGATGAAGCGATTGATGATGTCGTCAGTAAGGGTGAGAAAAAAGTTGGTGGTAAATCTGTTTCAACGAAACGCTATCCAGTTGTATTCGCCAATGATGTTTTCAGTGAAATGTTAGCTATGTACAGTTCGACATTTAATGGCCAAGCCGCTTTGAGAAATTTGACGCTTTTGAAAGATAGAGTTGGAGAAAAAGTCATGGGTGAAAATGTGTCAATCATTGATAATCCACTTGATGAGAAAGCGCCATTCCAAATACCATTTGATGATGAAGGTGTCGCTTGTAGCCCCCATTATGTTTTCAAAGATGGCGTGTTTGAAGGATTTCTTCAAAATTTAAAAACAGCGAAAATGCTTCATGTTGAACCAACCGGTCATGGCTTCGGTAACGGCATCAGTCCTACAAATCTTTATTTAGTACCGGGTAATGTTGATTTTGATACATTGATTAGACCGATTGAAGAAGGAGTATATATCACGGACACCAGTGGGTTACATGCGGGAGGAAACACCGTATCTGGTGATTTCTCGATGCAGGCTAGTGGTTTTAAAATCATGAATGGAAAAATTGCGCATCCAGTGAAGATGATGGTGGTTTCAGGCAATTTTTTTGATATGCTAAATCACGTAAAAGATTTAGGGAATGATTTGAAATTTGATACTTCATCTGTTGGATCACCAAGTGTTTATATTGAGTCATTAGCGATTTCAGGAGAGGAATAATTCCTCTCCTTTTTTATTGCATCCAATAAAATGTTATGGTATACTTAATATAGAATTAAGGCATACCTTAAAAATGGAGGATGATATCGTGTTGGACTGGTTTATGTCACAACAGACTTGGATACAAGCATTATTAGCAACAACCTTTACTTGGGGTGTTACTGCACTAGGTGCCGGACTTGTGTTTTTCTTCAAAACTATCGATCGAAATGTATTTAATTTAATGCTTGGTTTTGCAGCAGGTGTTATGATTGCTGCATCATTTTGGTCGTTATTGGCACCGGCGATTGAAATGGCTAAAAATCAAGGATCAACCGCTTGGTTAGTTGTTTCCGTTGGCTTTGCATTAGGTGGTGTGTTTTTATATTTGGCAGATAAAACAATTCCGCATATGCATTTTGGTCCTAATCATGAAAAAGAAGGGATTCCAACAAGATTGAAAAGAACAATCCTTTTGGTATTCGCAATTACACTTCATAATATTCCAGAAGGATTAGCCGTTGGTGTCGCATTTGGAGCTATTAATTTCTATACGGGAGGGAATATACTTGCTGCTACACTTGGTGCCATTGGTCTTGCACTAGGAATCGGTATTCAAAATTTTCCAGAAGGTGCAGCTGTGGCAATCCCATTAAGGCAGGAAGGGATGAGTCGGACAAAAGCGTTCATGTATGGACAAGCATCTGGTCTTGTTGAACCAATAGCCGGTGTGTTTGGTGCTATACTTGTGACAAGAATACAAACTTTATTACCATACGCTTTAGCTTTCGCTGCTGGTGCGATGATTTATGTAGTCGTCGAGGAACTCATTCCTGAAGCACAACAAAAACAGTCGACAAAAGGTGCACACTATGCGGTGCTAGGTGTAATGGTTGGATTTATCATCATGATGATACTTGACGTTGCATTAGGATAGAGGTGATTTGATGAATCGTGCAGAAGAAGACTATATGAAAGTGATTTATGAATTGACAGTGCAAGCGAAACAACCCATTGTCAAAACAAATGAACTTTCAGTTCATTTTGGATATACCGATCAAAGTGTCAATGAAATGATTAAGAAACTCGAATCAAAAAAACTTGTTTCTTTCATCCCATATCATGGCGTATCTTTGACAAAAAAGGGACAAATAGAAGCCGTTAGAATGCTACGCGCTCATCGGTTGTGGGAAGTTTTTCTGACAGAAAAACTCGGATTTGCATGGGAAGACGTTCATGTTGACGCTGAACGATTAGAACATAATAGTACGGAAATGTTACTCAATCGATTGGATGATTTTTTAGAACACCCCAAATTTTGTCAACATGGCAACCCCATTCCCAATCGTGATGGCTATATATCATCGTTTTCGACGCTATCATTAGCAGAAATTGATGAGGGTGAACAATTCCAAATCACACGTGTGGTTGATGACAAGGAATTACTAGTTTTTTTGAATGAAAATCAATTACAATTAAACGAGATTATTGATGTTGTGAAATTGGATATGTTCAATGGTTTGATGCATATCAAAAAGCGACAACAGACTATCATATTATCCTTTAAGACGGCACATATGATATTTGGCCAGCGCATGCCATAACCAATGATTAATCGCAACCTTATTGCTGCCGTTTAGAGATTAGTGATGAGATACGTAAAGCATGGTATAATAAGGACATGACAACGAGTCAATACTCATGAAATAATACTGATGAAACGAGGTAATATCGATGGATAAAAAACCCGATATCAGAAAAATTGTTAATGAAACAACAGACAAAATTAACGAACTTGGTAGAAAAGCTAGCCATCTTGTTAATCGCGCATTTGAAAATGTGAAATTTCACGGTAGTTTTCAGGAAGCCTATCAAGAAGCAACTTATGCATATGAAGTTGTCGGTACATCTGACCTCATCGGTCGTCCTGCAACTGTTCGCGGTTTTTTGATTGAAGACGAACTAGAATTGCTTATTCGTATGGATCAAGAAAATCAAGGCTATATCAAAAAAAATATCGCATTGCGTGATAAAAACGATAAGTCGCTCATCCAAATCGATCAAGTTTTTAGAAACACCGTCGTTTATGTCGATTTAAATGTTGATGGCAAGGTCATCAAAGTCGCTTGTTTTCTAGCGACGTATAAAGCCTTTGATAGTGATACATACGAAAAGAATGTTATCAAAGTTGAAGAGGACGAAATCGTTGGTAAAGCACATATGCCAAAGGATAAAACAATAGATTAATGAATGTCGCGATTGTTACTGGCGCTAATAGTGGCATTGGCTATGAAACAGCATTAGCGCTTGCACAAGAAGGTCATGAAGTTGTTTTGGCATGTCGAAATGAAGAACGCGCCCTTTGGGCAATAGAAAAAATGAGGGCTGTTCAGGACAATCTAAAACTGCGATTTATCAAATTGGATTTAAGCAGTAAGCGACATATTGATGAATTTGTCATTCGTTTTAGAACAGTTTATGATCATCTGGATGTATTAATTAATAATGCAGGAGTCTTGTGGGGTAAATACCAACTGACAGAAGATGGATTTGAACGCATGTTCGGTGTTAATTATTTGGGTCATTTCTACCTGACACAGCAACTCGTAGCGTTGATGCCCGATTCATTTTCATCACGAATTGTGACAATAACCAGCATGTTGTATCGGTATGGCAAAATTGACCTCGAAGATTTGCAGTCAAAAAAGAAATATCATCGTATGGGATCATATGCCCAATCTAAATTTGCAAATCTTTTGTTTGCTATGGAACTCAACGAACGATTGAAAGCTTCGGGTAAAAAGATTTTATCGATAGCTGTTCATCCAGGTGTGGTTATGAGTACAAACATCGTCCCAAATCCCATCATTCGTTTTTTAGCAAAATATATAATTGGACCTTTTCTTTCCAGCGCCAAAAAAGGGGCAAGACCGGCTATCGAAGCGGCATTGTCTAACCATATTGAAGGTGGGGCACTTTATGGACCTATCGGTTTATTTGAAGTGTTTGGAAAATTTGGCAAATCGAAACGAGCCCATCGCTATTATGATGCAAAACTTGCCGTGAAGTTATGGAACAAATCTGAAGATTTAATGAATGTATCATTTAGCCTATAGAAGCACATCGATGTGCTTTTTCTTTTGAAAATCCAAGATTTGAGGCTTAATTATGCTATAATCATCTTAAGAAAGAAGGGACCATATGGAACAATATATTAAAACATATAAAGAGCAGTTACAAAAACTTAAAGCCTATGAATACGCGATTTGGCTCATGGGTTGGGATAAAGAAACAGAGACACCTATTCAGGGGTATGCCTATCAAGATGAGCAATTTGGTGTACTCGCGGAAGCCGCTTATAATCTCGAGTCCGATCCAAAATATATAGAAGCGATTGAGCATCTATATGAACACATTAATGAATTGGAAGACCCTGATTTTCAAGTGGAAATTAAAAAGGCTAAAAAATCCTTAAGAATCGTTCAGAAAGTTCCAAAGGATGAATATTTGGCTTATCAGATGCTTGTTCAAACCGCGATGCCTATATGGGTCAATGCAAAAAAGAATAATGATTTTAAAGCTTTTGCTCCAACACTTGAAAAAGTGGTCGCTTTTCAACGCAAACTCGTTAAATACTTAGAAACTGATGAATTGAAAGGATACGATGTATTACTTGACTTCTATGAAGATGGAATGGGTGTGAAAGAATATGACCAGTTTTTTAATACAATTAAGGAACAACTCGTGCCATTCGTTCAAGAGGTAACCAAAACGAACCTACGTTTTCCAAAGCGGTTGAGAACGGGGCCTTTTCCGATAGACAAACAAAAGGAATTAGCGAATTATTTGATGGCAGTGTTCCATTATGATCTCGAAAAGGGATTGTTAAAAGAAAGTGCACATCCGTTCACATCGGGTGTGACAAGCACAGATACGAGAATCACGACACATTATCATGAAGATGATATCAAGTCCTCGATTTTTTCTGTGATCCACGAAATGGGTCATGGGATTTATGAACAACAAAATGATGAGAAATATGATGATACTGCTTTGCATGGTGGGACGACATTGGGCATTCATGAGTCACAATCCCGTATGTTTGAAAATATGATTGGCCGCTCATTCGCTTTTTGGGAAGTCCATTATCCAAAACTTCTTGAATTATTTCCTAAGCAATTGAAACATGTTTCTTTAGTAGAATTTTATAAATTCATCAATGAAGCAAAACGTTCTTTAATAAGAATTGAAGCAGACGAATTGACTTATTCACTTCATATTTTGGTTCGTTATGAAATTGAACGTGCGTTGATTAGTGGTCATTTGAAGGTTATGGATCTACCGAAACGTTGGAATTATTTATATAGTAAATACGTTGGGAAGCGACCAAAAAATGACAGTGAAGGTATACTACAAGATATTCATTGGGCACATGGTTCTATCGGCTATTTTCCGACTTATGCTTTAGGTAGCGCGTATGCAGCTCAGATCTATGACGCGATGAATAAAGATTTAAATGTTGAAACCGTAATTCGCACAAATCAAATTGCACTAATCAATCATTGGTTGAAGGAACACATCCATAAATATGCAGCATCTAAATCTGCGAAAGAAATCATGATGATTGCTACTGGCAAACCATTTGATCCACAATATTACATTGACTATCTCAAAAGAAAGTTTTCTAATCTATAAGAGATAAACAAACCATCAAAGCGGCATTTTCGGGAAGCACATTTAAAAAATAATGAAGGTGGCAATTCATGCCGAGATGTCGAATGAACCGGTGTTTACCAAGCCATTGAAAACGAAGATAGCGCACAAAAATATATCACAAAAAGTTAATGAAATAACTGAAAAACGTCTTTAAAGCGCCTTTTCCACGTAATCAGTGAAGGAAATGTAAGAGGTAGATTGATTGTCACGTACACTGACTTATGGCACATAAGGCTGGCATGTTTTTGAATGGGTCTAGAAAGTTTCTTAGATATAGCGAATAGGAAAAGCATCAAAAAGAGCTTGTTATGAATACTGCATATAAAGGAACCGCACAAGTTAGACCCGCGCAATATGATAAGGAGAATGATCATGATACTAACTGTTGGTGACATGGTAGAACTTACGGCAATCGATTTGGACTACAAAGGACAAGGCGTATGCAAACCAGAAGGTTACGTCATTTTTGTCGCTGGTTTATTGATTGGTGAAACAGCTGAGATACGCATCACAAAACTGAATAAAAACTTTGGAGAAGGCGCCGTTTCAAAACTGTTAAAAATCAGTAAAGATCGCACACATGATACATCTGAATTGGGCAGTATTGAATTATATCATTTAAAGAATGAACAGCAAATCCAATGGCAAGAACACATGACAAAAGAAACATTTAAGAAAATCACACAGTTGGACATCATCATCGATCGCACGCTATCTGATAATCGATTCATCAATTATCGCAATAAATCCGTTTTTCATGTTTTGCCTGAACCGGTTTTAAAGTTGGGCATGTATAAAAAAGACTATACGCTCATGCAAGTGCCTTTGTTCATTTTAGCGGATACATTGACCAATAAGTTTGTTAATCAAATCAATCGCATGACAGCTCCAATTGAACCAAATGTATTAAAACACGTGGTATTTCGCACAAATGAAGACAATCAAATTTTAATCACGTTTGTTTCAACAAAAGAGCATGTTGGTGGTTTAGATAAACTCGTTGATAAGATAAAAAGAGAAAAAGAAGTGGTGGGTATCACATTGAATTTGAAAACCAATCATCACGCGATTATAGGTGATGAATCCACAACACTTTATGGTGAAAACGCGATTAAACAACATCTAAAGACCTTTGATGTTACAATTAATGATCGCTCGTTTTTTCAAGTGAACTGGCCCATGATGAAACAGGCTTATGATGTGATCGCTTCCTATGTGCCATCAGGTAAACAAGTTATCGAAGCATATAGTGGTATTGGATCGATTGGATTCTCAATTCATCAACAAGCAAGGAAACTCATCATGATAGAATCCAATAAACAAAATGTAGACACAGCAAAGCAAGTCATTGAAAAACAAGGCATAAGTCATATTGATGTTATTCATGAACATGTTGAACATGTCATCCAGGATTATGATGGCGATGTATTAATTGTTGATCCGCCGCGCAATGGATTATTCAAACATTTCATCGATCAAGTTTTGAACATGTCGTTTGAGCGAATCATTTACTTGTCTTGTGATGTGAAGACATTGGCAAGAGATGTTAAATCATTCAGCGAAAAATATGAAATTAGTCATGTTTATCCAATCCGCATGTTTCCACAAACCATCGCGATGGAGACACTTGTCATTCTTGATAAAAAAATAATCTTTTAAAAAGAAATCAGTCCTGATGTTTCGATTTTAGCAATCAGTAGGACATACCTACTTTTCACATATGATATGGCATAAAACGGGCCTTTAAATAATTAGGTGGTAAACCTAAAATAAGGCTTTCCAAAATAAGGTG
>WOYI011478952.1_pt1 | contig 18873 bp, 20 predicted proteins | sample 6423411 | NCBI WGS metagenome assembly WOYI01 (sample SAMN13441803, study PRJNA592873) | oil field metagenome | biome: oil field; feature: oil-well bore; material: oil-contaminated soil; isolation source: oil-contaminated soil from oil-well borehole | place: Germany: Wietze | collected 2016-10-18 ... | reverse complement strand
CGCGAAAAGAAGGGTGGCGGCGGGCGTCAGGTTCCCGGAGAGGGGTGAGATGAAACCGGCCCTCCATCGTCTGAACACGGCCTGGGCCGGGACGGGCCAGCCGATACCCCGGGGTGCCTATTTGGAATGATTAATTATGTAAGTAAGGCATAGTTACCTTACGAGGGACTTTAGTGCAGACGCTGCTCTTCCTAATACTATTTCCCATCCTCGTCGCGTGTCTTTTATTGTTTGTGAAACAGACGACATTGCGTTACGCGGTGGTCGCCCTCTCCGCTCTGGCAATCGGCGGAGCATCGATATATCTGCTTATGCAGTATGCGTTCGAGGGCGCGGTCTACTTCGCCGCGCCTTCGGAGGCGGCCAGCCTTGTTATGGTGGCCATCGAGATGGGTCTGGCGCTCTTCATCGTTTACATGGGCGCAAAGTTCAGGAACTACCTGGCAATCGTACTGGCCGTCGTTCAGGCGGCGCTGGTCGTATACCTTGAGATATCGTTCCCGGAGAACCTTCACGCGGTCAACAACCTCTTCATTGACCAGTTCTCCATCATCATGGCCCTGATCGTAGGGCTCATCGGGAGCCTCATAGCCGTATACGCGGTCAGGTACATGGAGACGTATCACCACCACCACCCGGAGGTGCGCGACCGGCAGAAGATGTTCTTCTTCGTCACCTTCATCTTCCTCGCCGCGATGTTCGGCCTGGTCTTCTCCAACAACCTGATGTGGCTCTTCTTCTTCTGGGAAGTCACCACCATCACCTCGTTTCTGCTGATCGGTTACTCGGAGACGGAGGAGGCGACGAAGAACGCCTTCCGCGCCCTGGTGATGAACCTCCTCGGCGGGGTCGCGTTCGTCGTGGCGCTCATCATCCTTGCCGCAACCGAGCCGACGAGCGGGGGCATCGATCTTGCCCGGGTTCTCACCTCTCCCGACGCGGCCGTCATCCTGATCCCGGCCGTCCTGATCGGGTTTGCCGGTATCACGAAGGCTGCGCTGATGCCCTTCTCCTCCTGGCTCCTCGGGGCGATGGTGGCCCCGACCCCGGTCTCGGCCCTGCTCCACTCGAGCACCATGGTCAAGGCCGGAGTCTACATCCTGGTCCGGTTCTCACCGGTCTTCGCCGGGACATTCGCCGGGTTCTCCGTCGGTCTTGTCGGCGGAGTGACCTTCGTCGTCGCATCCGCGATCGCGATATCACAGAGCGACGCCAAATCGGTCCTCGCCTACTCGACGATAGCCAACCTCGGCCTGATAGCTGCCTGTGCGGGTGTCGGGACCTACATGCTCGTCTGGGCTGCGATCCTCTTAATCATCTTCCACGCCGTCGCGAAGTCGCTCCTCTTCCTCGGGACCGGGGTGATCGAGCACCGGACCGGGAGCCGCAATATCGAGGATATGGAGGGCCTGATCGTCCGGATGCCGAAGATGGCAGTGATGATGTTCATCGGGATCGCCGGCATGTTCCTTGCGCCATTCGGTATGCTGATCTCCAAGTGGGCGGCGATCGAGGCATTCGTCCAGGTCCCCTTCGGCCTGGTCTTCATCGCCATCCTCGCCTACGGGAGCGCCGTCACGGTCTTTTTCTGGGCGAAGTGGATGGGCAAACTCGTCACGGTCACCCGGAGCCAGGAGAAGGTCGAGAAGGGATTCTTCGAAGAGTCCTGGGCCCCCCTCTACATCATCACCGGCCTCGTGATAGCGGCCGTCCTCCTCTTCCCGGTCATATCCTCGACGCTGATTGAGCCCTATGTCCTTGCTATCTACGGGGTTACGGCACTCCTCCCGCAGGCGAACGTCGCCATCATGCTCCTGATGATGGCCCTGCTCCTGGTCCTCCCGGTCTCGTTCCTCCTCTTTAAGAGGAGCGCAAAGCACCTCCCGGTCTACATGTGCGGGAGGCCCTCGACACCGGACCTGCATTTCGCCGGGTCCCTCGGCCTGACCCGGGAGGTCCAGACGCAGAACTACTACCTCACCGAATACTTCGGCGAGGCGCGACTCTTCCGCCCGGGAGCAGTGGTCTGCATCATCCTGATCCTTGCATCATGGGTCCTTGCAGGGGTGGCCTTATGACCTGGACCTGGCTCATCGGGGCGGTCCTCTTCCTCATCCTCGCGCCCGTCGCCGGCGGCCTCATCGCCGGTATCGATCGAAAGATCACCGCGCGGATGCAGGGGAGAGTCGGGCCGCCGCTCCTGCAGCCTTTCTACGACGTCGGCAAGCTCTTCGAGAAGGAGAACGTCGTCGTCACCACGGCGCAGAACTTCTACGTCCTCGCCTACCTGATCTTCATCGCCCTCTCCGGCGCGTTATTCTTCGCGGGAGGAGATCTCTTACTGATCGTCTTCGCCTTCACGCTCGCCCACGTCTTCCTGGTGCTCGGGGCCTACGCGGTCCACTCGCCCTACAGCCACATAGGGGCCGAGCGGGAACTGATTCAGCTGATGGCCTACGAGCCGATGGTCATCCTTGCAGTCGTCGGGCTCTACATGGTTACGAACAGTTTTTACGTCGCCGATATTGCAACCACGACCATACCTGCCATCCTCTACCTCCCCGGTGTCTTCCTGGGCTTCGCCGTCATCCTGACGATCAAACTCCGGAAGTCTCCCTTCGACATCTCGACGTCGCACCACGCGCACCAGGAGATCGTCAAGGGCATTACGACGGAGTTCTCGGGTTCAACGCTCGCGCAGGTCGAGATCGCCCACTGGTACGAGAACATCTTCCTCCTCGGGTTCATCTTCCTCTTCTTTGCCTGGAACCCGATCATCGGGGTTGTCGCAGTCGTGGTCACCTACGTAGCCGAGATATTCATCGACAACGTCACGGCACGGGTTCGGTGGCAGGCGGCACTGAAGAGTGGGTGGCTTGCAGCAGTTCTTGCCCTCGCGAACCTGGCGATCCTCTCCTATATGATGCTAGGGGGTGTATGAGTACCATGGCATACCTGAAGAGATCACCCTGGATCCTTCACTATGATGCGTCCAGCTGCAATGGGTGCGATATCGAGGTGCTTGCCTGCCTGACACCGCTCTACGACGTGGAGCGGTTCGGCATCATCAACACCGGAAACCCGAAGCACGCGGATATCCTGATGATCACCGGTGGGATCAACGAGTTGAACCGGCCGGTGGTCAGGAACCTCTACGAGCAGATGCCGGAGCCAAAGGTCGTCATTGCAATCGGTGCCTGTGCCGCAACCGGCGGTGTATTCCGTGAGTGCTACAACATCACAGGAGGCATCGACAAAGTTATCCCCGTCGACGTCTATGTCCCGGGATGCGCGGCGCGGCCGGAACAGATCATCGACGGTGTTGTAACGGCGCTCGGGATTCTCGAGGAGAAGCGGACGAAGATGACGAGAGACGCGCAGGCAAAGGAAGAAGCGCGGCACGCGGCAGGTGAGAGCACATGACAGTTAAAGAAGAGCAGACTACCATCAGCGTCGCGCTGGAGGATCTCCTGCGGGAGGTCAAAGGGCTCCAGGCCGACGGATACCGCCTCGTCCAGATCGGGTGCACGGACATCGGCGGGGCCTACGAGATCAACTACTCGTTCGATAAGGACTACCAGTTTAAGAACCTCCGCCTGACGGTCGGGCCGGATATAGAGGTGCCGAGCATCTCCGGCATCTACTGGGGGGCGTTCGTCTACGAGAACGAGACGCACGACCTCTTCGGGATTCCGATCACCGGGATCAACATCGACTTCAAGGGGACGTTCATCAAGTCGGGGGAGAAGTACCCGTTCAGCGTCACGAGAAGGGGGGGTGACCAATGCCGAAACGCATAGTCGTGCCGTTCGGGCCGCAGCACCCGGTGCTGCCGGAACCGATTCACCTCGATCTCGTCCTCGAAGACGAGCTGGTGGTGGACGTAGTCCCCTCCATCGGCTACATCCACCGCGGGCTCGAACAGCTCGTGCAGAAGCGCGAGTTCACCGAGTACGTCTACGTGGCGGAACGGATCTGCGGCATCTGCAGTTTCATGCACGCAGTCGGCTACTCTCAGGGCGTCGAGCACATCATGGGGCTCGAAGTCCCCGACCGGGCACGGTACCTCCGGACTATCTGGTCGGAGTGCTCGCGTCTCCACTCGCACCTTCTCTGGCTCGGCCTCTTTGCCGACTCTATGGGCTTTGAGAACCTCTTCATGCGGTCCTGGCAGCTCAGGGAGAGCGTGCTCGACACGCTTGAGGACACCACCGGTGGCCGGGTCATCCAGGGCACCTGCAAGGTCGGCGGAGTCAGGCGCGACATAGGGCAGGAGAAACTCGACGAGATGCACCGGGCCCTCGACCCCTTCGAGGAGCAGTGCCGGGACCTCGGCGATGTCTTCTTGAACGACGATACGGTGAAGTACCGTCTCAAGGGGCTCGGAGTTATCTCAAAGGACGAGGCCTACGCTCTCGGGGCGGTCGGGCCGACCGCGAGAGCAAGCGGGGTTCCAGTGGATATCCGGGAGACCGGATACGCTGCCTACGGGGATATCGGCCTCAAACCCGTCGTCGAGACCGCCGGGGACTGCTACGCCCGGTGCGCCGTCAGGGTCAGGGAAGTCTACGCCTCTATCGACCAGATCCGGCGCGCGATCGATCAGATACCTGAAGGACCGCTCGACGTGAAGGTGAAGGGAACACCGAACGGCGAGTACTTCTCCCGCGTGGAGCAGCCGCGCGGTGAGGTCGTCCACTACCTGCGGGGCGACGGCACCAAACACCTTGCCCGGGCGCGTATCAGGACGCCGACGCTCGCGAACATCCCGATGCTGGTGAAGATGCTCCCCGGCGTGCAACTCGCCGATGTCCCGGTCGTGGTCCTCTCGATCGATCCCTGCATCAGCTGCACGGAGAGGTGAGACGGCATGGGATTTTTTGCGATGACAAAAACCGTCCTCCGGAACCTTGCAGAGGGACCGGCCACCCGCCAGTATCCAGCGGTCCCGGCGCGGACGAGCGCCCTCACCCGGGGGCACATCACCTTCGACCCGGCAACCTGCCGCTCCTGCGGCCTCTGCTCGCGGCGGTGCCCGTGCGAGGCGATCCGTCTCGATAAAGAAGAGAAGGTCTGGGAGATCAACCGCATGCGGTGCATCGCCTGCGGCGACTGTGTCGAGGGCTGCCCGTTCGGGAGCATCACGATGGAGCGGGACTACCTCCCGCCGGTAGTGGAGTTCGTGGTGGAGCGCCACACCATCACCTACGTGAAACCCGAAAAGCCCGAGAAGATACCAAAGGAAGAGAGCGCGGGCGAGAGCGCGTAAAAAGGGGGCCGGGATGAGGAGCCCCGGTGAGATCTTTTTTTGCTATTTTTTGACTGACAACTATCGATCAGTGGAAGGTCCAAAGGTTGGCAGGTGCAATCGCAACTGCTGAAACAGCCGAAACTGTAAGAGAACCCCGTACACTGGACCGTGGGTATATCGCCACGGGGGGAAGGGGCTGACGGGGAGTGCGAGCGAGAGCGAGCTTGAGCACCGATAGGTGCGAGGGGGGAGCATCCCCACGTTACACCTTCAGACTTCATCCCTGCAGACTGTTCTACTCCTGACCCCCACCTCTCCCGCGCTTCGCGCTCCTCCCCCGCCCCAAGGGCGGGGGCAGTGCGTGGCGATGCCCGATGGAAAGCTGTGGATGGGCATACGCGACCGGCCAAGAGTTCAGCACCTTAAACCAGTGTGAGTTACAGAACGTGACCCACAGGGTGCAGCGTCGTCCCCTATCTCTCGACTTCAGACAACTTACCCCCTTTCATTTCCGCACCAGCGGATGGACCATGTGGATGATGTCGTAGGTGCTGCTCGGGTATGCCCACGGGATCGCGTCCAGCGTCAGGTCGTCCACCGTCAGGTTGTGCCTGATCGCGAGGGCGAAGATGTTGATCACCTCCTCGACGTGAGGCCCGATGAGGTGGGCCCCGAGGATCCGGCGGGAGTCGCCGTCGATCAGCAGTTTGTAGCTGACATACTTCTGACCGATGCTCCGGTTCGTGAAGCGCCCCGACAGGTCGCCGGCGTTGACGATGTAGGGTATCCCCCCCTCCATCGCCGCCGCTTCCGTGAGCCCGACGGAGGCGAGGGGCGGCGTCGTGAAGACAGCGCTCGGGACGACGGAGTAGTCCGCGACCCGTGCGTTCCCGCCCAGGATGTTGTCGACGACGATGTGGGCATCCATCACCGCCACCGGCGTCAGTTGCGGGCTCCCTGCGTTCGCATCCCCGGCCACATAGACGGCGGGGTTCGAGACGCTCCGGAGGTATTCATCGACCACGATTCCCCGCCCGTCGGTCTCGACGTTTCCGGCCGCAAGGTCGAGATCCTCGATCGCGGAGACCCTGCCGGCGCCGTGGACGACCATATCGGCATCGAAGGTCTTCACCTCCCCCTCCCTCCCGGCCCGCACCCGGAGGCCGGCGGCGTTCCTCTCGACCGAGAGAAGCGGCATGTTCACCTGCACGTCGATCCCGATCTCTTCCGACGCCACCACCAGCCGGTCGACGATATCGGGGTCGAACCCTGAGAGCACCCGCCCACTCCGCTGGAGGATCGTCACCGCCGACCCGGCCGCGGCGGCCACGTGGGCGAACTCGAACGATATGTAGCCTCCACCGACGAAGACGATCCGTTCCGGGAGCGCCTCGAGGTAGAAGAAATCGTCGCTCAGGGTCATGAGGTCCGCTCCCGGGATCTCCAGGGGGCGCGGGTGCGCACCGGCGGCGACCACGATATGCCGGGCCGTGAGCGTGTCGTCGCCGATAGCCACCCGGTCCGGGCCGACAAAGCGGGCAAGCCCATGGTAGGTGTGGATGCCCGCCTCCCGGAAGCTTCCCTCCTTCCGCTGCGGGACGGGGTCGGTGAACGTGCGCTCGAAGGCGACCAGTCGGGGCCAGTCGATCACGACCTCACCCCGGATACCGTTTCCCTGCTGGTTACGGACGCGGGCAGCCGCCGCAGCGGCACCGGCAAGCACCCTCTTCGGGACGCAGCCCCGGAGGGCGCACGTCCCCCCGTAATCCCGGCAATCGGCGATCGCCACCCGCATTCCGGCTTTCCTGCAGTGCCAGGCGATGTCGGAGCCGGCGACCCCGGTCCCGATAACGACGACATCGTACTCCCGCTCCATAATGGGGCTCCGGTCGCCATAGAGCGGTATAAAGGTTTACCCGGACCGTCAGGCAACGGTACCACCGGTCGCTCTGCTGGAGAGCCGGGAGGTCAGAAATAGAGGAGGGAGACGATGCCGACCGCAATCACGATGAAGACGACGGTCATGACGCTCCCCGCGACGACATAGTCCCGGGTCCGGTAGTTCCCGGGACCCCTCAGGAGGGCGTTCACCAGGTGGGTCGGAAGGAGGAAGGAGTTCGAGGTGCAGATCCCGACGAGGAGGGCAAGCCCGCGGGGATCGAGCCCGAACGAGCCTGCCATCACCAGCACAAGCGGAGCCAGGAGGACCTGGGTCTCCATCGGGCACCCTATGGGAGGGGAGCTGAAAAAGGTGCGGGGGACCGGGGATTGAAGCGGAGATGCCCTGGAACCCGGGAAAATCACTCGTAGATCGCGCGGGTAACCCGGTGCGGCTCAAACAGTCCACGGTGGAAGACCCGGACCTCGACCTCCGCGCCTTTCCCGAAGTCCCGCATCCGGAGGTCGTAGGTCCGCCGGACGTAGCGCAGCCCCTCCCGGACGAAGAGGTCCCGGAGAGCTCGACGAAACCGGATCTCCTGGTCGAGGAACGCTGCCTCGTATGCCCGGGTCTCCCGGGCAATCCGGACGCATTCGGCGTCGTCGATCGGGGTGTTGTAGCAGCCGTGCTTGTTCAAGCCGCCGATCTGCCGCCAGCCGATGGCGCCCGTCTCGTCGGCCTCCCGGTGGAGCATGTAGGGGTAGACCCGGCAGATCGAGAACCGCCGGTCGTAGATGCTGCACCTGCCGTTCTCGAGGAATATGCAGGTCCCTTCCGGTCCTGTCCGGAGAGCATATCCCGATACGTAGAACCTCCCCTGCTGATCGCAGGCATCGTAATTGGGCGCCGGAATTATGGCGTCCGGCCTAAATGAGCGGACACGGTCGGTGTCCTCTTCCAGCAGGAAGACATGGCCGTTGAACTCCCGGGTGCAGCACCGGCCGCAGCAGTCGCAGGAGAACCCCACGTCCCGGATGATCTCGATGAACTCGTCTTCCGGAAACCGGAGAAGGTCTTTTAGTTCCTGCTCGAGGGCTTCAATCTGTTCGTCGAATGAGAGCGTAGTGGGGGCCTCCGTCATTATGTCCGGCAGGATGCGCCGGCACCGGTACCCTCAATGTTGAACGGGGAGGGGGATATGCCCATCGGCATCCGCCGTATCATGACTTTTTCCCCACCATCGCAACGTAGATCAGGAACTGCTCTTCGCCGCCGATGCCGAGAAGCCGGTTCATCGCCGCGTCGTCAAAGGCGGCGATCGCACAGACCCTGCACCCCACGCTTAAAGCCGCCAGGTAGAGGTTCTGGCAGACGTGGCCGGCGTCCAGGTGCAGGTAGCGGTAGCCGCGCTCACCGTAGCGCCACGTCATCCGGTCCGGAACGGCGGTCCAGAGGAAGGTGACGGCGCTCTTGAGAATATGCTGCTGGTTCAGGCACCCCGCCGCAACTCGCACCTGACGGTGCTCGAACTCCGTTCCCGGAGGGAACATTGTTCCTGCCGTTTTGATCCGGGATCGCGCGACTCTTCGGCAAGGCGATGCTCCAGCGCCAGGTAGCGATAAAGTCCCGGGGGGACGTCTTCGACCCGGTTGATCAGCAGGTAGGTCTCGAACGCGTGCCGTGCACCCGCGGAAGGGACCGTGCGGAGGGTGAAGATCCTATCGACATGCCTGACCCCCTGGGTGCACCAGAGGAGGAACGCAACTTCCGGGAGCGTAAGCGGTTCCGGGGTGTAATTTCTGATGCTCGTCCGTCCTTCAATCGCATCCACCAGATCGACAGCAGGAAGGGTGATGCTTCCGGGCGCGGGCAGCGGGATGATCGTCTTTGCCTTCGTGTACGGGACCTCGATAGGCGGTGGCGGGCGGCCCAGCAGCTGGGCCGACGGTGGCTGACTCCCGTATTCTGTCCTCAGCGTGAACTCCTTTCCTGCCCCGCGCAGGGACCTGGCAGCCCGGTGAATGCAGAAGATAAATAATCTTTTCCCGCCGCGAATCCTTTCGCTGCAGGCGGTCGTCCGGGCCGGACTCCGGAAACGTATTACCGGACCCCGCCCAACTAATATCACCACTTTCGAGGCGTTTGCGTGATCGTAACCATTATCGTATTCATCGTCGGCATAGCCCTCCTCGTGAAGGGAGCCGACCTCTTCGTAGGCGGCGGAAGCGGCCTTGCCCTCCGCTACAGCATCTCCCCGGCCCTGATCGGGTCCACGATCATCGCGTTCGGCACCTCGCTACCCGAACTCGTCGTCAGCACGAACGCTGCAGCCACGGGCAACTCGGGTATTGCGCTCGGAAATGTCTTCGGAAGCAACATTGCAAACATCGCCCTCGTCCTGGCCCTCTGCACCTTCATACGGCCCGATATGGTCTCCGCGTCCGGGACATCCCGCTCCGCGCTCGTCCGGCATGCTGCGTTGATGCTCGTTGCGACGGCGGCATTCGCCCTGCTCGCCGTGAGAGGCACGCTCGACGCCCTCACGGGGGGGGTGCTCCTCATCCTCTTCGTGGCCATCCTCTTCATGCTCCTGCGGGAACGCCGCGAAGAAGAAGGGGTTGAGATCGAGTCCCACGGATGGGCCGACGCTCTTTACATCGGCCTCGGACTCGTCGCCGTCGTTGTCGGAGCCCAGCTGGTCGTCAACGGCGCCGTCACGCTCGCGGAGATCTTCGGGATTCCCGCCTTTGTCATCGGTGTCTCGGTTGTCGCCGTCGGAACGTCGCTCCCGGAGCTCGCGACGTCCCTGGTGGCCGCCGTCAGAAACGAAGGCGCCATCTCGATCGGCAACATCCTCGGGAGCAACATCTTCAATATCCTCCTGGTCCTCGGGATAAGCCTCCTCCTCGCCCCGGCCACCATCGGGTCATGGACCGACATTATCGTCGTCGTCCTCTTCTCGGTCGCAATCCTCCCCCTGCTCTTTGCCCGCCCGTCCGTCGTCCGGGGCTGGTCGGCCCTCCTGCTCGTCGGCTACGCCGCCTACATGGCCTGGATCTTCGGGGCGGTGTCGGTGTGATGGAGTCCGGAAGACTTCGAAAATATTCGTAGGTTACACAAAGATGATGCATCGGCGCGTGCATCTCCCTCTACCGGAAGGTGAACGAGTATGGGGAACTGGAAACTGGTAATGGTCGCCGCCCTCGGGTCTCTCGTGATCGCCGCGATCATCGGGACCGCCCTCGCGTCGGAGGACGCCGGGGCAGGGACCTATGGGGACTTACAGAAATTCGCGTCAAAAGAGGAGATCAGGGCGTTCTTAAAGGAGCACGCGCAGGGAGGGGTGAGCGATGGTGGCTACTCCTGGTCCCCGGGAGGTGCCGGGCAGGAGACCGTCGCGAACGCACCGGCGCCGGCGTCGACGGCCGCCCCGACATCCTCCGCCCGCGACTACTCCACCACGAATGTGCAGGTCGAGGGCGTGGACGAGGCCGACTTCGTGAAGAACGACGGGAAGCACATCTACATCATCTCAGGGGAGACCCTCGCGATCCTCGAAGCGTTCCCGGCGAAGGACGCAAAAATTGTCTCCGAGACCCGGATCGACGGGTCGCCGACAGCGCTCTTCCTCGCGGGTGACCGCCTGGTGGTCTTTGCGACCGCAACAGAGGAACAGATGACCACCCCCGAAGGCAGCGTAACACCGGTCCCGGTCTGGCGGACGGTGACCCACGCTTACGTCTACGGTCTCGGCGACCGGGGAGATCCGGAGCTGGTCCGGACCCTGACCTTCACCGGCGATTACTACGACGCCCGGATGGTCGGGGACTACGTCTACACCCTCACACGGGAGTCTCCCGTCTGGGTCCGGGACGACATCGTCCTCCCCGAGGTGAGGGGGGGCGAGGCCCCGCCTCTCCGGCCCGACATCTATTACCCACAAAGCCCCATGCAGAGCTACATCTTCTACACAGCAAGCGCCTTCTCAGTCCGGAGCGATACGGGCGCCCCCGACGCCGAGACGTTTCTCCTCGGCTACGACACCACCCTCTTCGCATCGCAGGAGAACCTGTATATCGGCTACCGGAACACAGGACCGGTGTATCTCTCCAGGCCATCAACAGACAGCGCCGGCACCCGGGACCGGACGATCATCCACCGGTTCGCGATCGAGCAAGGAAAGATCGACTATAAGGCCATGGGAGAGGTTCCCGGAGATCTCTTAAACCAGTTCTCGCTCGACGAGTATGCAGGCAACCTCCGGGTGGCGACGACCGTCGAGACCTGGACCCATGATGGGTCTCTCCGGTACAACAACGTCTACGTCCTCGACCCGGCAATGAAGACCATCGGGACGCTCGAACATATCGCGCCAGACGAGCGGATATACGCCGCCCGGTTCGTTTTGGACCGGCTCTACCTCGTGACGTTCAAGCGGGTCGACCCCCTCTTCGTCATCGACCTCTCGGACCCAAAACATCCAGGTATCCTTGGAAAACTGAAGATCCCGGGCTACTCCGACTACCTTCACCCCTATGACACCAACCACATCATCGGTGTCGGGAAAGAGACCAGCGAGAACGATTGGGGCGGTGTCTCGGTGGAAGGGCTCAAGATCGCCCTCTTCAACGTCTCGGACGTAAACAACCCCACCCTGATCGATACCGTCGTGATCGGGGAGGCCGGGACCGACTCGGAAGCCCTCCGCGACCACAAGGCCTTCCTCTTCGCAGCCGAAAAAGGCCTCATTGTCCTTCCGGTGAGCGAGATAAAGCGGGTGGAGAACCCGTCGTCAAGCTACTCCGGCTCTTACAGCACCACGACCTGGCAGGGTGCCTATGTCTACTCGGTGAGCCCGGAGGAGGGGTTCACTCTGAAGGGCATAGTCGCCCACGCCGAGAAAGGGCCTTCCTATGCCTGGGACTCGCCTGACGCGGTGCGGCGATCACTCTTCATGGACGACACCCTCTACACCGTCTCAAAGCGGAGCGTCGTCATGACCGGTCTTGCCGACGGCAGCCGGATCAACGAGGTCTTCCTCCCCTACCGGTGGGAGACCTACCCGACCCCGTATCCGGTCTGGTGACCGGGAGGACGGTGTTTCCTCACCGCCTTGAAGATCTCCATCACGACCACGACCGACGAGGCGAGGACGAGCAGCGAGAGCCATTCGACCAGGGAAATGGGCTGCAGCTGGAGGATATCCCGGATAACGGGGACATAGAGCGCGAGGATATGGATACCCTGCGCGGCGATGACGCCGGCGATCAGGAAGTAGTTGCTGCTTATCGGGACACGGAAGGCCGAGCGGTACTCCGACCGGCAGTTAAAGACCTGGAAGTTCTCGAAGAGCACCATCAGCAGGACGATCAGGTTCCGGGCCGCGAACTCGTCCCACCCGTTTGAAAGGAGCCAGTACCAGGTTCCGACCGCCACCAGCGCGATGACGGTACCGGAGAGGACGGTCTCCTCGATCATCAGCCGGTTGAAGATCCCCTCATCCGGCCTGCGCGGCGGCCGGTTCATGACGCCGGGCTCGCCTCGCTCGAACGCCAGCGCCACGTCCTGGATACCGTTCGTCACCAGGTTCAGCCAGAGGAGCTGGACCGCGAGGAGGGGCAGCGGCAGACCCACGATGAGGGCGAGCATGAAGAGGAGCACCTCGGCAAACCCGGTTGATATCAGGAGGTAGACGACTTTGCGGACGTTGTCGTAGGCGTACCGGCCCTCCTCGATCCCGGCGACGATCGAGGCGAAGTCATCGTCGGTGACGATCAGCGACGCCGTATCCTTGGCAACGTCGGTCCCGGATCCCATCGCGACCCCGATATTCGCGCTCCGGAGCGCCGGCGCGTCGTTGACCCCGTCCCCGGTGACCGCGACGAAGGCCCCGCTCTCCCGGTAGGCCTCGACGATCCGGAGTTTCTGCAGCGGGGTCACCCGGGCAAAGACCCGGGCGGCCTGTACCCGGTCAATGAACTCGGAGAACGTCGCGATCTCGCCGTCTCCCAGTTCCGCGCCGGTGACGACCTCGTCGGGAGAGGCCGTGATCTCAAGCTCGCGGGCGATGGCAAGGGCCGTTGCGGGGTGGTCCCCGGTCACCATCACCACGTCGACCCCGGCGTTGCGGCACCGCCGCACGGCATCGGGGACGTCGGGCCGGATCGGGTCCATGAACCCGACCAGGCCGAGGAGTTCGAGGGGAGGGAGCTCGGGGTTCTCCGCAGAGACCGGTCCCTCTGCGCGGCCGTGAGCCACGGCAAGCACCCGGTATCCCCGGGAGGTGAGGCCGTCGAGTTCCTCCTGCACGTGGTCCAGGTCGATGGGGACACCCCCCTCCTCTCCTGCGGCCATGGTCCGGCAGAACGGGAGGACCGTCTCGATGGCCCCCTTGACTGCCACCCGGATCTCCCCGCCGTCCTGGTACCAGACGGCGGCGTACCGCCGCTCGGACTCGAAGGGGATCTCAGCGACGGCAGGCGCACTCTCGCGGATACCGGCGGGGTCAAGCCCCAGTTTGTAGGTGAGCGCGAGGAACGCCACGTCGATCGCGTCGCCCTGGTGCGCCCAGTCATCCTCGCCGGTCCGCTCCAGGGCGGCCTCGTTGGTGATGGTTGCAGCCCGGGCCAGGCGCTCCAGGCGTTTACGGGCAGAGCCGGCTACCGGGGCGCCGCTCTCATCGAGAACCTCTCCCTCACCCGCGTATCCAGCGCCCGTGACGGAGAACGACTCGCCGGTCGGCAGACTGACGACCCGGGCGGTCTGCTGGTTCACCGTGAGGGTCCCGGTCTTGTCGCTCGCGATCAGCGTGCAGCTCCCGAGACTCTCCACGGCCGCAAGGAACCGGACGATGACGTTCCGTCCGGCCATCCGTGACGTCGCGATCGAGAGCACGACGGTCAGGGCAACCGGCAGGCCCTCGGGGATCGCTGAGACGGCGAGAGCGACGGCGAGGAAGAAGACCTCGATTGGGGGCATCCCCTGGCCGAGGACGATGATCGCAAGCAGTCCGGTGGCGGCAAGGACGGCGATGCTGATCTTTTTGGAGAAATCCTCCATACGAATGACGAGGGGGGGCTTGCCCGCCTCCGACGCCGTGACCGTCTCGGCGATCTGCCCGATCTCGGTATGCTGGCCGGTCGCGACCACGACCCCCATGCTCCGGCCGGTCATGACAGTGCTGCCGGCGTAGAGCATGTTCAGGCGGTCGCCCAGGGGGAGGGTTGCGCCCACGGGATCAGGGCTTTTCCCGACCGCGTGGGACTCGCCTGTCAGGAGCGATTCGTCGACGGTGAGCGACCGCGCCGTGAGGGTGCGGATATCGGCGGGGACGCGGTCACCCGACTCCAGGACGACGCGGTCGCCGGGGACCAGGTCTTCTGCCGGGACGGTCATCTCCCGCCCGTCCCGCCTCACCCGTGCACGGATCTTGAGCATCTGCTGGAGGGCCGTCGCACTCTTCTCCGCCTTCACCTCCTGGAACGTACCGATGATGGCATTGAGCAGGATGACAGCGAAGATGAAGGCCGCGTCGGTGACGTCGGCGAAGAGGAGGGAGATGATCCCGGCCGCAAGGAGCACGTAGATGAGCGGGCTCGTGAACTGGCGGAGAAACACCTCAAAGACCGTCGGGGGCCGCTTCTGCGGGAGGGCGTTCTCCCCGAAGACCTCCCGCCGCCGGGTGACCTCCGCGTCCGTGAGGCCCCCCGTCGGCGATGCGAGCCGTTCGGCTACGTCGCCCGCAGGAAGGGCGTGCCATGCCGTCGTCCGGGACTCGTCGGGGGAGGGGAGGGGTTCCATGATACCATCTCACGGGTATACGCCGCAGGGTGCCGATGCCCGGGGGGATAGATATAACTGACTGTGCCGGACGCCCTGCATTCGAGGAGGTGGAACGGTTTGGTGGAACAGTTCCCCCCTGCGAGGTCTGAAATGCCGCCGACAATTATCCCCCGGAGTATGACCGGAAGGGGATCTCTCGCCCGCATATAAAAACCTGCGGGCAGGCGACCCGCGAGAGGGGTCACGCGTGGATCATCGTCAGCATCATCTTGAAACGGGTGACGGCGTGGACCGCATGGGGTTTATGTGCCGGCATGATGATCAGGTCGCCCGTCTTCAGGGAATACTCCGTGCCCGCGATGGTGACGAGGGCCTCCCCGTCGACGACCTGGAGGACGGCGTCGTAGGGTGCGGTGTGCTCCGAGAGGCCTTCGCCCGCATCAAAAGCAAAGACCGTGATCGTGCCCGATTTTGTGTAGGCGAGCATCCGGCTGACGATCGAGCCCGGTTGGTAGGCAACGAGGTCGCGGGGATCGATGACCTGTTCAGTGAGGGTTTCTTTCTTCGTCTCAGGCATACGAGTTCGTTCTCCCTGCAGGGTCTTTTGCTTTGCGCTCCGGGGTGACGATCGGGCATACGACATCTTAACCCTCAAGGACGGACTGAAGACATAACTTGCTTAACCTGATTACCGCCCGATCCACTGTGAGAAGAATATTATAACGAGTGGATGAACTGTTAATGATTGAAGGTGATCGGATTGGCGAAGTTACGGCTAACAATTCTAATCTGGGAAGAAGAAGGGGCGTATGTTTCCAGGTGTCAGGAACTCGAAGTTGCCAGTTGCGGCGATACGCCGGAGGAAGCTCTGGATAATATCCGTGAAGCGATCGAGCTCTACCTGGAAAATGCAAGAGAACTTGGGATCCTGCAGGACATTGAGCCGATCCTGACATCCCGACATAAGTTCACCTCGGTTATCGAGGTCGAGGCATGACGAAGCTGCCTCAGGTTTCTTCCGACGACGTTATAAAGAAACTGATGGCGATTGGGTTCGATTACGCCCCTCACCGAGGAAAGGGAAGCCACGTGGCCCTCTATAAAACCGGGGAAGGTGGAAACAAACTGCTCGTCATCGTTCCCCAACGCGACCCTATCCCCAGAGGGACACTCATCTCGATCCTGAAACAGGCCCGCCTTACAAAAGAAGAGTTTCTTAATTTGTGAAGAGTCCTGTAGCACCAGAGTTATCCCCAAACGTCTGTGAGGCTATACGGATCATTGCCCCGATCAGGAGGTAGGAGGTGGGAGGTGCGACCGGTCAGAACCGTAAAAACACCCATGAATCCCCCGCCGGAATAATCCGGAAAACAGCGGGGGGTTCCACATCCTCACCTTTTTCCGTCCGGCCCCCAAATAGTAAGAGACCACCTGTGTACTATCACCTGATCCTGACCGATAACTGCAACCTCTGCTGCACCTACTGCCGGGGGAAGGCGTTCACCATCGACCCGCCGGAACTGCCCGGGATCGTCATTGATGAGGACCTCCCGGCGGACCTCGATATCGATCTAAAAGATCTCTACCGGTTTCTCGCGAGGGACCCCGACGCCGTGCTGACCTTCTACGGCGGGGAACCGCTGCTCGCCACAGACCTCATCCGCGAGATCGCCCGCGACGCCCCGGTATCGGGGTTGATACTGCACACCAACGGCACGCTCCTCGACCGCCTCGAACCTGCGACCGCGAACCGCATCGGTACGATCCTGGTCTCGATCGACGGTCCCGAGGGGCTCACCGATGCCCACCGGGGGGAGGGGACGTTTGGACGGGTCATCAGGAACCTTCATCACCTCCTGGAAGGCGGGTTTGCCGGCGAGGTGATCGCCCGGATGACAGTGACCGAGGATACCGATATCGTGGAGGCCGTCCGCTACCTCACGGAGAACGACCGTTTCCCGTTCTCTGCTGTCCACTGGCAGATGGACGCGAACTTCTGGAATGATTACCCCCTGCGGGACTACGCCGCATGGGCAGAAGAGAGTTACAACCCCGGCATCCGTTCGCTCGTCGCGTTCTGGGTGGAGACGATGCGGACGGAGGGCCGGGTGCTCCGGTGGTATCCCTTCATGGACCCGATGGAGGACATGCTTCTATCACGGCCGAGCATGCTCCGGTGCGGGTGCGGCTACGCGAACTACAGCATCATGACCGACGGGCATATCGCTCCCTGCCCGATCATGGTCGGGATGAAAGACTACTACGCCGGGCATATCGCCACCACCGACCCGCTCTGCCTCCCGGTGACGACCGTGGGAAGCCCCTGCACGGAGTGCGGTCTTCTCGACTTCTGCGGCGGGCGGTGCCTCTACTCAAACATCATCAACCCCTGGCCAGAGGAAGGGCGGCAGGTCGTCTGCGGAACGGTGGAAAACCTCCATAAGGCGCTTTCGGCAGCGCTCCCGGAGGTCAGGGCCCTCATAGACGCCGGAACAATCCGGATGGACGACTTCTTCCACAGGAAGTACAACAGCTGCGAGATTATACCCTGAGAGAAGGGGCCGGGAGAACCCGGTCTCCCCGGACTCTTACTCTCCAGCGCTCTCCAGGAGTTCCTGGGCGCCCTCCACCATGGTGCGGGCGGCCTTCGCCTTTGCCTTCACGATGGCATGGTTGCCGTCTTCGAGTGCCGCTTCTGCCTCCTGATAGAGAATCTCGGCTCTATCCGTCCGCGCTCTGGGTTTTTTGACATCCTGCCCCTCGACGGCCGCGAGCTCGATCTCCTCCTGGACGGCGAGAAGGTCACCGTAGAGTTCCTCCAGAAGTTCGCGCAGCTCTTCGATCCGGGCCTCGCCTTCCTCCCGCTTCTGCCGGCCACGCTCGCGAAGAGCCTCCCGGGCTTCCTCCTGCCCTTCGATGATCGCCTGTAGTTCGTTCTCGACGTCCCTGACCGCCCCTGCAAGCACCTCGGCAAACGCGGTCCGGTCCTCATGGCTCGTAGCCGTCATATGCCCCGTATGCCCCGCCGGCTGCCGCACCCCCGAGGGCACCGCCGATGACGTCGCCGACATCCCGATCGCCCCGGATGATGCCGTCGAGGAGACCGCCGAGGCCGGCCCCGGCGATGGCTCCCGCGATCCCCTTCTGGACCTCTTTTGCGCTCCCGGTCGACGGTGTAGCTCACCCGGACATTCTCCTGGTCAATGGTGATCTCCATCTGTCCCTGCTCCCCGGTATGCCGGACGTCCATCCTCGAAGACGTATCCCCGATATTCTGGTGCGTGATCTCCGTGCCCCTGAGCGCAAGCTGCGACATCAGCCGCTCCACGAAATCGCGGTAAAGGGACGACACTCCCTGACCATAGCAAATAAACGCCATTTATCCCTCCGTTCTGCTATCCGATTGTAAAGGTTCTTGAACCAGGGAATAAAAACCTTACCGGACGCTGCCTCACGCAAAATCGACATGAAAGCCGCCCACCGGGGGGAAAGGCAACATTCATCCCGCCGTGGGATGACAACGCTACGACAACCATGACGACCATCGGTCTCATCCTCTGCAGAATCGGGCTCCACCGGTGGGGCAGGAAGCGGGGATACGACGAATACTCCTCAAACGTCATCGAGTGGGAGCAGCGGTGCGAACGGTGCGGGAAGAGAAAGCGGTGGGTCGAGGCGAAGCGGGACCGCCGGCGGTGACGGTTCTTAGCGTACCCCGGGACGACCGCATCTTCTCAAACACCGGTTGCAGCACCGCTGACCCGCCAGCCACCCTCCGGCACCACGATCTCGAACCGTGCACTCTTCCCGGGCTCTCCGGTCTCCCGGATAGTGATCCCGGTAGTCGAGAGGATCTCTCGCACCAGGAAGAGCCCGAGACCCGTGTTCTTACCAAAACCACGTGTTAACTACCCCCGGTTAAAACCGGGGGCTTGCAGCGGGGGCCCTTGTGGGGCACAGG
>WOYI011078730.1_pt1 | contig 18896 bp, 17 predicted proteins | sample 6423411 | NCBI WGS metagenome assembly WOYI01 (sample SAMN13441803, study PRJNA592873) | oil field metagenome | biome: oil field; feature: oil-well bore; material: oil-contaminated soil; isolation source: oil-contaminated soil from oil-well borehole | place: Germany: Wietze | collected 2016-10-18 ... | reverse complement strand
GGGACGAATTCTCCTCCTGGTACCTGGAGATCATCAAGCCGGGCTACCAGCAGCCCATCGACAGCGAGACCTACCGGATGACGCTGACCTATTTCGATGCACTGCTCCGCCTGCTACATCCCTTTATGCCCTTTATCACCGAAGAGCTCTGGCAGGCACTGCAACAGAGAGAGGACGGGGAGAGCATCACGACTGCCCTCCAACCCAAAGAGGAGATCATAGACCGGGATCTGCTGGCCCACTTTGAACAGGTGAAGCAGGTGATTGCCGGTGTGCGTACCATCCGCCTGGAAAAGAACATTCCCAACAAGGAGACACTTGAACTGCAGGTCATCGGTGGCCATGACAATCAGTTCAACAGCGTCATCGCCAAGATGTGTAACTTATCTTCTCTCACGATTGTCGCCGAAAAAGAGGCCGGAGCAGCAGGGTTCATGGTGGGCACCACCGAGTACTCGGTACCGCTAGCCGATAAGATGGATGTGGAAGCAGAACTGCAAAAGCTGAAAGCGGAACTGGAATACACTGAGGGGTTCCTGCTTTCGGTCTCAAAAAAGCTGGGCAACGAGCGGTTCCTGCAGAACGCCAAAGCGGAAATCGTGGAGAACGAGCGGAAGAAAAAGGCGGATGCCGAAAGCAAGATTGCTGCGCTGAAAGAGAACATCGCCGCACTGGAGAAATAACTGAGCGATGGCCTGAGACATACACGACTCCCAGACCATGCAAAATCGGTATATTCACATCCTATCTCTCAGAAAGGATTGCATGATATTGGATGATATGGAAAATTTTCTCACATACCTCTCCCATCGGCTTTCCGAAGAGATCCTCTCCTCGAAACCACTCTCCGGCGGCGATATCTCAGCGGCCTGGCTCCTGAAGACCAGCTCCCGGGAATACTTCCTGAAAGTGAATAGGCAACCTTTCGCTTCGGAGATGTTCCACGCGGAACAACAGGGCCTGGAGACCATTTCGGCAACCCATACCATCAGGGTACCGAGGGTGTTCCTTTCCGGGAGCTTTGAAGGATCATCTTTCCTGCTGATGGAGTACATCGAAAGCAAACATCCCGACCCATCGGACTACCGGCGACTGGGTACCGCACTTGCAAAGCTGCATCAGCAGACTCATTCCTTTTTTGGATTCTCAGCGGACAACTTTATCGGCTCTCTTCCTCAGCGCAACCGATATCACACCGACTGGCCTTCATTCTACTGGCAAGAGCGGATCCTGCCACAATTTCAGCTGGCCTTGAAAAATGAACTGCTCTCAAAGGATCTGATCCCCCAGGAGAAGAAAGCAATCAATCTTTTTCAGGAGCTCTTCAGTGATGTGAAACCCTCACTGCTGCATGGCGACCTCTGGGGTGGGAACTACCTGATTGCAACGGACGGAACCCCCTGTCTGATCGATCCGGCTCTCTACTACGGCCATTCGATGGTGGATATCGCCATGAGCCGTCTCTTTGGCGGCTTCTCAGAGGCCTTTTACGATGCCTACCATGAGATGATTCCCAAAACAGATCGTTACAACGAACAGATAGATCTCTATCAACTCTATTACCTGCTGGTGCATCTCAACCTCTTTGGCAGCGGCTACTACTCTTCCGTCTCAGCCATTCTGAAGAGATATTTCTAAAACTCCAGATAGGGCTCCAGCCGGTTGAGATCCTCTTCTGTGAAAACATCGAGCATCGCCAATTCACGGATTGACCGGATATTTCCTTTCTTTCGCCGCAAATTGAAGATGGCCTGTACCTGCTCATAATTGAGATAGGGATGACGGAGCAATTCACGAAAATCGGCACTGTTGACTGCCAGGCGACTCCAGAGGCTGTCCGGTGCAATATAAGGCGATATGCGGCCATACAACTCCGCGTCAAGTCCATACACCTCCAGCAGCTGATCCTTGCGCACAAATCCTCCCAATAGCTCACGGTACTTCACGATGCGGGAGGCATAACTACTCCCGATGCCCGGGATCATTTTCCAACGACTCGTGTCGGACTCATTCAGCGAAATGGTCTCCCCCGGCTGCAACTTCACCGTGACGGGATAAGCAGGATAGCTGCGCATACTTCGCTCATCAGCAGAAGAAGGGTCTCCCACTTCGCTCCCGGAGCGATAGGTAGGGAGTGTTTTCCCCGCAGACTCGCGATCGGGACGAATGGTTGTATCTGGCTGAAGCTGCTCTCCACCGCGACGAAACGCTTCAAATGCCCGGATCAACGAATCGTTCTCCTGCAGCACGATTTGTGAAGAACGACGGTTGCTGAGCAGAATCTGCAGGATCAAAGTCAGCACAATCAGGATCAACAGCAAGAGCACACCCAGCCTTTGTCCCCTATGAAAATAAAAGAAATCTTTCCAGCGCATTGAAATGAAAGATATCTGTTTAGCAGCGTAAAGTTATAAAATATCTTTTTATTCCCTTTTGATAAAGTGACAGAAATTGTACCTTTGGTTCAAAATGTCAGAACAACGCTATTGCTACCCTGATTTCCACTGCTTATGGTATTGAATTATATCTGGATCGCTTTCTTTCTCATCGCCTTCGCGGTGGCACTGGTGAAGCTGCTCTTCTTCGGCGACATGCAGGTCTTCACCGACATCATGAACTCCACCTACGATACTGCCCGTACCGGCTTCGAGATCTCACTGGGACTGACCGGCGTGCTCTCCCTCTGGCTGGGGGTGATGAAGATCGGCGAACGGGGCGGCATGGTGGAGCTCTTCTCCCGTGCTGTGGCTCCTCTCTTCTCCCGTCTCTTCCCTGATATTCCCAGAAACCATCCCGCATCGGGATCGATGCTGATGAATATCTCGGCCAACATGTTGGGACTCGACAACGCCGCCACCCCTTTCGGCCTGAAAGCGATGCAGCAGTTGCAGGAGATCAATCCGCGCAAAGAGCAGGCTTCCAACCCGATGATCATGTTCATGGTACTGAACGCATCGGGACTCACACTGATACCGGTTACCGTGATGGTTTACCGCGCACAGATGGGTGCAGCCAATCCTGCCGATGTCTTTATCCCAATCATGATCGCTACCTTCGCCGCAACCCTGGTAGGGGTGATCGCGGTCTGTATGCGGCAGGGAATCAACATCTTCCAACGGGCCATCATGGGCTTCCTGCTGGGCATGTGCGGCATCATAACGGCCATCACCCTGCTTTTTCGCAGCATGCCGCAGGAGCAGATCAACATCGTCTCCAGCCTGGCTGCCAACGTGATCCTCTTCTCCATCATCTGTCTCTTCATCCTCAAAGCGCTGAGAAAAAAGATCAACATCTTCGAGGCATTCATCGACGGCGCCAAAGATGGTTTTAAGACAGCTGTCACCATCATCCCCTACCTGATCGCCATCCTGGTGGGTATCGGCGTGTTCCGTGCCTCGGGGGCGATGGATTTCCTGATGGAGGGACTGCGGAGTCTGGTGGCGATGACAGGCATCGATACCCGTTGGGTGGACGGCATGCCCACCGCCCTGATGAAACCACTCAGCGGCAGCGGCGCGAGGGGGATGATGATCGACACGATGAAGAACCTGGGTGCCGACTCATTTGCCGGCCGTCTCACAGGTGTGTTACAGGGTGCCACCGATACCACGTTCTATATCGTGGCTGTTTACTACGGTGCGGTGAATATCAAAAATTCGCGCTATACCGTTCCTTATGCGCTTTTAGCCGATTTTGCGGGCATTGTAACCGCCATATTCACTGCCTATCTCTTTTTTGGATAGCAATTAAAAGATTCTCATGGTTAATAAACGTTAATAGCAATGGCAATCACATTCCAATCAGAAAACATTCCTTTCCCAAGAAGCATCAAAAAACGAAAAACGGCCAACTGGATCAAATCGGTTGCGGCCGGTTTTGGAAAAAAAGTGGGCGAACTTGCATACCTCTTTTGTGACGACCAGAAAATCCTGGAAGTGAACCGGCAGTATCTGCAACATGACTTTTTCACCGATATCCTCACTTTCGACTATTCTGAAGGGGATGCCATTGCAGGGGATATTTTTATCAGCCTGGAAACCGTGCGCAGCAATTCACAAAAGTATCATACTCCGTATGAGGAGGAATTACACCGGGTGATCATCCATGGCGTATTGCACCTCTGTGGCCTCCGAGACAAGAGCAGGACAGAGAAGAAAGCAATGCGGGAGGCAGAGGAAAAGGCACTTAACCTATTGATTCTGAACAACTGAGAATTTACAAAACGACTCAGAAACGCCTTAAAATTCACATTTGTAAACCAAAACTGAAACAATATGTCTCTTCTCTTTTCCCTGATGTTCTATAACACCGAAAATCTCTACGATACCGTTGATGATCCGCTCTCGATGGATGATGACTTTACACCCAGTGGTTTCCGGCAATGGAACGAGAGACGATTCAACAGCAAAGTGGAAAAATTGACAAATGTAATCAGCGATATCGTTCACCCGAAGAAACCCGATGTCATCTCACTTGCAGAGATTGAAAACAAGTCAGTGATGGAAAGCATCCTGAGCGAGATGCAACGGCAGGGGATGAGGGGGTACAGCTTCATACACTACGACAGCCCTGATGAACGAGGCTCAGACGTGGCAATGATCTACAACACCCACACTTTCCGGGTGATGGAATCGCATCCGGTGCTGGTGCATCTTCCTGGTATCGAGGACCGTACCCGTGATATTCTCTATGTGAAAGGAACCATACCCAATGGAGAAACACTTCATCTCTTCATCATACATTTCCCATCACGGGGAGAAGGCAGAGAACTTTCAGAGCGGAGGCGATATTTTGCAGCCAGTGAACTGAGAAACGCGGTTTACAAAGTAACCTCACAGGAACCTGAAGCGAACGTGATTATCATGGGCGATTTCAATGACACTCCGGACGATAATAGTGTGGATGAGGTGCTGGGAGCACGTAAAAGCTTTGAGGAGATCAATAACCTTCGACTCTACAACCTGCTTTATCCGAGATACAAGAAAGGGTTGGGCACAACCTACTACAAAGGATGGCTGTTGTTCGACCAGATCATTGTCTCAGGGAACCTGCTTACTTCCACAACCATCGATTGTAAACCGGAATACGCCGACATTTTCAATCCTCCCTACCTGCTCTACTTTGGTCTAAACAACCGGCCAAAACCCAACCGAACCTACAACGGCAAATATGTGGGAGGCTACAGCGACCACCTGCCGGTATACATTCAACTCAACCTCAAAGAGGTCTGATCGTCGGTTATTATCGGTTATTAACAGTAGAACCGACAGGTAACGTTTTCTTTTTTAGTAAATTTGCATCCTCGAAAAAAAGAAAATGAAATTCAGTTACGACATCATAGTAGTGGGTGCCGGCCATGCCGGATGCGAAGCTGCAACAGCTGCAGCCAACATGGGCTCACAGACACTGCTCATCACCATGGACATGAACAAGATTGCACAGATGAGCTGCAATCCTGCTGTGGGAGGCGTAGCCAAGGGACAGATCGTACGCGAAATTGATGCGCTCGGTGGCCAGATGGGAATCGTAAGCGACCGGACAGCCATCCAGTTCAGGATGCTGAACCGCTCCAAAGGGCCTGCCATGTGGAGCCCACGGGTGCAAAGCGACCGGATGAAATATATCGGAACCTGGCGTGAGATCATCGAGAACACCGATAACCTATTCATGTGGCAGGACACGGTCACTGAACTGATCTTTGAAAACAACTGCGTGAAAGGTGTCAAAACCCGTATGGGAGTCACTTTCAACGCTGGCGCAGTGATCCTGACAAACGGCACTTTCCTGAACGGACTGATCCATATCGGCAAGGTGCAGATCGGTGGCGGTCGCATCGCCGAGCCGGCCTCTACCGGTATGACCGAACAGCTGAGAGAGCATGGGTTCCGTACCGATCGGATGAAAACCGGTACGCCGGTGCGGATCGATGCACGAAGCGTCGACTTCAGCCTCCTGGCAGAACAAAAAGGGGATCAGGATTTTCATAAATTCTCTTATCTGCCGCAGGTGCAGCGAGAGCTTAAACAGCGCAGCTGCTGGATCGCCTACACCTCTGAAGAGGTGCACGCCGCCCTGCGTGAGGGACTCAAAGATTCACCACTTTATAATGGACAGATCCGTAGCATCGGACCCCGTTATTGTCCCAGCATTGAGACAAAAATCGTCACGTTCTCCGAGAAAACAAGCCATCAGCTCTTCCTGGAACCGGAGGGTGAAACCACTCATGAGTACTACCTCAACGGATTCTCCTCCTCACTCCCCCTGGAGACACAGCTGAAAGCACTTCAGACCATTCCGGCATTCCGCAACACGCATATCTTCCGTCCGGGCTACGCCATCGAATATGACTTCTTCGACCCCACGCAGCTCCACCCTACCCTCGAAACAAAAGCGGTGAAAAACCTCTTTTTTGCGGGACAGATCAACGGAACCACCGGCTATGAGGAGGCTGCTGGCCAGGGGATCGTGGCCGGAATCAACGCTCACATCAACTGCCATGGCGGCACACCCTTTGTGCTGCATCGGGATGAAGCGTATATTGGCGTACTGATCGACGACCTGATCACCAAAGGGGTGGATGAACCCTACCGTATGTTCACCTCCCGTGCTGAGTACCGTATCCTGCTGCGACAGGACAATGCTGACGAGCGGCTCACCCGCAAGGGATACGACCTGGGACTGGCAACTAGCGAACGAATGGAGCTGTTGAACAGAAAAGAAGCGAAAGTGGAGGAGATCATTCATTTTGTAAACGACTTCTCGATCAAGGCAGACCGGATCAACCCCTTTTTGGAAAGCATCGGCGCAACACCCCTCAAACAGGGGGTGAAACTAATCGATCTGTTGGTGCGTCCGCACATCGACCTGGAGAAGATGGCACGTGAGGTATCCCCTCTGCGAGAACTGCTCGAAAGCATCGAAGAACGACAGGAGGAGATCATCGAGTCGGCAGACATCCGCATCAAATACAGTGGATACATCAAGCGGGAACAGGTGATGGCCGACAAGATCACCCGCCTGGAGGAGATACGCATCAAGGACAAATTCAACTACAACGAGATTCAGTCGCTCTCAACCGAAGCAAGACAGAAGCTGACCCGGATCAATCCGGATACCATCGCACAGGCCAGCAGAATACCTGGTGTTTCGCCCAACGACATATCGGTGTTACTGGTGTTGCTGGGCAGATAAAAAACAAAATGTTTCACGTGGAACATTCACAGAAGAAACAATTAAATAATCGCATTGAAATGAGCATCGAAAAATTGACCGCTTCCGTAAGAAACATCCCCGACTTCCCAATCCCGGGCATTCAGTTCAAGGATATCACCACCCTGTTCCAGTCGGCAGAACATCTGAGAGAACTCTCCGATATTCTCTACGAAAGTTATCGCGACAAGGGAATCACCAAGGTGGTAGGGATAGAGTCCAGAGGATTTTTCATGGGACCTGCCGTAGCCATCAGACTGGGTGCAGGATTTGTACCGATCCGAAAACCGGGCAAGCTCCCCTACCGGGTGATCGAGGAGACCTATACCAAGGAGTATGGCGAAGACGCCATACAGATTCATGAAGATGCTTTGACGAAGGATGATGTGGTACTGATTCATGATGACCTCCTGGCTACCGGTGGCACCATGGTGGCAGCCCACAACCTGGTGAAAAAACTGGGGGTACGTAAAATCTATATCAATTTTCTGATAGAGCTGGAAAAGCTGGAAGGACGATTGCTCTTTCCGGATGATGTGGAGGTAAGCTCCATCATAAAATTCTCCATATAGTGAATCAATCACGATGAGCAAGCTCATTCCTGTGAACCGGGAGACAAAAAGGGATGCAAAAATGAGCGCTTTTTTGTACCTTTGTCTCATGTCAGTTTCTGCTGTGATATGAACGATGAGATCAAAAATAGCCTGGCGGTAATTCCGCATCAGCCTGGATGTTACCAGTTTATCGATGAAAAGGGGACGGTGATCTATGTGGGTAAAGCCAAAGATCTGAAGAAAAGAGTTTCATCCTATTTCAACAAGCAGCAGGAACATCCCAAGACCAGGATCCTGGTAAGGAATATCAGGAAAATTAAATACATTGTGGTGAACACGGAAGAGGACACATTTCTTCTGGAAAATAACCTGATCAAGGAGTTCAGGCCGCGCTACAATGTAATGCTAAAAGATGACAAAAGCTATCCCTCCATCGTCATCAAAAATGAGTATTTCCCCCGGGTGTATAAGACCCGCAATATTGTGAAGGATGGATCACGTTACTTTGGGCCCTATACCTCGGTACAATCAGTCAATGCGCTGCTCGGCATCTTTCGCAGCGTTTACAAGGTGCGCACCTGCCGATTGAACCTCTCACCGGAAAATATTGCAGCGGGCAAATTCAGGGTATGTCTTCAGTACCATATCAAAAAATGTAAAGGCCCTTGTGAAGGATTGCAGTCACTAGAGGATTACAACCGGAACATTGCTGAGATCACTGAAATCCTTAAAGGCAATATATCGATCATCGAGAAGCAGATTCGCGAAGAGATGCAGGCACTGGCGGATGAGTTGCGCTTTGAAGAGGCGCAGGAGCTGAAAGAAAAACTTATACTGATCCAGAATTTCAGGGAGAAATCGCAGGTTGTCAGCAACTTCGGATACAACCTCGATGTATTTGCACTGGAGCAGGATGAACAGGCAGCCTATATCAACTACCTCCACGTCGTAAATGGAGCAATCAATCAGGCCTATACATTCGAGTACAGAAAGAAGCTCGATGAGACAAAGGAAGAGCTCCTTGGTCTCGGCATCGTGGAGATGCGGCAACGGTTCGGAAGCAATTCAAAAGAGATCATTGTGCCTTTCCTGCCAGATCTGAAACTGGCTGATGTATCGTTCACCATCCCTCAACGGGGCGACAAGCGAACGCTCCTTCAGCTGTCGGAGAAAAATGTGAAACAGTATAAACTGGACAAACTGAAAAAAGCAGAGATGCTCAATCCAGACCAGCGGGCAACAAGAATCCTGAAAGGGGTACAAAAAGATCTCCGTTTAAAGGAGATGCCGTGGCATATCGAGTGTTTCGATAACTCCAACATCCAGGGCACCCATCCGGTTGCTGCCTGCGTGGTTTTCAAAAAAGCAAAACCGGCTAAAAAGGAGTACCGCCATTTCAATGTGAAAAGCGTGACAGGGCCGGATGATTACGCATCGATGCGGGAGATCGTGGAAAGACGCTACTCTCGGCTGCTTAACGAGGGCGCTCCCCTACCCCAACTCATTGTAATTGATGGCGGTAAAGGGCAACTGCATGCTGCCGTGGAATCGCTCCAGAAAATCGGGTTATATGGAAAGATCGCGGTGATCGGCATCGCAAAGCGTCTGGAGGAGATCTACTACCCCGGTGATTCTGTCCCATTGTACATCGACAAAAATTCAGAAACATTAAAACTGATCCAGCAACTCCGCGACGAGGCCCATCGATTTGGAATCACTTTTCACCGTCAAAAGAGGAGCAAATCACAAATAAGGTCGGAGCTCGACGATTTGAAAGGGATTGGCAGGGAGACAAAGAAAAAGTTGCTCACCCGTTTCAAGAGCATCAAACGGATCCGTGAGGCAACGGACGAGGAGATAACTGAACTGATCGGAAAAAGCAAAGCAACGCTGATAAGAGAGTGGATCAATGAGCACAGAAACAAACCGGAAATATGAGGGTATTGATTCAAAGGGTAAGGCAAGCAGCTGTATCTATTGGAGGTAAAACGAAAAGCAGCATCGGCATGGGTCTGCTACTTTTTCTGGGTATTGAAAAGGAGGATGATGAACGGGATATCGATTATCTTTGCAGGAAGATTCTCCAACTGAGAATATTTGATGATTCCAATGGCATCATGAACCGCTCGGTTTTGGATGTGGAAGGGGAACTGCTGGTGGTGTCGCAATTCACCCTCCATGCCAGTACAAAGAGAGGAAACCGTCCCTCTTACATCCGTGCAGCAAGTCCTGAAAAAGCCATTCCTCTCTATGAAAAATTCTGTCAGGAGTTGCAGCAGCAACTTAAAAGAGAGGTGGCTACAGGCGTATTTGGCGCCGACATGCAGGTAGAAATTGTGAATGATGGTCCGGTCACCATCTGGATTGATTCAAAAAACAGGGAATAGATGAGACTACAGGAAGCACAACAATTGGTAGACGACTGGATTCGCACCTATGGTGTGCGATACTTCAGCGAACTGACCAACATGGCTATCCTCACCGAGGAGGTGGGTGAGCTGGCACGCATCATGGCCCGCACATATGGTGATCAGTCGTTCAAGGAGAGTGACAGCGCAGCTGACCTGGCAGACGAGATGGCCGATGTACTCTGGGTGTTGCTTTGTCTGGCCAATCAGACAGGCGTTGACATGGAAGAGGCTCTGAAAAAGAACATTGAAAAAAAAAGCAGGAGAGATGCCACCCGTCACAAGGAGAATCCAAAACTGAATAAAAAAAGAGAAAATAACCCTTAAAAATATGACCCTTTATGGAAAAAGAAAAGTATCACTCGACCCTTGAAGCCTATCCATTCAGTCTGACCGATGAACAGGTCACAGAGCAGGTCCAAAAACTGCTGGCTGAGAAAACCGGGCAGAATAGACTGAAAGAGGTTTACAGCAGCATATATGGCTGTATCGATCTTACCACTCTCAACAGCACCGACACCCGTGAAGAGGTGTGGCAGTTTACCGAGCAAGTGAACAGCTTCGACGGCAGCCGTCCCGACATCCCCAATGTGGCAGCAATCTGTGTCTATCCCAATTTTGCACGCACGGTGAAAGAAGCACTGACAGCCGATGTACGCATCGCCTGTGTCTCGGCAGGCTTTCCCTCCTCGCAGACCTTTTCAGAAGTAAAAATAGCGGAAACAGCGCTGGCTGTGGCTGACGGGGCCGATGAGATCGACGTGGTAATCAACCTGGGTCTCTTCCTGGATGAAGCGTATGAAGAGATGTGTGAAGAGCTCACTGAGATTAAAGAGGCCTGCAGACAGGCCACTCTCAAGGTGATTCTGGAGACAGGAGCACTGAAAAGTGCAGAGAGAATTTACCGTGCATCAATACTCGCACTTTATTCGGGTGCTGATTTTCTGAAAACCTCAACAGGTAAGGGATACCCTGGAGCAACACCGGAAGCGGCCTATGTAATGTGCCGGGCCATCAGTGACTACCATCAGAAAACAGGATACAAGGCTGGTATGAAGGTTGCGGGAGGTGTGGCGACGCCTGAAGATGCGCTGAAATACTATACAATCGTGAAAGAGGTGTTGGGAGATGAGTGGTGCAATGCTACACTTTTCCGCGTGGGAGCCAGCCGTCTTGCTGATGCCCTACTGGCGGCGATCGAGCAAGATTGACAAAATCTTCACCATTTCGTAACCAGCGGGGAAGAAAAATATGGGTAGATTTGCCACTCAATCATTTTAGCAATCACCAATATTTATAGCAATGAAAAATAATCTGATTTTTCTTTTTCTTTTTTTCAGTTCCCTCCCACTCTTCTCACAGCAACTGATAAGCGGTTACCTGTTTGAAGATCTCAATCGTAACGGCAGCAAAGAACGACGGGAACCGGGTATCGCCGGCGTAGCAGTATCCAACGGTACGGAGGTGGTTCTAACAGGTGACGATGGCAGCTACCACATCCCGGTAAAAAGTGGCAACACGCTCTTCGTCATCAAACCCAGTGGATACAAATTCTCAGTCGATAAAGATTATATTCCACAGTTCTACTATCACCATAAGCCGGAAGGATCACCCAATCGCTTCAAATACAAAGGGGTTGAGCCTACCGGCAGGCTTCCCCGTTCAGTCGATTTTGCCCTTCACCGTTACGATGAACCGGTGGAGTTTACGGCGATCGTTTTTGGAGATCCTCAGCCCTACTCCATGGAAGATATGGACTATTTCACCCGCAAAATCCTACAGGAGGTAGAGAAAAGTAACAAGACCCTATTCGGTATCAGCCTGGGTGATATCGTGGGTAACAACCTCGATCTGCACCCTGTGTACAAGGAACGGATGCGACAACTGCAGCTCCCCTGGTACAACGCAATGGGCAACCATGACATGAATTATGACGCACCCACTGATGATCTGTCGGATGAGACCTTTGAGAAGAATTTCGGAAGCGCCAATTATGCCTTTAACTACGGCAACGCTCATTTCATTGTGCTGGATAACATCCTCTATCCCGATCCGCGCGACAGCATAGGGTACTGGGGAGGATACCGCCTTGATCAATTGCTGTTTCTTGAGAATGACCTAAAACAGGTGCCGAAAGACAAACTGATCGTCCTCTCTCAGCACATCCAAATGAAAGATATAACCAGCTACAGGGTAACAGACCGTCAACGTCTCTTTGATCTGTTGAAAGATTTTGAGAATGTACTAGTGATGTCGGGCCACACCCATCTGCAGGATCAGATTGAATATACCACGACAGAAGGATGGATGGGGAGTAAACCACTGCACGAATACAACGCCGGAACAACCTCGGGCGATTGGTACTCTGGTAAAAGGGATGCGAATGGTCTGCCCGATGCCACCATGCGTGATGGCACTCCACAGGGCTATGCGTTTCTGCATGTAAAAGGGAATCAATATAGCATTGATTACAAGGTTGCCGGAAAAAATCCAGATTATCAGATGAACATCTATGCTCCGAAAGTAGTCCCCTACAAGGGGAGAACCACTTCACAGATTGTGGTCAACTTCTTCATGGGAAGCCACAAAGACCTGGTGGAATACCGCATTGGAAACGGGTCGTGGAAGAAAATGCGTTACCTGGAAGCAGCCGATCCCTCCTACTCCGCCAAGCTGATCGAATGGGATTTCACCGAAACACTACTGCCGGGTCGCAGACCTTCGAACGCGGTGAACAGCACCCATCTCTGGTTCGCTCCTATCAGTACCGATCTGCCAGCAGGCGTGCATGAGATTGAAGTGCGCGCTACCGATCGATATGGGAAACAGCACTACGGAAAGAAAAGCTACAAAATCATGGAATAAATTCAGGAGGCTATCTACATCTGAGCAGATAGCCTTTTTTTTGATACCTGCTAACTACAAAAAATGTCATTTTGTCATTTAATTGCTTGGTAAATCGAGCTAAATAGTCCCATATTTGTCATTATGTCATTTATTTATCCGCTGTACCGTTCATAACCGGACTGGCATATCATTTGCAATTTCATTATTGCGAGAGTTAAACACAGAATAAGGTAACAAAATAAAGAAAGGGTACAATTATGGCAATTATCAGACGTTCAAACAACAACTGGCTGCCGAGTGTATTCAACGACTTCTTCGGCAATGAATGGATGCAAAATTTCAACCGGTCGGTACCGGCCATCAACATCCAGCAAAATGATGACAACTTCCTTGTAGAAGTTGCTGCTCCTGGCATGACCAAGGAGGATTGCAATGTGAGGGTTGATGAAGATAACAACCTGGTGATCTCATTCGAAAAAAAGAATGAATCGGAAGAGAAAGACAAAAAGGGAACATACCTGCGTCGCGAATTCTCCTATACAGAGTTCCAACGCACAATGTTACTCCCGGACAACGTGGACAAGGAGAAGATCTCAGCTAAGGTAGAAAATGGTGTGCTATCGGTAACGATACCGGTTGTCAAAGAGGTGAAAAATACCAATTCACGGCTGATCGAGATTCAGTGACAAAAGAGGTGTGAAGAAATGATCTCAAAGTGCCACCCCAACCCGGGGTGGTATTTTTTTAATATCTACGGTTTTTCAGATAGGAGAGAAAGAGCCGCATCAACGATTCCATCTCCTCGCTGAAATGGAAACCGGATATAATCTCTTCAGCTTCACTTATCAAGGCATCAATCTTCCCGTAAGCATAGTCTATGCCACCCTGTTCACGGGCAAAGGCTAAAAGACGCGTGATATTCGTATCGGTATAGTCGCGTGAGGTGATGAGCTGCATCATCTCGTCTGAAACGGCATCAGATGCATGCTGCAAGGCATAAATCATGGGCAGGGTGATCTTCCCTTCCCGGATATCATTCCCTGTTGGTTTACCCACATCCCTCTTAAAGTAATCGAAGATGTCATCCCTGATCTGGAAGCAGATACCCAGGATGCTGCCCAGCTTGGAGAAGCGACTGAGCATTGCACGGTCGGCACCGCCGGTGATGGCACCGATGGTAATGCTGGCACGAATCAGCGAAGCCGTTTTCTTATCGACCACATCAAAATAGGCAGTCTCATCTACAATAATCTTGTCAGCCAATGTGAACTGGTACAGCTCACCTTCGGCAAGATTCTGACCCAACTCTGTGATGATCTGGATGATGTTCAGGTCCTTGGTTTTCACACTCTCCTTCAGTGCAGTTGAGAGCAGATAATCACCCAGCAGCACCGCCTGTGTGTTGTCGTAAACCGCGTGAAGTGATCGTTTGCCACGACGGGTGTCCGACTTGTCGATCACATCATCGTGCACCAGGGTAGCGGTATGAAGCAACTCCACTGTCACTGCTCCATGATAGGTTTCAGGGATGATACCGCCACAAGCCTTAGCTGTCATCAGCACCAACAGTGGTCTCAATCTCTTTCCTGAGGTGTTAAAGAGGTAGCCGAGCATCTCACTGATCAACGGATTATCGCTTCTCACCGACGCCTGCAAATACTCCTCAAAGCGGAGCAGCTCATGTCGAAGTAAATCCCTTATTTGCTGACCCTGATCCATCAAAACCTAAAATTAAGAGCTACAAAAGTAAAAATAATTCTCCGCTTCGCAACAAATAATCGTAACTTTACATTTCCTTAATGTTATCACAGGAGATTATGAATAAAAATAAACTCTTCTTACTCGACGCCTACGCCCTTATCTACCGGTCCTATTACGCCTTTATCCGTAATCCAAGGATCAATTCGAAAGGACAGAACACCTCTGCCGTTTTCGGGTTCGTGAACACGCTGGAGGAGGTGTTGCGCAGGGAAGATCCCTCACATATTGCCGTGGCATTTGACCCGCCGGGGCCCACTTTCCGGCATGTAGAGTTTGAAGCCTACAAGGCGCAGCGCGAGGCGACACCGGAGGATATCAAATGGTCGGTACCGGTAATCAAAGAGATTGTCAACGCATACAACATCCCGGTGCTGGAGGTGGAGGGCTACGAAGCGGATGATGTGATCGGCACCATTGCCAAAAGGGCCGACAAGAACCGTTTCGATGTCTATATGATGACGCCTGACAAGGATTACGGACAGCTGACAGAACCACATATCTTCATCTATAAGCCGCGTTACGGCAGCAATGACTTTGACCTGCTGGATGACCGCAGGATAATGGAGAAGTATGGTCTCTCCCACCCCACTCAGATGATCGATCTGCTGGGGTTGATGGGTGATTCGTCCGACAACATACCCGGTTGCCCGGGCGTAGGTGAAAAGACTGCCGTGACGCTGTTGCAAAAGTTCGGTTCAATTGAGAAGCTGCTGGAACAGACCGATCAGTTGAAAGGTGCACTGAAGAAAAAGGTGGAAGAAAACAGTGAGCAGATTCTTTTCTCCCGCATGTTGGCAACCATCAAAACCGATGTTCCAATCGCGGTTGAAGAGGATTCGCTCACCCGCGGTAAGAAAGATGAGGAGGCCATCAGGAAGATCTTCGAAGAGCTGGAGTTTCGCTCTTTGTTGGAGCGTGTATTGAGAGAAGATACTCCCCCACCCGCCTCTAAAAAGCCGCTGCAGGGTGATCTCTTCTCTCTGTTTGAAGCGGCGGAGTCGCGTGAAACAGCGGATGCTCCGCTTCCTTCAGGATTCACCGACATCAACAGCACGCCCCATGATTACCGGATGGTTGCAACTGCGAAAGAAAGAGAGGACCTGGCGATGCTGCTCTCAACAGAGAAAGAGGTATGCTTCGACACCGAGACGACAGGTGTGAATCCACTTGTGAGCGAACTTGTAGGCATCTCTTTCGCTTTCCATGAAGGAGAGGCATACTATGTGCCGATATCAGCAGACCGTGAGCAGGCTACGAAAGAGAGTGCTGTTTTCAAACCTTTCTTCGAAAATGCTGCCATCACCAAAATCGGTCAGAACATCAAATATGATATTCTACAGCTGCGCCAATACGGGATCAATGTGAGCGGGAAGCTGTTCGACACCATGATTGCCCACTACCTGCTCAACCCGGAGCAGCGACATGGAATGGACTACCTGGCGGAGAGCTACCTGCAATACCGTACCATCCACATCGATGCGCTAATCGGTCCCCGAGGTAAGAATCAGAAGAACATGCGGGAGATAAATCCGGAGGTAGTGAAAGATTATGCCGCGGAGGATGCCGATATCACCCTGAAACTGAAAAATATACTGGAAAAGGAGATCCTTCGGAACCAAATGGATCATCTCTTCTTCGAGATTGAATCTCCCCTGATCTATGTGCTGGCTGACATGGAGTGGACGGGGGTGCGACTCGACCTGAAGGCACTGCAGGAGCTCTCGCAACAGTATAATGCTGAACTGGCATCCATTGAACAGGAGATCGCCGCGATGGCCGGCATGCCTTTCAATGTCAACTCCCCGAAACAGATCGGTGAAGTGTTGTTCGACCGGCTTAAAATAGCAGAGAAACCGAAAAAGACCAGAACAGGGCAATATAAAACCAGCGAGGAAGAGCTGGAGAAGCTGCGCAACAAGCACCCGATCATCGAAAAAATTCTGGAACAACGGGGCCTCAAAAAGCTGCTGAGTACTTATGTGGATGCTTTCCCGCTACTGGTAAACGAACGAACCGGTAAGATACACACCTCCTTCAATCAGACAGTGGCAGCTACCGGGCGACTCAGTAGCACCAACCCCAACCTGCAGAACATTCCCATCCGCGATGAGCGTGGAAGGGAGATGCGCAAGGTGTTTATCCCCGATGAGGGTTGCCTCTTTCTCTCATCCGACTATTCTCAGATAGAACTGCGCATCATGGCACATCTGAGCGGTGACAAGAACATGGTCGAGGCATTTGCACGGGGTCAGGATATCCATGCCGCCACAGCAGCAAAGATCTTTAAGATACCACTGGAGGAGGTGACAAGCGATATGCGCCGGAAAGCAAAAACCGCCAATTTTGGGATCATATACGGCATCAGTCCTTTCGGATTGTCGGAACGACTCAACATCCCCCGCGGTGAGGCCAAAGAGCTGATCGATGAGTACTTTGCGACCTTCCCCGGCGTGAAGCAATACATGGACAACACTATTCTCCAGGCACGTGAGAAAGGGTACGTGGAGACCATCTTCGGTCGCAAACGCTATCTGCCGGACATCAACTCCCGCAATGCCACAGTGCGTGGTTACGCAGAGCGCAACGCCATCAACGCACCCATCCAGGGCAGTGCCGCCGATATCATCAAGGTGGCGATGATTCGCATCTTCAGACGTTTTGAAGAGAAGCAGCTACGATCGAAGATGATCCTGCAGGTGCACGACGAACTCAACTTCAACGTCTTCCCCGATGAGCTGGAGCAGGTACGGCAGATTGTTACCACCGAAATGGAGAACGCCTGCAGCCTGAGCGTTCCGCTCACCACCGACCTGGGAGTGGGGGAAAACTGGCTGATAGCTCATTAGGAACAGATGCTCGAGGGACTGGTAGAATATGGTTACTGGGGGTTGTTGCTTGCCTCTTTCCTGGCAGCGACGGTGCTCCCCTTCAGCTCGGAGGTGGTCTTCGCGGCACTGATCGCTGCGGGACTGGATAGCTGGCAATGCATCCTCTTTGCCACCCTGGGCAATGCTGCGGGAGGTGCCACCTGTTACTACCTGGGGAGGCTCGGTAAAACAGAGTGGCTGCAGAAATGGTTCAGGATCAAGCCTGAACAGATCGACAAAATTATCCGGTGGTTACAGGGAAAGGGCGGGGTGATGGGGTTCTTCGGCTTTCTCCCTGCTGTGGGCGATGCGATCCTGGTAGCACTGGGATTCATGCGGGCCAATGTTCCGCTGGTAATGAGTACCATGACTTTGGGCAAGTTCCTCCGCTATCTGCTCATTGCTTTCGGTACGGAAGGGGTAATATCACTGTTTGAGTGACAAGTTGTTCGTGTTTGTTTAAAGTTCTCGATATGACCATTCTTTTTCATGAAATCGTGTATGGGCCGGTGCAAAGCCGGCGGCTCGGCAGCTCACTGGGGGTGAACCTGCTTCCCTACGATGGCAAGTTATGCTCGTTCGACTGTATCTACTGTGAATGTGGATTCAACAGGGATTTCCGTACCAAAACAAAACTGCCCGACAGGGAAAATGTGCGCGCGGCCATAGAGGATAAATTGCAACAGTTGCAAAAGGAGGGCGTGACACCCGATGTGATCACTTTTGCTGGCAACGGAGAACCAACCATGCATCCTGAATTTGCAGGCATCATCGACGATACACTAGAGCTACGTGATCGTTATTTTCCAAGCACAAAGATCAGTGTGCTCTCCAACGGGCTGCACCTCAACAAGAAAGAGGTGCTCGATGCCATGAAAAAGGTGGACAACCCCATCCTGAAACTCGATTCTGCCTTCGACGAGACGGCACGACGCATCGACCGTCCCAACGCCGCCAGCTACAGCGTAAGCCAGCAGGTGGAGCGTTACCGGCTGTTTCAGGGTGATTTCGTGTTACAGTCGATGTTCCTCCGCGGACGATTCGAAGGAAAGGTGATAGACAACACCACAGAGGAGGAGATCTCAGCCTGGTTAGGGCTCGTCAGGACGCTCCGGCCGCGTGAGGTGATGATCTATACCATCGACAGGGAAACGCCCGCCAGAGAGCTTGAAAAAGCCCCGCTGGAACTCCTGCAAAAAATAGCCGAACGGGTAGGGGAGCTGGGGGTCAAAACCATTGTGGCGGGATAA
>WOYI011028758.1_pt1 | contig 18898 bp, 21 predicted proteins | sample 6423411 | NCBI WGS metagenome assembly WOYI01 (sample SAMN13441803, study PRJNA592873) | oil field metagenome | biome: oil field; feature: oil-well bore; material: oil-contaminated soil; isolation source: oil-contaminated soil from oil-well borehole | place: Germany: Wietze | collected 2016-10-18 ... | reverse complement strand
TTACATAGAGGAATGACAAAAAAGGGCAAAAGCGACTTTTTACGAGACCATCAAGATTGGTTCTAAAAAAATTGGGGCGAAGTAATTGATAGGCTTATAACAAAACCAATCACCCGATCGCTTCCGCTTCGGCTGATTTTTTCGTTATAAATGTAAATACAATTGTATTGTCAATACATTTGTGATATAGTCAAATTATGAAGAATTTTAAGTGGGACGAAGAAAAGAATAAGTTATTGAAAAAGGAAAGAGGAGTATCCTTTGAAGAAATATTAAATTCTACGTTTTTGGGAGCTGAAAAACATAAGACACGAAAGAATCAGATTGTTTTGTTATTCGAGCATGAAAAATATGTTTGGGTCGTGCCCTGTGTTGTTGACGATAAATTCATTTTCCTAAAAACCATGTTTCCGAGCAGAAAATATACGAAGATGCTTAAAAGCAAAGAAGGTGCAAAATGAAAAGAACAAAATTATCAAAAGAAGAAAAAGAAATTGAAGCTGCCTTGCTAAAAGGTGAATTCAAGCCTTTAAAAGGAAAGGAACTTGAAAATATTGAAAACGCCCTCAGGGCAAGGAAGAAAGATGTAACCATGACCATTAGGGTTAATAGTGAAGACATTGAAAAAATTAAAAATAAAGCAAATAAGTTGGGGGTAAAGTATCAGTCATACATTTCTGAAATTATACATCAGGTAGCGCAATAGAAATATTTTAAAAGGGCTTATAACAAAATCGCTCAAGCCGATCGCGCGCCCGTAGCCCGCTCCCGGTGAGCTTTTCGTTGGGACTGTTCAAAAATGTTCAGATGCGAGGCGCGCGAAAGCAGAACCGCGAGGCGTATATAACAATACGTTGAGCGGTGATGCTTGCAGCGCAACGAAGCAGATGGGCGTTTTTCAACAGTCATCCTACATAAAGCTTTCCGGATCCACATCAACAACAATCTTTATCTGATTGTTGTTATTCTCATCTATTATTTCCCGCGCGATTTGATGCAAAGCGTTTATATCCGTGCCTTTGATCAGCATCTGCCAGCGGAAGCGGCCTCTGATTTTGGACAGCGGCGACTCCGCCGGGCCGATAATTTCCGTGGTATTTCCATGATGTGCGCTCAGTTTTTTAGCCAGCTTGCCCAGACGTTGTGCTTCTTCAACTAAAACGTCTTTCTTTACGGAAGATAAACGTAAATTGATTATCCGGCCAAAGGGCGGATAATGCAAAGCTTTGCGAAAATCAACTTCTTCTTCGTAAAAAGATTTGTAATCGTGATTTTGCGCGTGTTGCAATGCGTAATGCCGGGGATTGAAGGTCTGGATTATTACTTTACCCGGAGAATCGCCGCGTCCACCGCGTCCGGCAACCTGAGTTATCAATTGAAAGGTTTTCTCTGCGGCACGAAAATCGGGCATATTCATCGAGGTGTCAGCGGAGATTACGCCGACCAGCGTAATAAAAGGGAAGTCATGGCCTTTGGTAATCATTTGTGTGCCGATTAGAATATCAATTTTTCTTTGCTCCAGCGCATGAAGAATTTTTTCCTGAGTTCCTTTTTGGGAAGTGGTGTCGGAATCCATTCTTTGAATGCGGGCGTCAGAAAAAAGTTTTTCTATTTCTTTTTCCAGTTTTTGTGTGCCGACTCCATAACTTAAAATACGGCTGCTTTTGCATGATGGGCAGAGAGGCAGAGATTTTATTGTGTAGTCGCAATAGTGACATTTGACCACGCCTTCCGCCGCGTGATTTTTCAAGGAAACGGCGCAATTGGGACATCGAAAATTATAACCGCAATCAGCGCAGACTAAAAAGGTGTCAAACCCGCGCTTATTGAGAAAAAGCAAGACCTGTTCTTTCCGGGCAAGTGTTTCCTTTATCCCTTCAATCAGGGTGCCGGAAAGAATAGGTGTCTTTCCTGCCTTTTCCTGCTGTGCTTTCATGTCGATGATTTCGACCACGGGCATGGGCCGGTCGTCCACGCGCCGGGATAATTCCAGATAAAGGTATTTCTTTGTCTGCGCGTTGAAATAGGTGTGCACACTGGGAGTGGCCGAACCTGCAATTACAACAGAACAAGACATCTTTGCTTTCAGAATCGCCATATCGCGGGCGTTGTAGCAGAGCCTTTCATCCTGCTTATAGGATGAATCATGTTCCTCATCCACAATGATCAGTTTCAGGTTTTGCAGGGGCGCAAAAAGAGCGGAACGGGTGCCGATAACCAGATTGATCCGGCCGCGTTTGATTTGCCGCCACTGATCGTAGCGGATAGATTCGGCGATTCCGCTGTGCAGAACCGCTATTTTTTGTTCGTCAAATCTCCCTGCAACACGCGATATTAGCTGCGGTGTAAGAGCTATTTCCGGAACAAGATAAATCGCTGAACCGCCGTCTTTCAGAACTTTTTCGATGGCCTTTAAATAAATTTCCGTTTTCCCGCTGCCCGTGACTCCGTGAAGAAGTGCCGGAGTAAAAACGTTTTTCTCCAGACGATGCGAAATTTCTTCCATTACCCTAGTTTGTTGATCGTTGAGAATGATAGCGTTGTTGCTGCAGCTAATTGCCGAATCGAGCGAGGTCGTGCGCACTTTTTCTTTATCAGTAAAATTAATGATTCCTCTGTCGCGTAATCTTTTGATAACAGCGCCGGAGATATTGGATTTTTCAATCAGATTATTCAGGGGTATCGCTCCTGTCTTTTGTATAAATTCGATGAGCTTTTTCTGCTTTTCTGTTAATTTAGCCCCGGTGATTTTGTCCTCTTCAAGAGTTACTATTTTCTCGCTTTGCACAGAAAGCTGCTTGCTTTGTCTTTTTTCTATTTGGACAAGTCCAGCCGATTGTAATGCCCGAGCCGCAGAAGAAATATTTTTCAGCCCGCTGATTTTGTTTATATTGTTTAGAGCTATACCTTGAGGATACTGATGCAAAAACTCCAGCAGTTTCTCCTGCGCTGGTGGCAGGTGGATATTCGTTTCCGGTGTCAGAGGAATTATCCAAAAGAAATCTTTTTTCTCCACCCCTGAAGGAATCAGTTCGGCCAGTGTCTTGCCCAGCGGATACATGAAATAATTGGCAATCCATTGATAAAAATCAAGATCGCTGGCGCTGAAAAGAGGTTCGTCATCGAGTATTTCAGCAATGGATTTTATACTTTTCAGATCGCAGGATTGATTTATCCCGACAATAAAACCGGTGCGTTTTTTATTACCCAAAGGGACAAAGGCACGTTGGCCGATTTTGACTTCCTGCTGCAAATCCGCAGGCACTTCATAAGTGAAGATTTTATCCGCCGGAATGTTTAAAGCGATTTCTACATACATGAACTTTTATTATCATCTTTGCTTTAAAAATGGAATTATTTAGGCCAAAAAAACGCCCCGATAATGGAGCGTTCTGATCAATATGAATTTTGAGGTTATTCGCCTTTGAGTTTTTCCAGTTTTTCCTGCTTGGTTTTACAATCGATGCAAAGCGTAGTGACAGGTCTGGCCATCAATCTTTTGTCGGAGATTGGTCCTCCGCAAACTTCACAAATACCAAAAATGCCATCATCGATCCTTTTGATAGCTTCCTGCATTTTCATGATTAGCTTGCGTTCCCTGTCGCGGATGCGTAATTCAAAATTTCTGTCGGATTCCAGAGACGCTCTGTCGTTAGGATCAGGATAGTTTTCCTTGCCGTTGGTCATTTCGGAAACCGTTTTCCCCGCTTCGCTGAGCAACTCATTTATTTTTTGAGTAAGCAAAACTCTGTATGTTTCCATTTTGTCTTGTTTTTGTTTTACGTTTGCCTGTTTTTCCAAAATATTCACTCCTTATATGAAAAAATCGGGTCGTCCTTATTACACAAGTGAATTTTATTTGTAAAGGAAAATCTTTGTCAACATAATTTTTTTATCATATTGGCTGATATTGTTATAATTCAATTAAAATCAATAACTTTATTGCCGGAACAATAAATTTGTTTAATTTTTTCCACGATGCTGGTTGTGGATTTCCCCTCTACTTCGGGAATTATTACTACCCGGCCTCCCCATTTTTTTATTTCTTCCCGGCCGACAACCTTTTCTTCCGGCCAATCTCCTCCCTTGATCAGAATATCCGGTTTCAGAGATTTGATTAATTTCAATGGTGTTGATTCTTCAAATATAGTTATAAAATCAATAAATTCAAGAGCAGCAAGAATTTCGGCTCTTTCTTTTTCATTAATTAAGGGTCTTTTTTCTCCCTTGATCGAACGCACGGAGGAGTCGCTGTTGAGAGCGAGCACCAGTACGTCGGCGGTTTTTTTAGCTTCGCGCAAATAACGGACATGGCCGACATGTAAAATATCGAAACATCCGTTGGTAAAAGCTATTTTCTTTCCTTTCTTCCGCAGAGCTTCCAGTTTATTCCGGAGAGCTTCTCTTTCTAAAATCTTATGCATTCCCGCTCCTTGTACTGAAATTAATGTTGGAAGACTCTGGCCAGTGTTAAAACAGAAACGTTTCGAGCCCCAGCCTTGATTAAGGTTTTCGCGCATTCATTGACTGTGGCGCCGGTGGTGTAGACATCGTCAACGAGGATGATATTTTTGCCGGCGATTTTCTCCTTGTTACTTACTTCGAAAGCCTTCTTGATATTTTGCTTTCTTTCGGCTTTGTGCATACCGGTTTGTGTTTCAGTAAATTTGTGCCTTTTCAGCAAGGAAAAATTAACAGGAATTTGCTGTTTTTCCCCTATGGCGCGGGCCAGAATCAGGGATTGATTAAAACCCCGTTCGCGGAGTCTTTTAATGTGCAGGGGTACAGGTATAATCAAAGAGTAATCAGTGAAATCGATATCGGGAAAGGAAAAGTCGGCCATCAAAGAAGACATCATTTCTCCGATGGATATATTGCGTTTGTATTTAAATTGGTGAATCACACTGAGAATAATGTCTTCGTAACTGAATACAGCACGGGCATAAGAAAAATAAGGTCTCTTCTCCAGACAATCTCCGCATAAATGATTCTCAGCCGGACTATCGGGAAAAGTTGTGCCGCAAATGGAGCAGATGCCGCCTTTTATAAAATTAATCTTGTCATTGCAAAGGGAGCAGAACATTTGACCGGCAAACGGATGCAAAATTTCAGAGCAGCCCGGACACTGGGGAGGAAAAATAACTTTACTTAAATCATTCAGAACTTCGCCGAAGATCATGCCAGTTCCTTGTTTAATCTTTTTATTTCCTTTTTATTTTCATCAATATTCATCCGGGGCGCATCCCACAGATTTTCTATGTTGTAAAATTCCCGGGCAGGTTCATAAAAGACGGAAATTACGACATCATCATAATCAAGCAGAATCCATTGGCCGTTGGTTTCGCCTTCGATACCCATGGGCCTGATTCCCGCTTTCTTTAAGAATTGATGAATAGCTTGAGCGATTGCCTGCACTTCTCTTTCCGATGTTCCGCTGCAGATAATCATGTAATCTGTAAAAGCGGAAATTTCTTTTAAATTTAAAACAACTATTTCTTTCGCTTTTTTCTGCAGGGTTGCATTGATACACAAAATAAGACGCTCTCTGGTTACATTTTTTTTGGCGGGCAAATAAACCTCCTTATTAAAGCATGATGGTCTCGTAAAAAGTCGCTTTTGCCCTTTTTTGTCATTCCCGCGAAGGCGGGAATCCAGTTATTTCAATAGGTTCTGGATACCGGCCTTCACCGGTATGACGGTTTTTCGACTTTTTACGACTTCATCAATTTTAGTTTTTTGACCTTAATCCGGCTGCTTCACGAAGTGCATCCACACGATCCGTCTTTTCCCAGGGGAATCCCGGACGGCCGAAATGACCGTAGTTGCAACTCTTGCGATAGCTCCAGCCTTGGGGTGTTGTCAGTCCCAAATCCTTAATCATCATTGCCGGACGGAAATCAAAAATGTCTCCTTCCATGAGAATCTTTTCAATTTTATGCTCCGGGATTGCCTCTGTACCATAGGTGCAGATATTGATGCTGAGCGGTATGGCAACACCAATTGCGTAGGCAATCTGGATTTCACATTTGTCGGCCAGTCTGGCTGCTACAATATTCTTGGCGGCGTAACGGGCATAGTAAGCGGCAGAACGATCCACTTTGGAGGGATCTTTGCCGGAAAAAGCACCGCCGCCATGAGAACCGACTCCACCATAAGAATCCACGATAATTTTCCGACCCGTGACACCGGAATCGCCACTGGGGCCGCCGATTACAAATCGACCTGTAGGATTAATCAAAAATTCCGTCTTGTTGGTCAGCATTCCCGTCTTGTCGAGAACCTGATGAGCGATTTCTATCAAATCCTTGCGAATTCGTTTCAACGGCACGTCGCGTGTCTGATGGGAAATAACGACTGTCGTAATTTTCACGGCTTTTCCATCTTCATGCAGTACGCTGACCTGCGCTTTGGAATCGGGGCGAAGATATTCAATAGCCTTTTCCTTGCGGAGTTTAGTCAACTCTTCCAGTAATCGATGCGAATAAACGATGGGAGCAGGCATCATTTGCGGGGTGGCATATGAGGCATAGCCGAACATCATGCCCTGATCACCGGCGCCCTGATTTTCAGGCTTATCACGGTCGACACCTTGTTTGATATCCGGTGATTGAGCGTGAATGGCGGAAACGTAATTAAAAGTGTCCCAACTGAAGTTCTCGCACGGGTCATCGTAACCGATGTCCTTGACGACTTGTCGCGCGATGGCCTGGGGATTGATTTTGTTCCAGTTTTTACAGGTGATTTCTCCCAGATTAACGACGATATTCGGTCCCACAGACGTTTCGCAGCCTACGTGAGTATGCTTATCCTGCTCCAGACATGCGTCCAGAATCGCGTCGGAAATCTGATCGCATACTTTATCCGGATGTCCTTCTGAAACTGATTCCGAAGTGTAAATGTGACGTGTTCTTAGTTTACTCATTTTATTTTTATTACCTCTCTATTAGATTTTGCGTTCAAACTTCCTTAAAACAAAAAGCCCGCGCCAAAGGGCAACGGGCTCATTTTCTTTCGCACCAGCCTTTAGCACATTTTTAGAGCGGAGCAATTAACTTGTTTAAATCGCCGCTTTTGCTTGACTTTATAAAACAAATCATAAACATTTTGTCAAGAAATTATTTTCGATGTTATATTTTAAACTAATTCTTGTTTAATCAAAAGCCATTTTCGTTTTCCTTTGCAAGTGTTGGTTGAGGTGTTTCTTTTTTCGCTTCAGGTTTTTCACCGACCGGTCCGCCGGTGGGTCTGGCGCAGCCGGCCTTGATTTCTTCAGCCATAATACCTCCTTTTTATTATTTTTATTTCTCACGTGGATATGGCCAGGCCATAATACCACCTTCCATCACCTTGACGTTTTTCCAGCCGTTGCCCTCCAGTGCAATTGCCGCTTCGTAGCCGCGCAGCGATATCTTGCAGAAGCAAATAATTTCCTTGTTTTTGTCTTCCGGCAGTTCCTTGAGGCGTTTGCGCAGCGCCCCGAGAGGAATTAGCGTTTCACCGATACCCAGGCGCATTTCCTCGAATTCCTCCGGACCGCGCGTGTCAATCAGGAACGGTTTTTCTCCGGCCAGTAATTTGTTGCGCACTTCTTTACAACTGATGCCTTTCATTCTGCCTTTCATCTTGTTCTGCATGATATGAACTGTGGCGATGAAATGGTCAATCGCCAAAGAAAAGGGTGGCGCATATGGTAGATCGGCATTGACGAGATCTTCAACGGTGAGTTTGCCCTGAATGGCCATGGCCCATTGGGCGATTTGTTTGCTGACATTTCCTGGACCGATGCACTGAGCGCCCAAAACTTGGCCTGTTTTTTTATCGGCGATGAGCTTGGTCACTAGAAGTTTCCCTTCCATGAACCCCGGTTTGTCGGGACTGGCATTGATCACGGTGATGATGTCCGGATACCCCAATCTTTTTGCGGTTGTTTCAGAAAGTCCCGTGGAGCCCGCCGCATAATCGAAAACCTTGCAAATGCCGGTTTGAATTGTTCCGGGGAATGTTACGCAATTTTGCGAGGCGGCGTTTTCTCCCGCCACACGTCCTTGGAGGTTGGCCAGATCGCCGTAAGGAGCATGTACTTTTTTACCGGTAATTCGATTGAGCGTTTCCACGCAATCGCCTACAGCATAGATATCAGGATCGGAAGTCTGCATGAATTCATTGACATCAACTCCACCTAATTCGCCGATTTTCAGGCCGGCTTCTTTAGCCAGTTTAACGTTGGGGCGAACACCGATAGCCACAACAGCCAGTTCGCAGGGCAGCTCAGTACCGTTTTGCAGTTTGACCGCTGTAAGTTTACCTTCCTCCCCTAAAAATGCGGCAATGCCGTTTTCCGTGATGACATTAGCTCCCTTGCTTCGGACATGATTTTCCACAAGCTTTGCCAGCTCCATGTCCAAAAAGGTGAGCAACTGCGGCAACAGTTCAATGACGGTGATTTCAATGCCTGCCAGTTGCAGCGCTTCACAGGTTTCGATTCCGATGAGCCCGCCGCCAACGACAACCGCTTTTTTGATTTTTCCTTCATCGCGGATTTTGCGCAAGAAATCCGCGTCTTTCATGGATTGCAGGGTCGTAATTCCATCGAGATCAGTCCCTGGGACGGGCGGCATCCGAGGGACGGCGCCCGTGGCAATGACAAGTTTGTCGTAATTCAATGTGCCGGTTTCTCCGGAAACAATATTTCTAAATGAAACTGAATGATTTTTAGTATCGATATTCGTTACCTCTGTGTTGACGCGCGCGTCAATGTCCTTGGCGTTGAGGTAAAACATTGGGCTTCTTACAACACCAGCGGGTGTGCACAAAAGCATGTTGCGGTCGTTGAAATAACCGCCCACGTAATAGGGATAGCCGCATGACGCCATCGAAAGATCAGCTTCTTTCTGAAGAATAATAACTTCGGCGTCATTGTCAATCCGTCTTGCTTTTGCCGCCGCCTTGGGACCGGCGGCCGATCCGCCGATGACGATAATTTTTTTTCTTTTACTCATAAAATCTCCTTTAACTCTATTAATGTGTTTGGTTTATTCTTCCTTGTTATTGTCTATAATCTTTTCGTCTTCCGGGACCGGCGGTGCTTGTGTTTCCTCAACAACCACCAATGGAATTTCCTGAGCCGGTTCAATATCGTCAATCCAAAGCGGATGGCGATGCCGGGCGTAATCCAGACGCACTTTCCCGGTGAATATCCCGCGCACCATCGGCCAGTTCGGACGCAGAAGTATGGCCGCCATGTGCGCCAGAAAAGCGAGAAAAAATAAAATAAAAAAGATATTATGAATCCATGTTGCCCAGAGGACAACAGTAAGCGACATGTCCGGCGCGTAGAGATTCTTATATGTTTTCACCAGTCCCGAAATAATCAGCATCAGGATGACAAAAGCCATGCCTGCATAAGCCAGACGCTGTTCAGGTAGATATTTATTCATGGGCGGTTCTTCTCCAAACCCGAAGAGACTTTTAATAACGGTTATGGATTCGGAAAAATCTCCCTTTCGGGGAAGCAGACCTTTTTCACCACGCAAACCGTGATAAAAAACATGAAACATCGCCGCCGCTGTGAAAACTATCGCCGCCGCATAATGGATGTATAACGAAGTCATGTAGTCGGCAGACCAGCCCAAACCTGGAATATTAACAATATAATATCGTTTGCTCATGGGGAGCTCAAACATTCCTGTTAAAAAAAGAACAAGGCCGGAAATGGCTATTGCCCAGTGTTCGATTAATTCCAAAGCGCTGTGGCGGACAACAAGATTTTTTTCGGGTAATATTTTCCCGGTCATGTCTTATTCCTCCTTTCCCGTCTTGTCTTTGCGATGGGAGAGCCAATTCCAGGCTCCGGCAACGCCGGCAGCCGCTATTCCTAAAACAGGAGCGGCCAGAGCCGCCTTGCCCATAGAATCAGTCCTGGCCATTCTCCGCTGAACTTCAACCTTCATATCCGGTTGTCCGGGTTTTTTCGTCATGGTTTTATTGATTTCCTCAAAAGGAACAGGCGAAACATAAAGAGTGGACGTCCCGCCGTTTTGTGTTTTCCCATAGATATAACCGTTCATCCGGCCGGCGCGTGACCCGGCCATTTTTTCAATAGCGCTTCGTGTCCCGATAAGCAAAGCCTCTCTAGGACAGGCCTCGACACAACCGGGCAGTTTGTTTGCCGCCAAACGCTCAACACACAAGTCGCATTTATACATCACGCCGTTGCCCATATATTCAGGCAATATATGAAGATAAATCCCGACGCCGGACTGGCGCTGAGGAATTTCCCACGGGCAGACATCACGGCATTTTGCGCCGCCGAAGCAGATGCTCTGATCAATGACCACGGCGCCGTTTTTATTTTTATGATTGGCGGAAAACGGACAGATTGTCGCGCAGGCCGGATTATCGCAATGCATGCAGCGGCGGGGCACAAAAACCGTCTTTTTCTGACCGGCCATATTGACTTCGGCTTTATGTACGTAAATGAAATTATAGGGAGTCAGGCGTTTGAACACTTCGCGCTTTTTCGACCAGTCCTCAATTGTTTTTCTCGGCCAGGGAATGGGAATCGGTTGGGCCACCTGCGGAATTTTATCTTTGTTTATCGTCTTGCAGGCGCTGACGCAGGCGGGAACTTTCCGGTCAGCACATCCGTCACAGAGACTCAAATCAATAAGCGTGGATAATTGTTCATCCGTTCCGGCAAATGATTTCTTCGGAAGACCAACACCGGAAATAATCGCCGCTCCCGCCGTTATCTTCAAAAAAGACCGGCGGCCGATTTGGAATTTACTTTGTCTGCTCATTTAATGCCTCCTTTTTTAGTCTTTGTGAAAAATATTGGCAGCGTAGAATTGTTTACAACCGTCTTTGCATTGATCTAAGTCAATTTTTATAAATTATTTTTTAAGAAGTTCCTCCATCAAATTTTCCGGAACCTGAACGGCGACAACTTCACCCGTGGCGCAAACCTGTCCTCCGGCAATCAGTTTGGATTCTATAACCACTTTTCGTCCTCTGATTTCCTTGATTTTACCCCGGATTTCCAGCGGTCCGTTTAATGGCGTCGGTAATAAATAATTGACATGCAAGGACGCCGTGAGAAATCGAATCGGCGGCAGGGTATCCATCTCGCGATTCTCCGCGCGATATTTTGCTGCCGCGGCCGTGCCGGTGGAGTGGCAATCTATAAGTGAAGCGATGAGTCCGCCGTAAGCCATGCCGGGTATGGCCATGTAACACGATTTAGGTTGATGAATGCAGACGGATTCTTCACCCTCCCAATAGCTTTTTATTTGCAGGCCATCTTTGTTGAGTTTCCCGCAGCCGTAACAGTGGCTTAAATCGTCCGGATAATAATCCTGAAAAGCTTTTTGCTCCATGAAATCTCCTTTTGTCAGTTAAATGTCAGTTTTGTACCCGCCATATTTAAAATAAATTGATCGGGCATTTTCTTTTCGATTTCCATAATGGCCTTGCGTCCCGTGCAATGAGTTGGAATCACATAGGACGGATTCAGCTTTTGAAGTTCCTGTGTCGTGCGGTCGATAATCGGCTCAAAAAACGGACCGGAGAGATGAAAACCGCCTATTACCAAGTGAATTTTGTCGATGCCCGTAACTTTCATTGCGTAATGAATCGTATTAATGATTCCGGAATGTGCGCATCCTGAAAGAATGACCAACCCTTTGTCCTTTAAATTCATGACAATAGAGGTGTCGTCTTCAATGGCATCCCAGACCTCCTTTCCGTCTTGCCGGCAATGGGGAAGCGGCCATCCTTTTTCAAAATCTGTTGTACGGGGAACTTCGCCCAAGAACAGAATCGTATCTTCCAGCAAAAGATATGGTTTCTCGGTTTCCACCACAGCTAGCCCTGCGGCTTTAACCATTTCCCGCGTCAATTTCGGAAAGTTGATTTTTAATTCCTCTCCGAATTTGAGATAACGCGGTGATTTGAATGCTGAAGGATGAACAACAAAAGGAATTTCTTTTTTACCGGTCAGGGCAACGAGTTTTACCATGCCACCCGTGTGGTCGCTATGTCCGTGAGACAAAGCTGCCGCCTCGACCTGAGTCATGTCGGCGCCAAGCGTTTCCGCATTTTGCGCCGCACCGTTCTCGGAAAAGCCAAAATCAAAAAGCAGGGTATGCGTTTTGTTTACGACGGTAGTTTGAACAAGCGCAGAAAAACCGTGCTCGGCCAACACAGAAGCCCGGATTTCCCCTTCTTTTAAAGGATTGGCTCGCGTGACAATGGCGTTACTGTCCATTGCGGTAATTTCAATATAGTTGTCCTGTAATGTCAGGATTTCAACCTTGTCCACCGCATTTAATTTTATTGCCGCCATAATGGCGATCCTCCTTATTATTTAGTGATCGCAAAGATTTTCGCCCGCTTGTAGTGTTCCCGCGAAATAATCAGCAATCAGTTTTTCAGGTGTTTCAACCGGTGCGCCGACTACGACCTGGATGCCCTGCTGGGTAAAAAGCTGCTGGGCGCGTTGGCCCATTCCGCCTGCGATGATCATATTCGCGCCGCGCTCGGCCAACCAGGGCGGCAATAGACCCGGTTCATGAGGCGGAGAAGTAATGTCCTCGCGTTTGATGATTTTTTTTGTCTGGTCATCAACTTCAACAATGGCGAAACTCTCGCAGTGACCGAAATGAGCTGTCAACTTGCCTTGGGCTAATGGTATTGCAATTTTCATGGTATTTTTCTCCTTATGAATTAAGTTTTTTTGTTTTATCCAAGTCTGCTATAATCTGATCGATGATGTCCAGCATGATTTTCCCCGTTGTTGTTTTGGAAGAATGGTAAATGAATACTTTACCGGTATCGCCGGATTGGGCAATCGCCGGGTCCATCGGAATAGCGCCAAGGTATGGCACTTTCATATCCGAGGCAATTATTCTGCCACCACCCGCGGGTAAAATCTGGGTGATTTCTCCACATTTCGGACAAACGAATCCGCTCATGTTTTCGACCACGCCTAAGACAGGAACATCAAGCCTCCGGCAGAAGCTAATGGATTTGCGGACATCTATTGCCGCCACTCTTTGTGGTGTTGTGACGATGATCGCGCCGTCCAGTGGTTGAATCAACTGGCAAAGTGACAAAGGTTCGTCACCCGTGCCCGGAGGGGCGTCAATAATCAGATAGTCCAAATCACCCCAATGCACATCTGTTAAAAACTGCTTGATAACACCCATCTTCATCGGACCGCGCCAGATGACCGCGTCATCTGGATTTTGCAACAAAAACCCCAAAGACATTATTTTTAACCCGCCAAACTCAACAGGGAAAAGTCCATCGGGACCGCCTTTGAGCGTTTCATGTTCCAATCCCAGCATCGTGGGTACACTAGGTCCGTGAATATCAACATCCAGTAATCCAACTCTTTGACCGTTGAGCGCCAGAGCCGTTGCCAAATTAACTGCAACGGTGCTTTTCCCGACACCGCCTTTGCCGGAGAGTACAACGATTTTTTTCTGAATACGGCATAATGTCGCCTGCAATCTGCGCCGGTCGGCATATTCTTCCTTGCTTTCGTCTTTTTTCTGTTTTTGAGCCGAGCAACTGGAATCGCCGCACGAATCACATGTTTTCTTGTTTTCCACTTTTTTTATCCTCCTTATTCCTTTTCTTTTGAACCTCCTGAAGATGTAAATTATTCCAAAGTTGCCGGATATCGTCCGCGCTGGGCGCGTCGATTTCCACAACCGCTTTTTGTTGAATCTGAGCGCGCGTTACGGCGCTGTCGTAGCAAATGCGACCTGCAATCTTCGCACCCCGGGCAACCGCTTTTTTTTCAATGCGAGCCGTCATTTCCTGATTAATGTCCCACTTGTTGACGCAAATAGATGCGGGAATCTGAAAATGACGCGCCAGAGAAAGTACTCTTTCGAGATCGTGTTCACCCGATACGGTGGGTTCTGTGACAATCAAAACCTGTGTGGCGCCGGTCAGTGAAGCGATAACAGGACAACCAATTCCCGGTGGACCATCCACAATAACGATTTTGTAATCTTCTTTCTCCGCCAATTGCCTTGCCTCGCGACGCACGGTAGATACAAGTTTGCCGGAATTTTCGGCGGCGATGCCGAGACGGGCGTGAACCATCGGGCCACAGCGCGTGTCGGATATAAACCACTGACCGCAATGACATTCCGGAAAATCAATGGCCTCAGCCGGACAAAACCGCACACAAACGCCACAGCCTTCGCAGGAAACATGATCAATAAAATATTCCATACTTTCCTTATTGTTTTGCCTGGTTTTTACCGCGCCGAAACGGCACAGTTCAGCGCATACGCCACAGGCCGTACAGTCCGCCGGTCTGATAATCGCTTCATTACCGCTTTCAAATTCGTGTCGCTCGCGGATACTCGGTTCCAAAACCAGATGTAAATCAGCCGCGTCCACATCACAGTCGCAGATCACGGGACGATTCGCCAGCACGGCAAAAGACGCCGTTACGCTGGTTTTCCCTGTTCCTCCCTTACCGCTGATAATCACGAGTTCTTGCAAGATTTATTTCTCCTTCTGTCGCTGTGTGTTTTTGTCTATGAAATTATTATTTATGGTTCCATAAATGACATATAAAGCCGCCTCACTGGGGTTATGACTCTTGAAAATACGATCCCCTTTCACTCCCAAAATATATTCCGTTTGTACAGTATAGAATTCTTCAACGACATTTTCAATATTGCTCAAACTCTTATGCTTAATCAAATTTACGTACGAATCCGGTTCGCGGAGTCGATCCTTGAAGAAATCAGAATCGGGATTGAGCAACATCAGTATGATTCTGCCGTTGGTCCTCAAGACCTTGAGCGTTTGTTGCAGCGCTTTGCGATAATCTTCTATGAATTGGAGCGACGCGACGTAAATAACGGCATCAAAAGAAGATTCTGCGAAAGGCATACTTTCAGCGCTTCCCGCGAATTTTCTGATAGAGTCCGGCGCGCATTTGAGCGCTTCGGCAGAAATATCAAGGCCGGTTACATTAAACCCGTGCTCGCTCAATCTGCCTTCAATGATCGCCGGACCGCACCCGACGCTCAAAATATCGCGACAACCTTGCAAATGTTCAATTAAGTGTTCCGTCTCGAATTGGAAAATATTTTGCCAGAACTTCTCCTGGCATATTTCCACATACCTTTTTACATCTTCTGCAACGTTCATCTTATGGGTTTAACCTCCTGTGACCTATCAGCACATCTTGAGCCGGGCTATGGAATTCTTCCAGATGGAGTCCCAGTTCGATGAATACATCTTTTGCATCTTTCATTGTCCCCGAATTCATTTCGTGTTTTCGTCCTTCGAGCGCGTGAATCTTATCTAATATTGCCAGGCCGTTAGCATTGAAATCACTCAGTATGATTTTTCCCTTAGGGGATAATATTCTGATAAGTTCAGAGCACGCCTTGCGGACAGAAGAAAGATGATGAATCATATTGACGGCAAAGATCACATCGAAGAAGACATCGTCACAGGGTATATACTCGACGTTAGCTATAACGAAAGAAACTTGTTTTTGCAATTCATAGTACTTAAGATTAAGCAGCGCGTATCTTTGTTCTTCAGCCGAAATGTCAAAGGAAAAAAAATGATAACCGGCAAGCGCCAGAGCCAGCGTAAAATATCCCTTGCCCGTACCCACTTCCAGAATATTTCCGGCAAGGGGTTGTGCTTTTTCAATAATGAAAGATCCCTCTTTTTCAATATCATAGCCGAATTTACTATAAAGTTCGACTCGTTTTAAATAGCGCTGATGATTTTCAATAACTTCATTTTCCATAATCGCGAACAATGCCTTTTCCTGAAATCTAACAGATTGTTTATTTTAAAATTGCAATAATATCTTTTGCCCCTTTTACATGATCTCCGAGCTTGACTTTGATTTCGGAGTTTTCAGGCAAAAATATATCCACCCGTGAACCAAAGCATATCAATCCATAACGTTCACCTTTTTTAATGACATCGCCTGGTTTTACGTAACAAACGATACGCCGTGCAATAAATCCGGCAATTTGTTTTACAAGTATTTTTGTGCTGCCGCTGTCAATGACCATCGAAGTTTGTTCGTTTTCCAGTGAGGCCTTGGCAACGGCTGCAATGTGAAATTTACCCGGGTTGTATTTGATTATTTCAACCTTTCCGCCTACGGGAACTCTGTTTACGTGTACGTTAAATATTGAAAGGAAAATACTAATTTGACAGACAGGTTGGTCAAGATAATCCTTTTCGTGAATTTTAGTGACCACCACCACCTTGCCGTCGGCCGGGGAAACCACAAGCCCGTCGCCTGAAGGAACAATTCTCTGGGGATCGCGGAAAAAAAACGCAACAAACAAAGTAAATGTTAACATGATAAATCCCGCAATGATCCATTGCCATAAAAAAAATAATCCCGTAAGAACAGCCAAAGGAATAATTAGTTTCAATCCTTCAACGGCTAGGGGAAATCTTCTTTTGTCATCCACGGAAGAACTCCTTTCTTTGTCAGTGTTTATCACATATTTTATAAAACACTTCGCTTTTAGAACGTATTGCCACAATACGTTTTTCATCAATGAGCCGCATCAGTATTTTAGAAGTTTCGTGAACGTGTAAGTTTAATCCGGATGAAATTCCGGTCAACGTGCAGGGGCGTCTTGTCAGCAAATTAATTATTTCTGAATCGGTCACTTTTGTCGTTGAAGTAATATTAATGTTATGGGATTCGTCCCCACTGATAACTTCCACATCCTCTGGAAAAAATAACGCCAGTTTCTCCATTTGTTTTTTATTTACAGCGCTGATGTAATCTTCTTCCACTGGCCGGCAAACCGTGTTGAGTTGTATCTTATCAGCGCCTATTTCTTTTGTGTAAGCGGCAATTTTCTGCACTTCCGCGTTCATGCCGGTTATACCGGAGAGGACGAAAACCTCCAGCCATACTTTACCCGGGAAATTTCGGGTAAATTCAATCAGACCGTTTATCATTTTTTTAAAAGATATATCCGGATGCGGACGGTTGACATAACCAAACAGGTTTTCATCTCCAGCATCCAGTGAAGGAATTACCAGATCGGCCGGCTCCAGGGCTTTGCGGACTTCCGGCAGGTAAAGCAAAGATCCGTTTGTTATAACAGCGACGGGAATATTTGTTATTTTCTTGATTTGTTCAATTAAATCGCCAACCCCTGAATGCAGCGTCGGTTCACCGGAACCGGCAACACTTATATAATCAGGAAATTCGCCCATTGCCAATTTTATTTCCAACTCATTTAAAATATCCTTGACGGGAACGTAGGGAAGTCGCGCCATTGTTTTGTTCGTCGTCCTTCCTAATTGACAATAGATGCAATCGTAGGTACAGGTTTTAAACGGCACCAGATCTATTCCCAGCGAACGTCCCAGACGCCGTGATGGAACCGGTCCGTAAATATATTTATAGATATTAGAACCCATTTTAATCTCCACAAGGTGATTGCCCGCATTTTCTGTCTGCACCACAACATGTCCTGCCGGTTTCTTCAAAGGAACAGCTTTTTGCTGAATCGCGCATGCTTACGCCTGTGCCTGATGATTTCATGATAAAACCGCTGCCACCGCTAACCAGTCTCTGGACGTCTGCCCCGCATTCGGGGCAGACCTTGATGGGCGCATCTTTCATGCCTTGTTGTCTTTCAAAGTGCGTGCCGCAGTGGCTGCATGCATATTCATATGTGGGCATAATTTGTATTTCCTCCTGTTTTTTCAAAAGATGTCATTTTTTCTATCAAACTATGAAAAAGACCCTGATATTCCGGAAGCGCATCCACCATAAGAATACCCCGGGAATAGCTTTCAGCGATCCGCCGGTCATCAGGTATTTCCAGCAAAATGGGGATGTCTTTTTTTTCGCAATAATGGTGCACACGCTCATCCCCGCTGCCCATGCGATTGACGATGACGCCAAAAGGAACTTTAAGTTCTTTAACCATTTCCACCGCCAGCGAAAGATCGTTCAGACCGAACGGCGTTGGTTCCGTGACGAGTAAAACCATATCAGTATCCCGAATTGCAGCAATGACCGGACACGATGTTCCCGGAGGCGCATCCAGGATGGCCGGTATATCACTTTGCAAACGTTCTCTAACCGCCCTGATCAATGGAGGAGCCATGGCTACACCCACATCCAACCTTCCACTAATGAGCGTGATGTTGTCTAATTTTGTAGTTTCAATTACGCCTATTCGCCTGCCGGCTTCCTGAATGGCTTTGGTGGGACAAACCATCGCGCATCCGCCACATCCGTGACACAACTCAGGAAATATCAGCGGAGCAGTTCCAAATGTTACAATAGCATGATATTTGCAGAATTTACCGCATTCTCCACAACCGTTACAAAGCGCTTCATCAACTTGAGGAACAGGAATAGTTACAACCTCCTCTTTGAGTTTGTTCCCTTTGAGAAACAGATGAGCGTTCGGCTCTTCCACGTCGCAGTCCAGAAGTTGCACAGGAACGCCAAGCGTTCGTGCCAGGTTTACGGATACAGTGGTCTTACCGGTTCCGCCTTTGCCGGAGGCAATAGCTATTTTCATCGTGCACCTCCACGCGTAACAGGAGCGACGGGTTCTGCATCATTATTTTTTATCCACAAGAGCGGGAAAACGATATCGCTGGTACAACAGGGGACCCATACCGCTAAAAACAGAAAGAAGGCCACTAAGATGGCGGTTATAACATCAATAGATGTCCCCAGCGCCATCAGAATATGAAACAGTGATGCCCATGTGCTTAAAAGCACGTGAATCGCATGGGAAAATTTTGTCTTTGGACTTATAAATCCTATTGCTATTCCGACAAAAGCCAGCGGATTTACCAGCCACCATTTTTCGATAAAGCCCAGATGAACGTCGCGATGAGGCAT
>WOYI010489883.1_pt1 | contig 18904 bp, 19 predicted proteins | sample 6423411 | NCBI WGS metagenome assembly WOYI01 (sample SAMN13441803, study PRJNA592873) | oil field metagenome | biome: oil field; feature: oil-well bore; material: oil-contaminated soil; isolation source: oil-contaminated soil from oil-well borehole | place: Germany: Wietze | collected 2016-10-18 ... | reverse complement strand
CCGGAGCCCGGAGCCCGATCCTCAGATCACCCGCTCGGGCATCCGTCCGCTCTGCTCACTCCCACTCGATGGTCCCCGGGGGCTTACTCGTCACATCGAGGACGACCCGGTTGACATCGCGGACCTCGTTGGTGATCCGGTTGCTGATCCTCGACAGCACGTCGTAGGGCAGCCGAGTCCAGTCCGCCGTCATCGCATCTTCCGACGAGACCGGACGCAGCACGATGGGGTGGCCGTAGGTGCGGCCATCGCCCTGGACGCCGACGGAGCGGACGTCTGCGAGCAGCACGACGGGACACTGCCAGATTTCGTCGTCGAGACCCGCTTCGGTCAGTTCTTCGCGGGCGATCGCATCGGCATCCTGCAACACCGCAAGCCGGTCAGCCGTGACCTCACCCACGATCCTGATCCCGAGGCCCGGCCCCGGAAACGGCTGCCGCCCGACGATTTCGGGCGGCAGGCCGAGCTCACGCCCGATTGCGCGGACCTCATCCTTGAACAGGGTCCGAAGCGGCTCGACCAGCTCGAACTGCAGGTCTTCGGGAAGGCCGCCCACGTTGTGGTGACTCTTGATGTTCGCGGTGCCGGTACCCCCGCCGGATTCGACGACATCGGGGTAAAGCGTCCCTTGCACGAGGAAGCGGATCGGCTCGCCCTCGGCGACTGCCTCGGCGACGAGGTCCGCCTGCGCTTTCTCGAATGCCCGAATGAACTCTCGCCCGATGATCTTGCGCTTCTGCTCGGGATCGGTGACCCCAGCAAGCGCTTCGAGGAAGGTCTCGCGGGCGTCGACCGTGATCAAACGCACACCGGTCGAGGCAACGTAGTCCTGCTCGACCTGCTCACGCTCGCCCTTGCGGAGGAGCCCATGGTCGACGAATACGGCCACGAGCTGGTCGCCGACCGCCTTGTGCACGAGCGCAGTGGAGACCGCCGAGTCCACCCCGCCGGACAGCGCCGAGAGCACGCGCGCATCACCCACCTGCGCCTGGATCTTCGCCACCTGCTCAGCGATCACGTTGCCGCTGTTCCAGTCGGAGGCGATTCCGGCCGCTTTGTGCAGGAAGTTGACGAGGACGTCCTGGCCGTAGTCGGAGTGCTTGACCTCGGGGTGCCACTGCACGCCGTAGAAGCACTTCTCGGCGTTGCCGAAGGCTGCCACCGGAGTCGCTGCGGTCGAGGCGAGCACGTCGAAGCCGGTGGGCGCCTCCGAGACCAGGTCGCCGTGGCTCATCCACACGTTCTGCCTGGCGGGCTGCCCGCCGAGCAGCAGGCCGCCGTCACCCGCCAGGACGACGTCGGTCGCCCCGTACTCGCGCAGCCCCGTATTCGCGACGACCCCGCCCAGCTGGCGGGCCATCACCTGGAAGCCGTAGCAGATGCCGAGCGTCGGGATGCCGAGCTCGAGCACCCCGGCATCCAGCGCGGGCGCCCCCGGCTCGTACACGGAAGAAGGGCCGCCGGACAGCACGAGCGCAAGCGGCCTGCGCTCGGCGACCTCCGCAGCAGTGACGGTGTGCGGGACGATCTCGCTGTAGACACCGGCCTCGCGCACGCGGCGAGCGATGAGCTGCGCGTACTGCGCGCCGAAGTCGACGACCAGCACGGGCCGTTGATCAGTCTGGGTCTCGGCGGTCACCCGGTGCCCTCGGGGATGAGCACGGATGCCGCCTCGCGCTCGGCGAGGTAGGTCTTGACCTCGCGGGCGACGCGAGCCTCCATGAAGAACGACAGGAAGGGGATGACACCCCCCAGCGCGAGCGTGATGAAGCGCAGGAAGCCCCACCGCAACAGGCTCCACACGCGGAAGCAGGCGAAGAGGTACACCACGTAGAACCATCCGTGGAGGATCAGGATCCCGAGCGAGAGGTTCACGCCGTCGCCAGTCGACTCGGCTCCTGTTGCCGTCTCGATCACCGGTGCGAACCAGAGGAAGCCGCCGGAGCCGCCGAGGAACAGCTCATGACCGAAGCCGTACTTGATCACCATCTCCGTCACCAACAAGAGCAAGCCGACGCCGGTGACGACAGAGGCAACCTGGTAGAACTTCAGCGCCCCGCGGATCGCCGGGAACGTGGCGAGTTTTGGCTGAGGCATGCGGTCCAGTCTACTGAACCGGTCCGGTGCGCTCTTCCAGATCCTCGAGCTCTTTCTCCCACGCGTCCCGCGCAAGGCGGTACCACATGTAGAACGCGAAGCCGGCGAAGATCACCCACTCCACTGCGTAGAAGATGTTGAGCCAGTTCACCGGAGTGGCTTCATCGGGCGCCGGAGAGTCGATCTCGACAACGCCCTCCGGCAGAGCGAATCCGGTCGTGTCGACGTCGGCGACCAGGTAGGGCCGGTACACGTCCAGCCCTGCCACATCGCTCCACTGGCTGAGCAGGGCTGCCGGGGACATCCGGGTCATCTCCGCCGCCAGCGCGCCGGCCGACGGGAGCGCCGGGCCCTCGTCCGAGATGAGCCGCCCGGTCAGCGTCACGGCCACCGGGTCGGGTTCGGCCGCGAGCGCAGACGCCGCGGCATCGGCCGACTGGCGTGTGGGCGCCCAGCCGATCGCGACAGCCAGCAACGCCTCGGGGTCACCGGACGCCGAACCGGGCTCGGGGTCGGCGCGGAACTGTCCGGTCACCCAATAGCCCTCGGTGCCGCCGTTGAAGCGCGACGAGACGACGAGGAAGTCGGTCGGATGCCAGCTGCCGCTCACCTCGACCCGCTGACCGACGCGCGGCTCGGGGAGGTACTTTCCGGGCGAGACGACCTCGCCGAGCGGCTGCACAACCTCGGTGGCTCCCGGCGGCGGCGGATCGGAGTCGATCGCTCGCGCCAGCTGCCACTGGCCGAGCCAGGCGAACAGCGCGGCGACGGCGAGGGCGAACACGAGCATCCCGATCCACCAGGGACGCAGCATGACCTCGCGGAGCGTCGGGGGAAATCCCTCCGCAGCTTCGGGTACCGGGGCGACGCGAGACATCAGTGAGCGTCGTACGGCGCGACAACGACCTCGACGCGCTGGAACTCCTTGAGGTCGGAATACCCGGTCGTGGCCATCGACTTGCGCAGCGCGCCGATGAGGTTCGCGGTGCCGTCGGCTACCAGCGCCGGCCCGTAGAGGATCTGCTCGAGAGGACCCACCTGGCCGACCCGGACGCGCCTGCCGCGAGGAAGCTTGGCGTGGTGGGCCTCGGGCCCCCAGTGGAAGCCCTGGCCGGGTGCGTCGGTTGCACGCGCGAGCGCGACACCGAGCATGACCGCGTCCGCGCCCATCGCGAGCGCCTTGACGATGTCGCCCGAGGTGCCCACTCCGCCGTCGGCGATGACGTGGACGTAGCGTCCGCCGGACTCGTCCAGGTAGTCACGGCGCGCGCCCGCGACGTCCGCGACCGCCGTGGCCATCGGGGCGTGGATGCCGAGGGTCGCGCGCGTCGTCGAGGCGGCGCCCCCGCCGAAACCGACGAGGACGCCCGCAGCCCCGGTGCGCATGAGGTGAAGCGCGGCGGTGTACGTCGAAGCGCCGCCGACGATGACGGGAACGTCGAGGTCGTAGATGAACTTTTTGAGGTTCAGCGGCTCGAGCTCGCTGGAGACGTGCTCGGCCGACACAGTCGTCCCGCGGATGACGAACAGGTCGACGCCCGCGGCGACGACCGTCTCGTACAGGTCCTGCGTGCGCTGGGGAGTGAGCGCCCCGGCCACGGTCACGCCCGCGTCCCGGATCTCGGCGAGTCGGTCCCGTATGAGTTCGGGTTTGATCGGTTCGGCGTAGAGCTCCTGCATGCGCCGGGTGGCGTCGGCATCCGAGAGGCTGGCGATCTCGGCGAGCAGCGGTGCGGGGTCGTCGTAGCGGGTCCACAGGCCCTCGAGGTCGAGGACGCCGAGACCGCCGAGCTGACCGAGCATGATCGCGGTGCGGGGACTCATGACGGAGTCCATCGGCGCGCCGAGCACCGGAATCCCGAAACCGTACGCGTCGATCGACCAGGACGTCGAGACGTCCTCGGGGTTGCGGGTTCGCCGCGACGGCACGACCGCGATGTCGTCGAATACGTAGGCCCGGCGGGCGCGCTTGGCGCGGCCGAGCTCGATCTCCATGCTCACGCTTTCAGCCTACCCGCGGTCCCCACCGGCCCGGTCTCCGCAGAATGCCGCCAGCGCCGCATCCAACGCCAACGGCCGCTCCGGTGCGGCGTTCGGGTGATGCTCCGGTAACTCCGGCGGCGGTGAGCGCTCAGCGCTTGTAGTTCGGGGCCTCCACCACGATCTGGACGTCGTGGGGGTGGGACTCCTTCAGGCCTGCGGCGGTGATGCGCACGAACTTCCCCTTGGCCTTGAGCTCCTCGATCGTGCGGGCGCCGACGTAGAACATCGACTGGCGCAGTCCCCCGACGAGTTGGTATGCGACCGCCGAGACAGGTCCGCGATACGCGACCTGGCCCTCGATGCCCTCGGGAATGAGCTTGTCGTCGCTGGGCACATCAGCCTGGAAGTAGCGATCCTTCGAGTACGAGGTCTTCTTGCCGCGGGTCTGCAGTGCTCCGAGTGAGCCCATTCCGCGATAGAGCTTGAACTGTTTTCCGCCCTGGAAGACGATCTCGCCGGGCGATTCGTCTGTTCCCGCCAGCAGCGAGCCGAGCATCACGGTATCCGCGCCGGCGACGAGAGCTTTGGCGATATCACCGGAGTACTGCAGGCCACCATCGGCGATGATCGGGATGCCGGCGTCGCGCACGGACTGGAATGCCTCCCAGATCGCCGTGACCTGCGGCACTCCGACGCCGGCCACGATGCGCGTCGTGCAGATCGAGCCCGGCCCGACGCCGACCTTCACGGCGTCGACTCCGGCGTCGATGAGGGCCTGCGCACCCTCGCGCGTTGCGACGTTTCCGCCGACGATGTCGATGCCATCGAACGAGGAGTCTGCCCGCAGGCGACGGACCATGTCGATCACGCCCGCTGACTGACCGTTGGCCGTGTCGACGACGAGCACGTCCACGCCCGCGTCCCGCAGCGCCTCCGCGCGCTCCCACGCGTCGCCGAAGAACCCGATCGCCGCGCCGACTCGCAGACGACCGTGCTCGTCCTTGGTGGCCAGCGGATACTTCTCGCTCTTGTCGAAGTCCTTGATGGTGATGAGCCCCGCGAGCTTTCCGTCACCATCGATGAGCGGCAGCTTCTCGACGCGGTGCCGGGCGAACAGGGCGATGACCTCGCCCGCGCCGATCCCGACGCGCCCCGTGATGAGGCCCTCGGAGGTCATGACGTCGCGCACCTTGGTCGTCTGGCGCTCGAAGCCCGAAACGAAGCGCATGTCACGATTGGTGATGATTCCCAGCAGTCGTCCGTCGTCATCGACGACGGGCAATCCGGAGATGCGGTACTGCGCGCACAGCGCGTCGACCTCATCGATCGTCGCGTCCGGGCTCGTCGTGATCGGGTCAGTGATCATGCCGGATTCGCTGCGCTTGACGCGGTCCACCATCGACGCCTGCTCGGCGATCGAGGCGTTCCGGTGCAGGATGCCGAGACCTCCTTCGCGGGCGATCGCAATCGCCATGCGCGCCTCGGTGACGGTGTCCATCGCGGCGGACAGCAGCGGCGTGGCGACCGTGATGCGACGGGTGGCCCGCGAGGACGTGTCGGCCTCGGACGGGATGACGTCGGTGTGTCCCGGGAGGAGCAGGACGTCGTCGTAGGTCAATCCGATAAAGCCGAACGGGTCGTTGTGGTCCATGGCTCTCCTGCATGTATTCGGGCTGTACCGATTCTAAGGCGGATAGACCGGGAATAATTCCGGTCCAGCCCAGGCGTACAGGGCGATCGCGGGGCGGCGGACAGGGGGGACCAATAGGCGAAACAAAGCGGACACATTACGCTCGTACCGTCGTAGTCACTGCCGACTGCGGCCGCATCACCCACACCAGGTGCGCCGGACTGGAGGATTCGTGAGACCCACGACCGTCACCGCACGCGATTCGAAGCGATGGATTGTGCTGTTTCTGGGCGCCTTGCTGTCGGCCGGGCTGCTCTTGCTCAGCACTCCGATGGCTGCGCACGCCGCCGCCCCCGACACACCCGGAGCCGATCAGGAGCAGACGGACTTCTACTTCGGGGGCGTCATCACGTTCGCCGAGAAACCTGTGCCGGACGTGACGATGTCGGTCTCCGGCGGCGGATTCGAGGCTCAGACGATCACCGACGCAGAAGGCAAGTGGCGCCTGTACGTGCCCGAGAAGGACACTTACACGCTCACGGTCGGCGAAGACACCCTTCCCGAGGGCGTCATCGTCGATGCGACCCAGCTCGCTGAAGGCCTGCAGCCCATCCAGGGAACCACGGGGTCGTTCGAGGTCGAGTTCGGACTCACCAAGACGAAGATCGTGAATCTCTTCCTCGGGGCCGGCGAACGCGTCACGCAGTCCTTCGTCGATCAGCTCGCGGTGCGCCTCGTCAACGGCCTCAACTTCGGGCTCCTGCTGGCGCTGGCGGCTATGGGCGCGGCCCTCATCTTCGGCACCACCGGATTGTCGAACTTCGCCCACGGCGAGATGGTGACCTGGGGAGCCCTGGTGGCGATGGTCTTTTCCACCACGTGGCAGCTGCCACTGTGGCTGGGAATCCTCGCGGCCGTCCTGGGGGGTGCCGCGCTGGGGCTCGTCACGGATATGGGCCTATGGCGCCCTTTGCGCCGCCGCGGGCTCGGCGCAGTGCAGCTGATGATCGTCTCGATCGGCTTGTCGCTCGCGCTGCGCTATGTGTACCAGTTCTTCGTCGGCGGCAAGACGTATCAGCTGCCCGGAGCCAGTCCCGCACCGATCCAGTTGGGACCGATCTCGCTCTCCTACATCGATCTGATCAGCATGGGGGTGAGCATCGTCGTGATCTGCGCCGTCGCCTTCTTCCTGTTGCGCACCCGCATCGGCAAAGCCACCCGCGCGATTTCCGACAACCCGCAGCTGGCGGCGGCATCCGGAATCGACGTGGACCGGGTCGTGCGGATCGTCTGGGTGATGGCAGGCACGCTCGCCGCCATCTCCGGCGTGCTCTGGGCATACTTCCGCCCCGGCGTGCAGTGGAACATGGGCACGCAGATGCTACTGCTCATCTTCGCTGCGATGACCCTCGGTGGGCTCGGCACGGCTTTCGGCGCGCTGCTGGGCTCGCTCATCGTCGGGGTGGTGGTCGAAACGTCCACCCTGTGGATTCCGTCCGACCTCAAGTACGCGGGAGCCCTGGTCGTGCTGATCCTCATCCTGCTGGTGCGTCCACAGGGTCTGCTCGGTCGTAAAGAAAGGCTGGGGTAACCGCCATGGATTGGGCCTCCATCCTCTCCAACACGCTCAGCTACCTGCTGAGCCCGGTCACGATCGCCTATGCCCTCGCGGCCACCGGCCTCGCCGTGCACTTCGGCTACGCGGGTCTGCTGAACTTCGGCATGGCCGGGTTCATGGCCCTCGGCGCCTACGGATACGCGATCTCGGTGCTGACCTTCGGCCTACCGTGGTTCCTCGCCATGCTCGTGGGCCTTCTGCTCGCGGCACTGTTCGCGGTGATCCTCGGCGTGCCCACCCTGCGTCTGCGCGCCGATTATCTCGCGATCGTGACGATCGCCGCGGCCGAGATCGTGCGCCTGCTCTTCACGACGCAGATCTTCGACGAATGGACCAATTCTGCCGACGGCCTCGGCAACTACAACGGCAGCTTCCAGTCGTCCAATCCCTTCCCGGTGCTGCCCACAGGCGAGAAGTACGGCTGGGGACCCTGGCAGTACACAGCCCAGCAGCTCTGGGTGGTCGTCTTCGGCGTGCTCACACTGGCGCTGTCGATCTTCGTCGTGTGGTCGCTGATGCGCAGCCCGTGGGGCCGAGTCCTCAAGGGCATCCGCGAAGACGAGGATGCCGTGCGCTCACTCGGAAAGAACGTCTTCGCCTACAAGATGCAGGCCCTCGTGATCGGGGGCGTGATCGGCGGTCTCGGCGGCATTGTCTACGTGCTCCCTTCGGCGGTCATCCCGTCGAGCTACACGACGGCGCTGACATTCTTCCTCTGGACGATCCTCCTGCTCGGCGGAGCATCGACGATCTTCGGACCATCGGTCGGTGCCGTCATCTTCTGGATGGTCATGGCGCTGCTCGGCAATCTGCTGCCCGAGATGGCGAAAGCCGGATGGCTGCCGATGACGGACATCCAGGCCGGGACTCTCCGATACATCCTGGTGGGCGTCGCGCTCATGCTCCTCGTGATCTTCAGTCCGCAGGGAATCCTCGGCGACAAGAGGGAGACGACCTTTGTCAAATGATCCGCACCCGGTGGATGCCGCGGCATCCACCGAACCGGCCCCGATGACCGGCAGCGTCCCACGCCCGAAATCGACCGGTCTGGCCAAGGGCGACCCTGTGCCCGGCGTGCCGAAGGTCGATCCGATCATGGTGATCGACAATGTCACACGGCGCTTCGGAGGCCTGACCGCGGTCGACGTCGAGCACCTCGAGATCCCGCGCAACGCCATCACTGCCCTGATCGGCCCGAACGGCGCCGGCAAGACCACCCTGTTCAACCTGCTCTGCGGCTTCGACAAGCCGAACACCGGCGCCTGGTCCTACGACGGGCAGAACCTCGCCGGCATACCGGCCTTCAAGGTCGCGCGGATGGGGCAGGTGCGCACCTTCCAGCTGACGAAGGCGCTTTCGTTGCTCACGGTTCTGGAGAACATGAAGCTCGGCGCGGGCGGTCAGAAGGGCGAGCGGTTCTGGCAGTCCTTCCTCCCTGCCACCTGGCGCGGCCAAGAGAGCGCCAACGAAGAGAAAGCGCGCGGGCTCCTCGCCCGCTTCAAGCTAGATGCCAAGGAGAAGGACTTCGCGGCGTCGCTCTCGGGCGGCCAGCGCAAGCTCCTCGAGATGGCCCGCGCGCTTATGAGCGACCCCAACCTGGTCATGCTCGATGAGCCCATGGCCGGGGTGAACCCGGCGCTCACTCAGTCGCTCCTCGACCACATCCTCGATCTGAAGGACCTCGGAGTGACCGTGCTGTTCGTCGAGCACGACATGCACATGGTGCGCCACATCGCCGACTGGGTCGTCGTGATGGCCGAGGGCAGGGTCGTCGCCGAAGGACCGCCGGCCACCGTCATGGAGGACAAGGCGGTCATCGACGCGTACCTCGGCAGCCACCAGGACGTCGATCTGGGCGTGGTCACCGGCCGCGTCTCGGGTGAACTCGACACGTCTGCCATCGCACTGCTCGAGGAGATCGAAGCGGACGAGGCTGCGGCGATCGCCGACGCCGAAGAGGAGAAGAAGTGAGCACCCCCGCCCACGCACTCACGCCCACCGATGGTCCGTCGACGGCGGACATCGTCGTCGACGTCACCGACCTCACCGCCGGCTACCTTCCCGGCATCAACATCATCAACGGCGCCAACCTGGTCGCCCGCAAGGGCGAGCTGATCGGGATCATCGGGCCCAATGGTGCCGGCAAGTCGACCCTGCTCAAGGCGATCTTCGGCATGGTGAAGGTACGCGGGGGAGACATCACCCTCAACGGCGAGTCGATCGTAGGCTTGAAGGCCGACAAGCTCGTGGAGCGCGGAGTGGCCTTCGTGCCGCAGAACAACAATGTCTTCCCGTCTTTGTCGATCGAAGAGAATCTGCAGATGGGACTCTTCCAAAACCCGAAGATCTACGCCGAACGCCTCGAGTTCGTCACCGGGATCTTCGCGGAGCTCGGCAAGCGACTGAAGCAGCGCGCCGGCTCACTCTCCGGCGGCGAACGGCAGATGGTGGCCATGAGCCGCGCCCTCATGATGGACCCGTCGGTGCTGCTCCTGGACGAGCCGAGTGCGGGGCTGTCCCCCGTCCGACAGGACGATGCGTTCATCCGCGTCTCCGACATCAACAAGGCGGGCGTGACGACCATCATGGTCGAGCAGAATGCGCGACGCTGCCTGCAGATCTGCGACCGAGGCTACGTGCTCGATCAGGGGCGCGATGCCCATCACGGCACCGGCCGTGCCCTGCTGAACGACCCGCAGGTCATCGGTCTCTACCTGGGCACGCTCGGCGAGGACGACGCCGCTCACTGAGCCCCGCTCCGCCGGGCGACCCGGACCAACGGAACGGGCCCCGGATTGCTCCGGGGCCCATCCCATGTCGCGTGAGAACTCAGCGGGTCTCGATACGCGTGTGCATGTTGTCGGCACCGTACTGGAAGATGCCGATCGATGCCTCCGTCGGGTCGCCCGCATCGTCGAACGTGACCGGTCCGGAGTAGCCGTCGTAGTCGGCCACGCCACCGTCGAGGATGATGTCGGCGCACTCGGCGAACGACGTGCACTTCGTGCCGTCACCGCTGCCGCCGGACACTTCCTGCAGCTTGGTCGCGATGTCCGGACCCGTCGTCGAGCCCGCCGCCAGCGAGGCCAAAGCCAGCAGGATAACCGCATCGTAGGACTCAGCAGCGTACGAGTAGTCATCGAGAGCGGTGTTGCCGGCGTCCGTCCAGGCCGTGTTCAGGCGCTCCTTGAAGTCATCCTCGAGTACCGGTCCGGGCGTCGTGCCTTTCGCACCCTCGAGCGAGACTGCGACGTCGGCACCCCACTGCTTGAGGTTTCCGTCGACGAGGTAGAAGTTCTTCGCATCCTCGCCGGCGTTGACCAGCAGCGGCGCGATCGTCGCGAACTGGTCGAACGTGATGAGCACGATCGCGTCGGGGTTGGCTGCCGTAACGGTCGCCACCTGGGCGTCGAACGAGCTGTCGCCGTCGTTATATGACGCCTCGGCCACGACGGTGCCGCCGGAGGCCTCGAAGACCTCCTTGACGACCCCGAAGAGGCCCGTTCCATAGGCATCATTCTGGTAGATGATCCCGATGTTCTTGTGGCCGTCTTCGGCGATCAGGTTGCCGAGCACCTCGCCCTGGAGCAGATCGCTCGGCGCGGTGCGCCAGTACAGATTGTCATCTTCCCACGTGGTGAAGTCGGGCGAAGTGTTGGCGGGCGAGAAGGTGACGATGCCGGCTGCGACGTTGGAGTCGAGGAAGAGCTTCGTGACGCCCGACGCTGCGGCGCCGATCATGGCGGACACCCCGGCGTTCTGGAGCTTGGGGACCGTGGTCTCGAACGCCTTGTTGTCGGCGTCTCCCGAGTCACCCGGAGTGAAGTCGACCGTAAGACCCTTGGCGGCCTCGTTGACCTCGTTGACGGCCAGCAGCGCGCCGGCCTCCTCGGGCGGGCCGAGGAACGCAAGACTACCGGTCTGGGGCAGAACGCTTCCGATCTTGAGGGTCAGGTCCTCGACGGGAGCGCTGCTCTCGGATGGGGTGGTGGTTCCTCCGCCGGCGCAGCCGGCGAGAAGGACCGCGCTGACGGCGACGACGGCGATGCCGCCAAGTGCCTTGCCGGCGCGTGAACGTGTGAAGACGCTCATGTTGCTCCTTGGTGTAGGTGAACACGGGGCCGCACGGGAACCGCCCCAGTGGCTCAAACCTAATCGCCGTGCGGTCTCCCGAGTGTTGCAACGTGTTAACGACGTGTAACGCGACGCAATCGTTACCTTCCGCGCGAGCACGCGGCGGGAGCATCGTCAGAACATCGAGCCGATCACCGTCGCGCGACTTCTGCGCGCGGCACGGAGAGAATCGACCGTGAGGACGATGAGCGCGACCCAGACCAGGGCGAACCCGACCCATCGCTCCAGCGGCATGGGCTCCTGGAGGATCCAGGCGCCGGTGATGAACTGAAGAATCGGGGCGAGGAACTGAAGCAGGCCGATGGCGCTCAGCGGCGCGCGCCGCGCGCCGGCGGCGAACAGCAGCAAGGGGATCGCGGTGATGGCGCCGGCGAGCAGCAGCAGAACCGTGTGCCCGGCCCCGAGCGTCCCGATCGTGAGGCCCGTCGTCGCGCCGACGACGGCGAGTTGAATGCCGGCCACGGGCGCCAGCCAGAGCGACTCGAGCGTGAGGCCGCTGACGGCGTCGACGCGCGGTCCGATCTGCTTCTTGACGAGCCCATAGGTGCCGAAGCTGGCCGCGAGCGTCAGCGCGATCCACGGGACGGCGCCGTAGCCCACGACGATCACGATGACGGCGAGTGTCGCGATCCCGATGGCGACCCACTGCGCGATGCGCAGCCGCTCCTTCAGAACCAGGACCCCGAGCAGCACCGTCACGATCGGGTTGATGAAGTAGCCGAGGCTTCCCTCGATCACGTGGCCGGTCAGGGTGCCGATGAGGAACACCTGCCAGTTCACGTAGATCAGCAGGCCAGCGATGATCGTCCAGAACACCAGCCGGCGATCCCGCAGGATCGCGACGAGCTTTCCCCACGTGCGCGTGACAGTCAGAAGGATTGCGCAGAACGCCAGCGAGAACAGGATGCGCCAACTGACGACCTCCCAGGGCCCCGTGGGTGCCAGCGTGAGGAAGTACAGGGGCATGAAGCCCCAGAGGAAGTTGGCGCCGAACGCGTAGGCGCCGCCGAGACGCTCCTCGCGGGCGTTCTCGTCAGGTGTCATGGGTCCAAGCCTAGAACGGTCGTGACAGACTCCGCGCCACCTCGGCCGCGACATCCTGCTCGCCGAGTGAAACAGCGAAGGCCCCCGGAGCGATCCGAGGGCCTTCGAGTGCGACCGAGGTCAGCGGACGACGACCGCCAGGACGTCGCGAGCCGACAGGACGAGCAGTTCGTCGCCGCCGAACTTCACCTCGGTGCCGCCGTACTTGCTGTAAATGACGCGATCTCCGACGGCGACGTCGAGGGGCACGCGGTTGCCGTTGTCGTCGATGCGACCCGGTCCGACCGCCATGACCTCGCCCTCCTGGGGCTTCTCCTTGGCGGTGTCGGGGATGACGAGGCCACTGGACGTGACCTGCTCAGCCTCGACCTGCTTGATGACGATGCGGTCTTCGAGCGGCTTGATGGAAACCGACACGGTCTACCTCTTTCTTGCTGGGCGTAGAACTTCAAGACTGATTGGCACCCACACCGGTGGAGTGCTAACTCAAGTCTAGGGCGCTGTTGGCACTCATGCAACGCGAGTGCCAATCTTGACGGCGACGTGCGCCATAGGCTGGCCGAGTGGACCGCGCCGAACTGACCGCACTGCTGACCCCCGAGGGGTTGCGGCTGGTCGATGAACTCGGCGCGATCGACTCGGCCGGCGAGGTGGCCGCCGCCGTATCCCGGCTGCGTGCGAAGGGGTTGACCCCCGATCTCGTGTCGGCCGCCGTCGGACAGGCCCGACTGCGCACACGCGCACGAACGAAGTTCGGAGCGTTCGCCGAGCGGATGCTCTTCACTCGAGCCGGGCTCGAACAGGCGACGCGACTGGAGATCGCCGCCCGCCACGCGGGACGGTTCCGTGACGCCGGCCTCAACCATGTCGCCGACCTCGGCTGCGGCATCGGCGGCGATGCACTCGGACTCGCCGGCATCGGGCTGCAGGTGCTCGCGGTCGACGCGGACGAAATCACGGCGGTGCTGGCCGCGTACAATCTCGCCCCGTTCAGCGGCTCGGTCACGGTGCAGCACGCGCGCGCAGAGGACGTATCGCTCGAGGACGTCAACGCGGTCTGGCTCGACCCGGCGCGGCGCGCCGCGGGCCACGGCTCGACCCTGCGCCTCGGCGCCGACGAGTGGTCACCTCCGCTGGAGTGGGTCTTCGACGTCGCCGCACGCATGCCCGCGGGCGTGAAGCTCGGCCCCGCGTTCGATCGCCGCCGGATCCCGGGCGACGCGGAAGCGCAATGGATCAGCGTGGACGGTTCGACGATCGAGCTCGTGCTGTGGACCGGGGCGCTCGCGCGGCCCGGAGTGCGGCGCGCGGCGCTCGTGGTGCGCGGCGGCACCGGTGCCGAACTGACGGCATCCACCGACACCGTCGACGCGCCCGTCCGACCGCTCGCCACCTACCTGCACGAACCGGAGGGTGCCGTCATCCGCGCACGATTGATCGGCGAGGTCGCACGCGCTCTCGACGCGGGGATGCTGAGCGAGGGCATCGCGTACCTGACCGGAGACGCTGCGCTCACAAGCCCGTTCGTGCAGTCGTTCCGCGTTCGCGAGCAGCTGCCGACCGACGTCCGCGCCCTCGCACGCGCGCTTCGCGAGCGGGACATCGGCACGCTGGAGATCAAGAAGCGCGGCGTCGACATCGATCCCGCGACCCTGCGGACGAAGCTCAAGCTCCGCGGCGACGGATCGGCGACGCTGTTCCTGACGCGCGCCGCAGGATCCCGGGTGGCGATCCTCGCCGACCGGCTGTGAGTCAGCGCACGACCCTCCCCGAGCAGGTCAGCCGAAAGGCGGTCCCTGAGTCGAGGCCCACCACAGCCAGGCTGAGCTGTAGACGAGCGACAGCACGCTGAGGCACAGCCCCCACACCGCCGCAGACCGCGACTCCCACGGGCGGCGCAGTGCAACGATCGCGAGCCCGGCGCCGATGAGTCCGATGGGGAATCCCCAGCCTACGAAGAACGACACGATCAAGCCGAGGATCGCGAAAGTGAGCGCCCACCCCGCGCTCCGGGGCAGCGCCACGGATGCCGGCACCTCGGCGGTTCCGCTATGCGATTGCGTGGCCGGCACCGGCTCGGCGGCCGCGTCAGGATCACTCATTCGCCCACTCCCACCTGAATCTCGGTCACGGGGAGGGTCGAATCGGCACCGAAGTCCAGTGTCGATTCGGGACGCCCGCTACGGATGAGTTCCGAAGCGAGCGCGGCGATCATCGCACCGTTGTCGGTGCAGAGGCTGAGGGGCGGAATCCGCACGGCTACCCCGGCCGCGGCGGCGCGTTCCAGCGCGACGTCGCGAAGGCGCCGATTGGCGATCACACCGCCCCCGAGCAGCAGACGAGGGACATCGTGACGTGCGCAGGCATCCAGCGCCTTCGTCACCAGAACATCGACGACCGCTTCGCGGAACGACGCCGCGACATCCGCGATGTCGACGCCCTCGTCCTCGTGCTGCTCGACCCAGCGGGCGACGGCGGTCTTCACCCCGGAGAACGAGAAGTCGTAGCGGCGGGTGGCCATGTCGGATGCGCGGGAAAGTCCTCGGGGGAACCGGATGGCATCGCGGTCTCCGCTCGCGGCGACCCGGTCGATCTCGGGACCGCCCGGGTAGGGGAGTCCGAGAATTCGGGCGATCTTGTCGAAGGCCTCGCCGGCGGCATCGTCCATCGTTTCACCCAGCATTTCGACATCGGTGACGAGGTCACGAACGAGCAGGAGAGACGTGTGCCCGCCGCTGACGAGCAGCGCGACCGTCGGATACTCAACGTCGTCGCCGGTCAGGAGGTCGGCTGCGATGTGACCGACGAGGTGGTTGACCGCGTACAGCGGCTTGCCGAGGCTCACCGAAAGTCCCTTGGCCGCGCCGACGCCGACCATCAGGGCGCCGGCCAGTCCGGGGCCGCTGGTCACGGCAACGGCATCGAGTTCGTCCAGCCGGATGCCAGCCTCGGCCACTGCCGCCTCGATCGCGGGCTGCAGTGCCTCCAGATGCGCGCGAGCGGCGACCTCGGGCACCACACCGCCGTAGCGCGCGTGTTCGTCCATCGAGCTGGCGATCGTGTTGCTGAGCAGGGTACGACCGCGGACGATGCCGATGCCCGTCTCGTCGCAACTCGTCTCGATACCCAGCACGAGCGGCGCCGCGTCGCTCATGAGCGCACTCCCGCATCCTTGGTCGACGCCGACACCCACTGGGAGAGATCGAGCTTCATCACGACGGCATCCACGTCGTCGGGCTGGTAGTAGCGCGGCCGGCGCGCGATCTCGACGAAGCCCTCTGACGCGTACAGAGCCGTCGCGACCGGGTTGTCGGCGCGTACCTCGAGGAAGACCTCTCGCGCACCGCGCTCGTGTGCGGTCGTCAGCAGCGCCCTCAGGAGCTCACGGCCTCGCCCGCGACCACGGGCCGAAGCAGCGATTGCGATGGTCTGGATATCGGCAGCGGCAGCCCCATCCACCGCTCGCAGCCCGCCATACCCGAGGAAGACCCCGGCTTCTTCGAGAACCAGGTAGCGGCCGTGGCGCGACGCGACCTCTTCGCGCATCGTCGCCTCGCTCCAGGCATCCGCCTCGAACGACGTGCGCTCGAGGTGCATGATGGCGGGCAGGTCGGATGCCGTCGCCTCCCGCACGCTCATGTGCCCACCCGCTTCGGCGCGGTCGGGAGCGTGACATCGGGTGGCCGCAGATAGAGAGGCTCAGGTCCGCTGAGCACGCGGCCGACCGCATGGGCACGGCCGGCGGCCAGGCCGATCATTGCGGCCGAAATGGCTGTGGTGTCGCGCCGCTCTGCCCCCAGAGCGGCCAGCGCGGCGTCCGTGTGATCGCGGGGCGTGAGAGAAGGTCCTGCGACGCGGATCGGCAGGGCGTCGTCATCGAGACCGTCGTACACCGAGAAGGCGAACTCACGGCGTCGCGCGTCGGTGACGACCGCGAAGCGGGGAGCATCGGCGAACGGAGCGGCCAGCACGACGGCGAGTGCGGCAGCATCGTGGCTCGGGACCGCGATCACCGGCAGCCCGCGCCCGAGAGCGAAGGCGCGCGCGGCGGCGATTCCGACCCGCAGCCCCGTGAACGGCCCCGGGCCCATGCCCACAGCGACATGCGTCACCTCGATCGGTCCGGGAGCACCCGCCCCGGTCGTGCCATCGGCCGCATTCGCAAGTGCCGTCTCGATCAGCGTGCCGATCACCTCCGCGTGGCCGAGGGGATCGGCCCTGGATACCTCGGCGTGCACGACGCCGTCCGATCCGACGACGGCCACGGATGTGCCGAGCGAGGTGTCGATGCCGAGGATCACCCCTCCAGGGTATCCGGGCGGCGGCTCACGGCCGGCGAGAGACCCGCAGGGTCCTCGGTGCGGCATCCTCCATGTCTGCGACGTGCGGGCCTGCTGTCCCGCACGCCGTGTCGACACCCGTGCCCGACCACCCGCGCTCGATCTCGATCTCCCACCATGCGTCGGCGACAGCAGCCGCGTACGGGGCGGCCCATTCGGCGATCACGACGGAGCGTGCGAAGTCGATGTCGAGATCATCGAGTTCACCGTCGGTGCCGAGCCGGTACGCATCGACGTGCACGAGCGAGGGGCCCTCCCCCAGCGACGGGTGCGTGCGCGCGATCACGAACGTCGGACTCTGAATCGGTCCGCGCACCCCGAGGCCCTCACCGATGCCTCGGGTGAGAGTCGTCTTGCCCGCACCGAGCGGTCCGGTGAGCACGACGAGGTCCCCGCCGCGCAGCGCGGCGCCGAAGTCACGGCCGAGGGCGTGCATGTCGGCGGCGGAGGCGACCTCGCGCTCCCCCAGGAACCGATCCAGACCGCGCGGTTCGGGGCGCGCACTCACTGCGTCACCTGCCGTCGCGGCACGCGCGGTCCGATCCGGGTGACGATCTCATAGTTGATGGTGCCGGCGGCATCGGCCCACGCCTCGACCGGCGGCATCCCGAGAGTGGGGTCGCCGAACAGCACGGCCTCGTCTCCGACCGCGACCGGGGCATCGCCGACGTCGACGACCAACTGGTCCATCGCAATCCTCCCCGCCACCGGAAAGGTCGACCGGCCGATGCGCACGGCGCCGGCGCCCGAGGCGCTTCGCGGGACGCCGTCGGCGTAGCCCAGCGGAACGAGCGCGAGCGTCGTCTCGCGCTGCGCCCGGTGCAGATACCCGTAAGAGACGCCGTGGCCCGCGCCGACTCGGCGCACCGCCGCGACCGGTGCGCGCAGAGTCATGGCGGGGCGCAGGCCGAGGTCGGCCGAGTTCCGGTCGGCGAACGGCGAGAGCCCGTAGATCGCGATCCCCAGGCGCACACAGCCGAATCGTGCTTCGGGCAGATCGATCGCGGCGTGCGAGGCGGCGAGGTGCCGCACCTGCGGCGCGAGGCCGTGCACCGAGGCGAGCGCGAGCGCATCGCGGAACCGGGCGAGCGCGGCGCGGTCATCATGCGGCGTCGTGTTGGACAGGTGGCTGAAGATGCCGAGGACGCGGATCTTCCCGATCCGCTCGAGTCGGGCCGCCTCGGCGAACACCACGGCGCAGTCCTCCGGCGCGATGCCGTTGCGACCGAGCCCCGTCTCGACCTTGAGATGCACGCCGACGACGCGGACCGCCGATGCGGCCGCCGCCGCCGCGAGCAGCTGATCAAAGCTCGAGATCCCGAGCTCGATCCCCTCCGCCGCGGCTTCGGCGAAAGATGCTCCGGGTGCGTGCAGCCACGCCAGAATCGGCGCGTCGATCCCGGCGCGTCGCAGCGCGAGCGCCTCGCCGATGTCGGCCACCCCCAGCCGGTTCGCGCCGCCCTCGAGCGCCGCGACGGCCGCGCGAACGCCGCCGTGCCCATAGCCGTCGGCTTTCACGACGGCGATGACCTCGGCGCCGGTGAGGGCCCGCAGGTGCCGCACGTTCGCGGTGATCGCTCCGCTGTCGATGACGGCCTCGCGCAGGACACCCTCCGGCATCCTGCTCACGCGGTCGACTCCGCGATCACGTAGGCGGTGGCCAGGCCCGCGTCGTGCGAGAGCGAGAGGTGCAGCGTGCTGATCCCCCGTGCGGCGACGACGGCTGCCGTGGACCCGGACAGCGAGAACGCCGGGCGGCCGCTCGGCTCGGACGCGATCTCGATATCGGCCCAGTGCACGCCGTCGGACCCCCCGAGTGCTTTGATCAGAGCCTCTTTGGCGGCATAGCGCGCGGCGAGCGAGTGGGGTTTGAGCCCGCGCTCAGCCGGCGAGAACAGCCGCTCGAGCAACCGCGGGGTGCGCTCGATGGAGCGCTCGAAGCGCGGAACATCGACGAGGTCCACGCCGATGCCCACGATCAGCCGCCCGCGGGACAGCACGTCGACGGTCGCCAGCTCCTTGGCCAGGATGACGGGGCTGCGCAACGGCAGGATGACG
>WOYI010550251.1_pt1 | contig 18909 bp, 15 predicted proteins | sample 6423411 | NCBI WGS metagenome assembly WOYI01 (sample SAMN13441803, study PRJNA592873) | oil field metagenome | biome: oil field; feature: oil-well bore; material: oil-contaminated soil; isolation source: oil-contaminated soil from oil-well borehole | place: Germany: Wietze | collected 2016-10-18 ... | reverse complement strand
CATCACAGGAATAGGTGTGCATGACAGAGCCGTCAAGAGTTGTTCCTTTACCTGCAAGTATTGAGGTGCATTCTTTAATTTCTCTCTCTGCTCCCATCTCTGTCAGTCCATCTGATGCCCAGGGCACTGAAGCGATGGCAAGGAGCATAGCACCCATCAAAAGAGCAAAGATTCTTTCCATGATTTCTTAGAGATCTTCTTTTATAAATTGTTTCCTATCCACCGCTCTGCAGATCTTGTATAATGTTGCAGAAAAAGGATTGCTAACCGTAAAGGCACTCCAGTTATCCTATCCTGCATCAAATATTTAAGCTCTCTAAACGATAAAGGTAAGCGTGAAAATAAAGCCAGTGCTCGATGAACCCGCACTTATTGTTGGAGATTTCCTTGTGGTCAGCGACCTCCACATAGGGATAGAAAACGAATTCTATGAGAAGGGTATATCTATCCCAGACCAGACAGAGAAGCTTCTAGCAAGACTCATCTCTCTGAGCAGGAGAGAAAAGGTAAAAAAGCTAATAATTCTTGGGGACGTAAAGCACCTCGTGCCCAGGACAGTTTTTCATGAGCGCGTAGCTCTGATAAATTTCTTTGAAGGACTGAAGCAGAGCTTTAAAAGAATAGTATTAACGCAGGGAAATCATGACGTTCTTATGCCCGAGCTCGGTATAGAGATATATCCATCAACAGGAGTAAGGATAGAGGATTGTGGATTTTTTCATGGCCATGCATACCCTGACGCAGAGGTTATGAAAGCTAGCAGGTGGTTCATGGGGCATGAACATGCATCCATAGAGCTGAGAGATTCGTATGGTGTCAGGAGTGTTGAGCCGTGCTGGTTGAGAATAACAAAAGAGGTTAAAGATGAAAGAGAAGAGAAAAGGATAATAACAGTTATGCCTCCCTTCAATCCTCTCCTTTCTGGGGGGATAGGCGAGAGATTTCTCAGCCCGGTGCTAAGAGATGTAAAAGATAGCGATGTAGAGGTGTATCTTTTGGATGGCACTTATCTCGGAAGTTTGCAGATAATAAGGAGAAGGTATGCTAGAACTGCTTGATGAAAGAGTTGTAGAGGCTGCTGGAGCTATAGGGATTGAGGAAGAGACAGAACCGCAAAGACTTGCTATCCCTCTTATTCTATCAGGAAAGAATGTGCTTGTCATAGCCCCTACAGGATATGGCAAAACCGAGGCTGCTATGCTTCCAGTTTTTAGCAAAGCTCTGGAAGATAAAGAAACAGGGGTTTTTGCTCTCTATGTTACTCCTCTACGTGCTCTAAACAGGGATATGCTGAAGAGGTTGCTAAAGCTTGCTGTGAGGCTTGATGTGAGCATAGCTGTGCGCCATGGAGATACCCCTGTCAGTGAGAGAGCAAAGCAGACAAGGAAGCCACCCAAAATAATGATAACAACGCCCGAAACGCTACAGATCCTGCTTACGGCAAAGCGTATGAAAAACAACTTCAAGAATTTAAGGTTCGTGATAATCGACGAGATACATGAGCTCGTAGATAGCAAGAGGGGAGCACAGCTGGCTGTTGCTCTTGAAAGGTTGCAGGATCTGAGTAAGAGAGAGATCCAGCGTATAGGACTCAGCGCTACAGTAGGAAACCCTGAGGAGGTTTCAGAGTTTCTGTGCGGTAAAGACAGGTTTGGGAATAAAAGGAAGTGCGCTATTGCGGATGTCAGCGGTATTAAAAGGATGAAGGTTGAGGTTATCAAAGCGTTCGAGGATCCTATAAAAGTTTGCAGGGAGCTCATAGAAAAGCACAATGCTACCCTTCTATTCACGAATACAAGAGAGACAGCAGAATACCTTGCATCTGAGATAGATGATGAACGCATAGGGGTGCACCATGGATCTCTATCAAAAGAGGTTCGCATAGAGGCTGAGGATGCTTTTAAAGAGGGAAGGTTAAAGGCGCTCATATGCACCTCGTCTTTAGAGCTCGGCATAGATGTTGGCAGAGTAGATTTTGTGATACAGTACAATAGCCCCAGACAGGTGACAAGGCTACTGCAGCGTGTAGGTAGAAGCATGCACCGCAGGGATCTAATATCTGAGGGTGCAATAATAGCAACAAACCTCGATGAGTATGCTGAATCTTTAGCTATAAAGAAACTCGCTGAAGAGGGAAGGATAGAGAGAGCAAGAATGATTCGCAATCCTTTAGATGTCCTGGCCAATCAGATAGTTGGTATCCTTCTATCCGAAGGAGGAAGCGAGAGAGAAAGCATATTTGCAACCATAAGAAGAGCTTATCCTTTCTATGATTTTGAAGCTTTTGACTCTGTGGTTGAGCAGTTAGCATATGAACGAATTGTTGGTTTGAGCGGGGATAGGATCTTTTTAAAGAGGAAGGGCTTTGAGTATTACTTCACAAACCTCTCAATGATACCCGATGAGCGTGTTTTCTCTGTAATACAGTACTCTACAAGGAAGAGAATAGGAAACCTTGACGAATCTTTTGTCTCTTCGTATGTAAAGCCACAGAGCACCTTCATATTCAAGGGAGAAACATGGGAGGTTGTCAAGATAGAGGAGGATAGGATCATAGTTGAGAAGAAAAAAAGCACGGCTGCAATACCTTCATGGGTAGGTGAAGAGATACCTGTGCCATTTGAGGTAGCGCAAGAGGTGGGAAGAGTAAGGAAAGGAATGCTCGAAGGGCAGAGTGATGATAAAACGGTGACGGTGGAGAGCGATGAGAATGTGATAGTCATAAACTGCTGTTTCGGTACTCTGGTCAACGAATCCCTATCCAGATACCTGTCTTCAATGCTTCTGAGAGAGTTCGGCGAGAGCTTCAGCATGGGGGTAGATCCCTACAGAATAGTGATAAAGCCTCCCAGAAAGATAGCATCTCTTGAGCAGAAAATAATAGAATACCTGCTGAGCAATAACGACCTCAGAAAAGCCATAGAGTCAGTAATAAATGGAACCTATCAATTTCGCTATGTTCTCTTCCACGTTGCAAGGCGCTTCGGAGCAATAAAGAAGAGCACGAGCTTCAGGGATCTGAGCGATAGAGTCTTTTCGGCATTTGATAGAACACCCATATATGATGAGGCTTTAAGAGAGATGTTCGAAGAGAGGCTGGACGTCGGCATGTGCGAGGATCTTTTGAGGAGAATGAGAGAAGGGGAGATAAAGGTAAAGCAAGCCTCCTTCTCTGAGATAAGCAGAATAGGGCTAACAAAGGAACAGATAGTATCTCCACTGCGCTCTGAGCATGAGATCCTTTCTCTGCTGAAGGAAAGGCTTGAGAACAGCGATATAATGCTATTCTGTATGAATTGCAAAAAGTACCAGCAGGTGACAAAGGTAAAACGTGTGAGCTCAACAAAATGCCCCATCTGTGGCTCCATAAGGGTTACTGTTCTCAGGCCATGGGAGAAAGAGAAGCTCGCTGCTGTCAGAAAGAAGAACAGCGAGGAGGAAAAAGCAATAAAAGATCTCTATGTTGTTTCTAATCTTTTCAATTCTTACGGTAAATCCCTGCTTCTGGCTATAGCAGCAAATGGCGTAGGTGCAACAACGGCTATGCGTATCCTGAGATCCACAAGAAGGGGGGATGAAGAAACACTGCTGCGCAAGATTTTAGAGGCGGAGCTCACCTATGCTAGAACAAGGGATTTCTGGGATTGATCTCTGGTGACCAATGCTTCCTGTGCAGAGCTGAGATGGATAGGGCTGTCTGATGAACGCTCATGATTTGTGCTCTAAAGATCTGTATCTTAAAATTTGTTAAGGTTCCAATTGACTTTTTGCTACTTCTTAAATATGGTATATTATAGATCTATCATCAGTCAGGCATCTATACTAAAGATCTCTCCGGTTAACATCTTTTTTATCCGATCCTTTCCACAAGCAATATGAAGATTTTGTGCGTATCGATCACAGCTCGATGCAAAAGAAGCATACAAAATACCCTATGGGATAGAGTCCTGTAGTTCAGTGAAGGATTCATACCTTGGGAAAGCTCCCGTACCTCTAATTATAAATACTCTCTAAGTTTAAATAGATACAAAACGCTTATCCTCCGGTGTGAAAAATGGCAAAGTACGTATATTACTTTGGGAAAGATGGAGCTGAAGGTAAAGGAGATATGAAGGAGTTATTAGGAGGAAAAGGAGCAGGGCTTGCCGAGATGACAAACATTGGACTCCCTGTGCCTCCTGGCTTTACAATAACAACAGAGGTCTGCGTTTATTACTACAGAAATAAAGAGTACCCTGAAGGAGTAAAAGAGCAGGTTGGGGCAGCTTTGCAAAGACTTGAAAATGAGATGGGACTCAACTTTGGGGATAGAGAGAGACCTCTTCTGGTTTCTGTCCGCTCTGGCGCAAGGACAAGCATGCCTGGCATGATGGACACAATATTGAACGTTGGTCTAAATGATGAGAGCGTAAATGGTCTCTCGAAGATGACTGGCAATGAACGCTTTGCATGGGACTCTTATAGAAGATTAATACAGATGTTTGGAGATGTTGTTCTTGGTATAGAACATGCAAAGTTCGAAGAGATCCTTCAGAGCGTAAAAGAGAAGAAAGGGCTGAAGTATGATTATGAGTTGAGCATGGATGACCTGAAGGAGGTTGTAAAACAGTACAAAGAGCTGGTGAAGAAAGAGACAGGTAGAGATTTTCCGCAGGATCCAAGGGAGCAGCTGTGGTTCGCTATAGACGCGGTTTTTAAGTCGTGGGATAATCAGAGAGCAATAACCTACAGGAAGATAAACAACATACCTGACGAGTGGGGCACAGCAGCAAATGTTCAAGCAATGGTCTTCGGTAATATGGGAGAGGATAGCGCTACTGGCGTCGGTTTCACAAGGAATCCTGCGACAGGGGAGAAAAAGATGTATGGAGAGTTCCTGCCAAACGCTCAGGGTGAAGACGTCGTGGCTGGCATAAGAACTCCCCTACCCATCTCCGAGCTTGAGAGAACAATATCAGATGCGTACAGGCAGCTGCTCAATGTGGCTGAGACGCTCGAGAAGCACTACAGGGATGTTCAGGACTTTGAGTTCACAATACAGCAGGGCAAACTCTATATGCTGCAGACAAGAACAGGAAAAAGAACAGCTCTGGCAGCCGTGAAGATAGCTGTGGATATGGTCAAAGAAGGGCTCATAAGGGAGGAGGAAGCTGTCATGAGAATAGAGCCGGAACAGGTGGAGACGCTCCTGCATCCCATGATAGATCCTGAAGCTGAGGTAAATGAGATAGCCAGAGGTTTACCTGCTTCTCCTGGGGCTGTAACAGGTAAAGTTATATTCGATCCGGCAGAGGCTGCTGAGATAAAGGAGAAAGACCCCGAAGCAAAGATGATCCTTGTTAGAGCTGAGACCTCTCCCGAGGACATTGCCGGGATGAATGCATGTGAAGGGATATTAACACAGCATGGTGGTATGACCAGCCATGCAGCAGTGGTCTCCAGGGCGATGGGTAAAGTATGTATCGTTGGTTGTGAAGCAATATCTGTGGCAAGGGAAGAATTCAGGGCTAAAGACATAGTGGTAAAGAAGGGGGATGTAATAACCCTTGATGGAACAACTGGTAGAGTTATATTGGGCGATGCCCCCAAGGTTGAAGCCTCTGTTATGGGGGAGTTTGCCGAGCTCCTCAGCTACGCTGATAAATTTAGAAGGCTTGGTGTTCGTGCTAATGCAGATACACCTGAGCAGGCAAGAGTGGCGCATAATTTTGGCGCAGAGGGTGTAGGTCTCTGCAGAACAGAGCACATGTTCTTTGGAGAGGAGCGTATAAAAGCCATGAGGGAGATGATACTGTCCGATACAGAGGATCAGCGCAGGAAAGCTCTCAACAAGCTTCTGCCGATGCAGAGAAGCGACTTCATAGAGTTCTTCAGGGAAATGGCCGGTAAGCCCGTTATAATAAGAACTATAGATCCCCCGCTCCATGAGTTTTTACCAAAAACTGAGGAGCAGATAAAGGAGCTGGCAGAGGATATGGGTATAAGTGAAAAAGAGCTCAAGCGCAAGGCAGAATCACTCCATGAGGTCAATCCGATGCTCGGTCACAGAGGTTGCAGATTGGGCATAACTTACCCGGAAATAACTGAGATGCAGGCTAGAGCAATATTTGAGGCTGCATGTCAGGTGAAGAGGGAGGGAAAGGAGGTTATAGCAGAGGTTATGATCCCTGTTGTCAATGATGTCAGAGAGTTCATAAACCAGAAGGAGATTGTTGATAGAGTTGCTAAAGAGGTGATGCAGGAGCAGGAGACAGATATAAGGTATAAGGTGGGAATAATGGTGGAATTGCCAAGGGCCTGCGTTACTGCTGATAAGATAGCAAAACATGCAGAATTTTTCTCCTTTGGAACGAATGATCTCACGCAGACAACCTTTGGTTTCTCCAGAGATGATGTGGGTAAGTTTGTGCCAGAGTTCATAAAGAGAGGTATTCTGGATTTTGACCCATTCCAGAGGCTGGATGAAGAGGGCGTTGGAGAGCTCATGAAGATGGCTGTTACAAAGGGTAAAAGCGCAAATGCAGAGATAGAGTTAGGCATATGCGGAGAGCACGGAGGGGATCCAAGCTCGATAGATTTCTGTCATAGAGCTGGATTGGACTATGTGAGCTGTTCTGCATATAGAGTGCCTGTGGCCAGACTTGCTGCAGCCCATGCAGCTCTGAGAGAAAAGATGAAGGTAGAGAGGGACAAGTAACCTCTTTCCTTTTTATTTTTATTTTTTGGTTCTGTGTCAACATTGGTTAAAATACGAACACGCTTGCATGTTCTATAGATCGAGCTTGAGCTCGTGTATTCTAATTCACTATATGCAAAGGCCCTATAGAACCTTAGCGATCTCTCTAAATTTTGTCCGATCTGTCATAGGACCATTTTTATTTACTTTTATATAAAAGTTTGCCGTCAGTATATCTATTGTCTGTGAATTAAAGACATGGAGGATAGGAATCAGAGATTTAAAGGCCTACACTTTGTGGGCCTTAAGCGAAATCTATAATATCTTTGAGAGCGTTTAGGGGTGGTGATAGAATGGTAGGGGAAAACATGAAAAGAAGAGTGCTGCTATTGGGAGCTGCTGGAAGAGATTTCCACAACTTTAACGTTTTTTTCAGGGATGGCCCTTTTGCGGACAAATATGAGGTTGTTGCCTTCACAGCAACACAGATACCGAACATAGAAGGGAGAATGTATCCCAGAGAGCTTGCTGGTGAACGTTATCCGGCTGGGATCCCTATACTTCCGGAGAGTGATCTTCCCAGAATAATAAAGGAGAAGAATATAGATGAAGTGGTTCTTGCATACAGCGACCTTCCATATGATTATGTCATGGAGAAAGCTTCTGTAGTTCTTGCAAATGGTGCTGATTTCAAGCTCATGGGTCCAGAAAGCACCCAGATAAGCTCAAAAAAGCCCGTGATCTCCATATGCGCGGTGCGCACAGGTTGTGGTAAGAGCCAGACAACGCGTAAGGTTGCTTTAGAGCTCAAAAATAGGGGCTATAAGGTTGTGGCTATAAGGCACCCTATGCCCTACGGCGATCTGAGAGAGCAGATATGCCAGAGATTTGAGACGTATGCAGATCTTGACAAGCACAAATGCACAATAGAGGAGCGTGAGGAGTATGAACCCCACATAGATAACGGAATAATTGTCTATGCTGGTGTTGATTACGGTGAGATCCTCAGAAATGCAGAGAAAGAGGCTGATGTGATATTGTGGGATGGAGGCAACAATGACTTTCCATTTTATAGATCAGACCTTCAGATAGTTGTTGCAGATCCTCTGCGCGCAGGGCATGAAAGGAGCTATTACCCAGGATCAACAAACATAAGGATGGCAGATTATGTGGTGATAAACAAGGTGGATTCAGCTTCTCCAGAGAGTGTTGAACTTGTAAGGAAAAACATAACAGAGATGAATCCAGATGCTATCATAATTGAGGCAGCCTCTCCTCTGTTCATCGACGATCCTAAGAGCGTAAAAGGTAAAAAGGTTCTTGTTGTCGAAGATGGACCAACGCTAACCCATGGTGGTATGAGCATAGGCGCAGCCTACGTTGCTGCAAAGAAGTTCGGGGCCAAAGAGATAGTTAACGTCGTGCCATATGTAAAGGGCAGCATAAAAGAGGCTTTTGAGAAATATAAACAACTTGGTAGCGGGTATGTTCTACCGGCTCTTGGCTACGGAGAAAAGCAGCTAGAAGAGCTCAAGGAAGTTATAGATGCTGTTGAGTGCGATATAGTGCTCTCCGGCACACCCATAGATCTGAACAGGGTCATAAGGGTGAACAAGCCTATAGTCAGGGTCAGGTATGAGCTACAGGAGATAGGAAAGCCAGACATAAGCGATGCTCTGGATGAGTTCGAGGAAAAGTTCCTGAAGCACTGAAGGATTGCAGAGGCAGGATACGGTCCAGCCTGTCACATAGAAAAAGATAAAACACAGGAGAGAGAATATATGTATGCAGCGCAGAGTGATAATTGCAGTAGTGGCAATCGCTGTGGTGATAGGCGCTCTCTCCCTGTTTTTCATTTTTTACCCTACTGAGAAGAGAATAACAATAGTTTCCATAAACGATCTGCACGGGGCTTTATTGCCAGAAGGCTCGAATGATGGCGGTATCGCGCAGATAGCAGGTTATGTAGAGGAGCTCAGGAGGCAGAATCCAAACACTATTGTTATAGATGTTGGTGATGCTTTCCAGGGCAGGCCAATATCAAATCTTTTTTACGGTGAATCTGTGATAGAATGCTATAACGCGATGGGTTTAGATTGTCTTACTATAGGTAATCATGAGTTTGATTGGGGCGTGGATGCTCTCAAAGATCTGATGGATAGGGCAGATTTTCCATTCCTGTCAGCCAATGTAGTTTATGATGATCTCTTTGAGCCATATATTGTTAAGAACGTAGATGGCGTAAGCATTCAGATAATCGGTCTCACAACCGAGCTCACACCGGAGATCACAGAGAAGAAGAGAATAGAGGGCTTCCAGTTCACGGATGCGGGTGAAGCTATAAAGGATAATTACAACGAAAGCTGTGATGTTGTGGTGATCGCCGGGCACATGGGGGTGGAGGATGAAAAATCAGAGGGCTTTATTGCACTGAAGACTTCAGGTGTTACCGCAGATGTTTTCCTCGGGGGCCACACGCATGAAGGGGCGAATTGGAGATATAATAACTGCACATTCATGGAAGCTTATGCATACGGCACTGCTATAGGTGTTGTTAATCTAACCATGGACAGAAATTCAGAGATCATAGGAATTAGCTCAGAGGTTATAAATGTTACCCCGGATTATGAAAGTGAAACTGTATCTGATATAGTAAACGAATATTACAGTATGGTTGAAGAAGAGATGGAGAGAGTTATAGCTTATTCTCCATCTCAGCTCAGGCGCAACAGCGAGGGCGAGAGTGCTCTGGGTAACTGGGTGTGTGATGTTATGCGCCAGGCTTTTGATGCAGATGTGGCTCTAACGAATAGCGGGGGTATAAGAGCCGATCTTGAGCCTGGTGACGTTACAGTAGGTGATATATTCTCAATAATGCCCTTTGATAACACTGTTGCTCTTGTGGAGCTCACGGGATCACAGCTCAGAGAGGCTTTAGAAATTGGGATAGCCACTGATGAGAGCGGAGAGCTATTACATGGCATAGTTCAGGTTTCCGGGCTGAACTTTACATATAGTGATAATGAAGTAATAGAGGTTTACGTAGGAGGCAAGCCTCTAAAAAATGATGAAAAATACCTTGTAGCCACAAATTCATTTATGGCGGGTGGCGGAGATGGATATTATGTCTTTGAAGAGGGCAACAACCTTGTTGATACTGGGGTTCTGGTCAGGGATCTCCTTCTACAATACGCAGAGTCCAGTGGAAAAATTGAAGCCAGGGTTGAAGGGAGAATAAGGAGGGTTTGATCTTCATTCTTCATAAAATCTGTTTGATATAAGCTCCTCAATAGCCTGCATGGCAGCCTCTTCATCATTACCATCTACGCTAACCTTTATCTTTGCGCCATGCTCAGCACCCAGAGCAAGGATGTTTAAAATAGACTTTGCGTTTGCGTCTCTGTCTTTATAATGTATCGTTATTTTTGATTCAAACTTATTTGATGTTTCAACAAGTTTCGCTGCAGGCCTTGCGTGTAGTCCTACCCTATTTTCAAGGATTAGCTCTTTCTCTATCATTGAATGCCTCCAGTATTTTTGCTATTATCTTCCTGGTTGCATCAGTGCCGCCATTCATCTTTGGTAGCCTTACAACCCTCATATCCAGCTTATGATCCTTCGCATTCTCTTCCAGCAATTTTTCATCAAATTCCTGGTCAAAGCCGAGTGCTATAATATCCGGCTTTATTTCCTTAACCGTATCAAAGATATCACCAGTCTCTTTACCTATGACAACACCATCAACAGGCTTTAATGCGCTTACGATCAAAGCTCTTTCTTCCTGGTGCATTATCGGCTTCCTCTTTTTTCTCTCTGCTGTTTTATCATTTGCTATAACAACGAAAAGCTCATCACCAAGCTCTTTTGCTTTCTGCAAATAGAATATGTGACCCGGGTGGATTATGTCAAAGACACCAGAGGCCATAACCCTTACCATAAGGTTAATGCACTTATCTGCTTATATTTGTAATGCTTCATATCGCAAAAGATTGGCCCTCTCTATGGTGCTGAACTCTGTTGTGTGCTGTTCAAGGAGCCCAGGAATAAAATCACCTAGGGCTTTTTATCTAAAAGTCACAGTTCTATTTAGCTTTCCACTCTGAAAGCCCTCTAGGTCTAGAGCAACAAAGGAAAAACCAAAAGACCTCAAAGCCGAAACTATCTCCGCTCTGAAAAGCAGAGCCTTTTCAATGTCCTCGGTCTCTATTGAAGCAAGATTGAAGGGAAAATATCTAACCCTGACAGATCTAAAACCCATCTCAATCAAAAAATTTTCAGATTTTCTGACCAGATCTACCTTTTCTTTGTTCAATTCAAAGTTGTATGGAAATCGCGATGCAAAACAGGCGTTACCTGGCTTATTCCAGTTTTTGAGCCCCAGCGCCTTTGCCCTCTCTCTTATCTCTTCTTTGCCCATGCAGAGCTCTATAAAAGGATGCCATACATCCGCTGATGCTTTTATGCCTGGCCTGTAGTCCTTCAGGTCATCATAATTCAATCCGTCCGCTATCGTTCTGATGCCTCTCTCTTCAGCCCATTCCTTCACTCTTATGTTCCTTAAGATCCTGCATCTATAACACCTATCCGGCGGGTTGCTCGTAAAATATGGATCATCCAATTCGTTCAGCTCTATCAATGTCTGCTCTATCCCAATGTTCTCCGCAATCTCTTTTGCCTCTTCTATCTCCCTGGGATCAATCAAAGGAGAGACCACTGTTAATGCAATTGCGTCTTTGCCAAGGGCATCATGGGCTAGCTTTGCTAGCAGAGTGCTATCAACACCTCCAGAGAACATCACAGCAACGCTTTTTTTATCTTTGATCTCCTGCTCAATGCTTCTCATTTTTGCCAAGGATCCTCAAAGCTCCCGCAGCCGCCCCTATGCTGTTGCCTATGTTAACCACCAAGATACCTGGAACACAACTCTGAAGCATGGTTATCAAAGCACCTTTCCCATCCCCGCCCATTCCGTAACCTGTTGGTATGGGAACTGCTATGATCGGTTTGCTGGTCAAAGAAGCGATCAGCCCGGGAAGAACCCCATCCATCCCAGCAAAAACTATGAGCAGATCAGCATCCTTTGCTTTTTCTATAGCAATGTATGGTCTGTGCGCTCCTGCTATGCCCGCATCATAAAATTTTATGATGTCTATTCCAAAATCCTCCAGTATGAGAGCGCACTCCTCAGCGTAATCTATGTCAGATGCACCGGCTGTTATTAAACACACTTTTCCTTCTAACCTGTTTTCTCTCTCCTCTCTCTCTACCATGAGTATGGCTCCCGCTTCTTTGATCTTTTCCTTGCTGAATTTTTCTTTTATTGCATCCCTTTTCTCTTTTCCGGCTCTTGAGATGAACACACGTTTGCTTTTTTCAAGGAATTTCTCTGTTATGTCTAAAAGGTCTTCTACCGATTTTCCCTCCGCAAACACGATCTCTGGAAAGCCTGTCCTATTCTCCCTGTTAAAGTCAAGAAAGAAATTCTCATCCCTGTAATAAAAAAGATCTGTAATCCTTTTTCTCACTTCCTCCTCACTGATTTTGCCTTCTTTGTATTTCTCAAGAATTTCAAACATTATTTTCTCTCCATGCTCTCTTTGCATCTTCGTACACCTCAATATAGGGCCTTCCAGTCTTCTCTGCGATCTCTCTGCAAGATTCATACTCGGGTGCTATTTTTGTTCTAGCTCTGTATTGTGCAACCTTTACTTTGACTTTCCCGTATCCGATATCTACCACTTCTACCTCTCTCTTGATTTCAAGCCTTTCACAGGAACATGTTCTCACTCCAAGTGTTGTGGTTTCATTTAATAGCACCTCAATCAAGCCTGCTTTATCCTTGGACCTGCATAAAACCGAAACAACCACGCCAGGTCTATTCTTTTTCATATAGGTTGGCGTGTAGAAAACATCCAATGCGCCCATTTTTAAAAGCCTATCCATGAGATATCCATAGATCTCAGGGTTCATGTTATCTATATTAGTCTCCAGGACTTCAATATATTCTATCTTACTCTCTTCAGTAAGGATTCCCCGAAGCACATTTGGTATCTCTAGATCCATTTTGCCTGCTCCATAGCCTGTTTTTTCTGGTCTTATGCTTACATCCCCAAATTGTTCAACGACGCCCCTCAATAGCAGAGCTCCTGTGGGTGTGACAGTCTCTTTATCAACGCTTGAATCAAAGATCAAAGGTATGTTTTTCAGGATCTCAAGAGTTGCAGGAGCGGGTACAGGATATTTTCCGTGGTGAGTTTCAACAAAGCCCCTGCCCGTCCTGGGCGGTGCGGATAAAACCCTGTTTATTCCCATAAGCTTCAGCCCATAGATAGCTCCAACAACATCTATCAAAGAATCTCCTAATTCATGCAGATGAATCCTTTCTTTTGGCAGCCCATGGACTTTTCCCTCTGCATTAACCAGTATGTCAAACATTTTTTTAGCTTTATTCCTTACATCTTCATCTTTGATTTTTTCTAGAATGCTATTTATTTCATTTATATCTTTTTCAGTCTTTTCTTCAATTATCTTTACATCAGCTTTTGTTGCTTCTATTCCGTTTTTATTAACTTTTTCAACACAGATATTGTAATTAATCTGGAGCTCATTCAGCTTTTCTTTTAGCTTTTCTATATCCAAGCCCAGGTCCACCAATAGCCCTAAAAACATATCTCCTGAAACCCCAGAAAAGGGATCAATATACAATAGCATCAGATTTCTAAACAGTTTTTTTGCTTATATACTTTATCGCATTGTAAATGAGACCTTTTGACATCCTATACACTTTAAAGTGTGATAAGAGGAACTGAATAAAGCTACTCAATGCCTTGATCTCTTACTGCCTGTACTCTAAATATCTGTGTCTGCAGGATTTGCCAGAACTAAAAAAGTAAAAAAGGGACAGGCTCAGAAGCCTATAGTCAAACCAGCAATACCGCGCCCCAGAACCTCAATTGTTGTTGTAAACTCTCTCGGGACATCTATGGCTGCAGGCAGATCTGAGACCCCCAGCATGCTTGTTATCCCTATTCCTAAGGGTATTGCTCCACTCTGCGCTGTTGCCCATGTTAGCACTGCTAGAAAACCTACCAGCACAACCAGCAATAGCGGTAGCAGCACCGTCATCTCGTACATCATTATTCTTACCGCACCCCATATGCTTCTTGTCATCAATGCACCTCCATAAAAGCATATGTATTATATGATATTTATATGTTTCGATGTGTTTAAGTAAACATAACTAACTTATTTATAATAGTAATTGTATACTATTTTTATGGTGGCAGGTAAACCGATCGAAAAAATGATAATTGTAGATCAGGAGAAGTGCAGCGGTTGCGGACTCTGCGCAATTGTATGCTCTTTTGATAAGCAGAGAATCTTCAACCCGTTCAAAGGATGGGTGAGGGTCTACAGATACCTTGAGAAGAATCTTGCCCTCCCTGCGGTGTGTGAGGAGTGTGAGAACTCTCCCTGCATAAGTGCATGTCCAACAAAGGCAATAGAGAGAGTAGATGGTATCGTAAAAATAAATGAGGATAAATGCATAGGTTGCAGGCTCTGCTTTGTTTCCTGTCCCCATGGCGCGATATTTATGGACAAAACAAAGAGGGTTGCAACAAAGTGCACTCTTTGTGATGGAAAGCCACTGTGCGCTCGTGTCTGTCCAAGGGATGTTTTCACCTATGTCGAGAGAACGCCAGAGAACATGAGAAAAAGGGACAAGATCATAGAGAAGAACTACAGGCACAGAGAGAGGTTCCCCGACTTTTACAAGGTTCAGGAGGCCCCTGAGCTGGAGGTGAAACAATGAAGGTGGTTGTAATAGGCGGAGGAGTTGGTGGTCTACATGCGGCAATAGCTGCCAGAGAGAGAGGAGCTGATGTCACTCTCATAACAGATGATACAAAGGGAACTTACAGGAGATCAGGATTGCCAGACATAGTAGCTGGCTATGCCACCTTAGAGAACATAACTGTACCATACGGAAAAGAGACAGAGGGCATAGAGTTTTTGAGAGGAGAAACAGTAACGGATGTGGATATAGTATCCCAAAGCGTTTTGCTCAAAAATGGAGGAAAAGTAAACTACGATGCTCTCATATTCGCTACAGGATCAAGAGCTTCTATGCCAAGGATAGAGGGGGCGGATAGCCCTTATGTGTGCACTCTTAAGAGCGCCGACGATCTGCCGAAGCTTCTGGATGTCAAGGATAGCGCAGTAGTTGTGGGCGCAGGTTTTGTTGCTCTGATGACCGCAGAAGGATATGCGAAGCGCCGAGTAAAGACAACCCTTATTGTCCGCTCAAGGATACTCAGGACTACTGTTGAGCCAGAGGTAGCTGAGGTTATAGAGGCAAAGATGAGGGAGCACGGCATAAATGTTGTGAGGGGAATAGAACCAGAGCGCATAGTTGGCAATAGGCTTATCGCAGGTGGCAAGGAGTTTGAAGCATCGAAGATAGTTCTTGCTACAGGGATAACACTGAACACAGAACTTGCAAAGAAGGCTGGGCTCAAGGTTGATAGGGCAGGCATCATAGTTGATGAGCACATGCGCACCAGCGTATCAAACATATATGCATGTGGGGACTGCGCCGCAGTTGTTGACGAGATAACAGGAATGAACATAAATATACCCCTGGGCTCAATGGCAGTCAAGGGAGCAAAGATAGCAGGCGCCAACGCAGCAGGAGGTTCAGAGAGCATAAAGTTCGTAAGGATGCAGAACGAAGAGCTCTTCGAGTTAAACATAAACTCCATAGGTTATACGCTCGATGAAGCGAAAACCTTTGATCCCAATGCGAGGAGGGTTGAGATGAAAGGAGCATATGTTGTTGTCGACAGCAGCAACAGGGTTGTAGGAGCTAACTGGCTGTTCAGCGAATTTTACGCACACTATGGCAACATACTCTATGACTGTATAGGAAAACCTTTAAGCTATGTCGAGGAGCTCTTTGAGCACCCAGAGTTAAAGATACCCGAGCTTAATATGGTGAAGGAAAACGAGAGTTTACAGGAGGTGAAGGAATGAAAAGGCTAGAGGAAGAGATTGAGGAAGAGTTGAAGGAATCAAAGGAGTTTGGTGAGATGCATGAGGCCGCTGAGGAGTATCTAAAATGGTTCAGGGATGGTAAGGAAAAGTACCTTATGCATGGTGCTGCGATGCTTACAAAGAGCTTTACAGGCGCACCAGGGCTCGCACTACTTTTGGGAAATATGCTTGGCCATCCATTAATTGTTGATACTTTTAATGGCCTATTTGATGTCGTTGAAGGAGCTATGGATGACATATCCTATGCTATGGAAGACTTAACCAGCTATGGAGTGGACGAGGCGCTCTTTGGATTGCTAAGGAGACAAGGCCTTTCTGAGGCACTCTGGCTGTCAATGTTCAGTATGAGACCAGTGCTCTTCAAGCTCGAACCAGAAATCTTTGTCATGGCATTTCCAATGCTACAGGGGGAAGGGATTCTCATAAAAATGCTACCAATGGTTCTTAGCATAGCTAATCCCGCCTTACAAATAGTTCTCCATCCGAATGTTATGAAACACCTTGGGGAGCTTCAGTCATATGAAGATACAGGACTCTACAGATATCAGGGAGTTGAGGAAAGGATAGAGAAACTGGCAGAGGAGGATTAAAATGACAGAAAAAATGTATGGATACTTCGGAAAAATGCTCGAAATAGATCTGACAGATGGAGAGATGAAAGAAATACCCTTGGAGAAGAGCACAGCACAAAAATACATCGGGGGAATAGGCCTTGCCGGGAGGATAATCTATGACAATGTTCCTGCAGGAACTGACCCATTGAGTCCACAAAATGTCCTTGTTTTTCCTTGTGGGCCAACCCATGGCACTGGTGTACCCTGGTCAAACCGCTGGGTTGTGAGCGCTCTAAGTCCAGAAACAGGCTTCTGGGGTAGAGCTACTTCTGGCGGAGCCTTCGGCCCAGCGCTGAAACAGTGTGGCTATGATGCTATTATATTCAAAGGAAAATCCCCGAAGCCTGTGTTTCTGCATATAACTGAAGACTTTGCTGAGCTGAAGGATGCTACACATCTGTGGGGGAAGGACTCGATGGAAGCTGAGAAAGAGATAAGAAGAGAGTTGAAGGATCCAGATGTGAGGATAGCAGACATAGGACAGGCCGGAGAGCATATGGTGCGCTTTGCTGCAGTTATGGATGATATGGGAAGAGCTGCAGGAAGGACAGGAATGGGCGCTGTTATGGGATCAAAGAATTTAAAAGCCATAGCCGCAAGCGGTCACCTTGATGTAGAGGTAGCAAATCCAAAGGAGCTTTACAAGCTTATTATGGGAGCAATAGAGTTCGGAAAAGATGGACCAATAGGAGCGATATTCAGCAGGTATGGTACAGGATTTGCAGGAGTAAGCGGGCCGCTGGCCGGTGCGCTCTTTACCACCGGTAAATACTGGAGGGAGAGCAACCCACTGAAGGACAAAATGGATGTTGCTCTTAAGATGACGAACCAGTACAAAGAGATGTTTGTTAACAACTTTCATTGCGAGTATTGCCCTACTGGTTGCGGGGGCGTAGTAAGCGTAAATGGACAGGAGATGCACCGCTGGGAGTATGAAGCAGGGTACACATTTAACAACTGCTGTATGGTTTTTGATACCAACTATCTGGCGAAGGCAAATGATCTATGCAATCGCTATGGCATAGATGTGATAACTGGGGGAAATGTCGTAGCATTTGCAATGTTTGCTAGAGAAAAGGGATGGGTAAGCCAGAAGGATACGGATGGTCTTGACCTGCAGTTTGGGAGTGGTGATGCAGTACTCCAGATGCTCCACAAGATAGCGTATAGGGAAGGCTTCGGAAATACACTGGCGGATGGTATTCTGCCAGCGGCAAGGAGAATAAAGCCAGGAGCGGAAAAATACACTGTTCACTGCAAAGGTCTTCCGCTTGGCGGATGGGATCCAAGAGCTTTTGCTCCTATGTTTATAAGCTATGGCATAGCCAATAGAGGTGGAGATCATGTCTATGGGGGCATGAATGGAATGATGCCCTATGGCTTCCATCTGGATAAGGGTAAAAGAATGGATCCGCACTCTCTAAAGGGCGCAGCAAGAGGCGTGCTTCCAAATGATAGCACGATAATACTGTTTGATACACTGCCACTCTGCCTATTTTCCATGCTGCTTCAACCGGAGCTTCTGGGCGCTTTTCTCTCTGCAATAACAGGGTGGGAACTAGGCATAAGAGATATATTCAGAATATCTGACAGGATAAGGACCATGACCAGGCTTGTTGATTGCAGATTTGGATGCAGGAAGGAAAATGACTTCGTAAGCATGCCATTCAAAGCAGAATCTAGTGGCTACTGGCTCCCGAAGAGAAAGGAGATAGAAAAGGAACTCGAAGAGTATTATCACCTACGTGGCTGGTCAAAGGATGGTGTGCCAACGATGCAGAGGATACAGGAGCTCGGCATAGAAAATGTGAAGGAGGCTTTACCAACAAAGAGCGCTTAAGCTAAGCATAATTTTATATGCCCCCTTTCCTTTTTCTTTTATGTCAAATTTTTCTTCAGAGCATGCTTTCGTTCAGAGAGCTAAGAGCACAATAACAAAATCGAGAGTTTTTGTAACCGCTATCCTGGTTTTTTGCCTGATCTCTACACAAAGTGCAGGGGCTCAAGGGATAATAGAAGAGAGCTCTAAGAATATAGATTCAGCTACTGAGCTTAGCTATTTTCTCTCGCATCTTGTTGAAGGTCTAATTTCAGCATCCTTGAGCGAAGAGTTTTATGATGCATTTTTTGAAACCTCTGCCATCTACTGTATCTTTTCCTCTTTCAGTGTTATTGCAGCTATTGTTGCCTTTGCGATCGCCATACTTCCAACGTTTTTACTTCTCGCGATATGGTATCTCCCCTTTTTTATTCCGGCTATTTTGAGCGCTTTTGCTGGCTTTTTCATCTCTCCTCTCCTTCTCTCCCCAATTATTGCTCTGCTAAGTTTTGTACCGGGCGTAGATGCTAGCGTGAATGCTATGTGCTCCCCCATCTATGCACTCTCAAGCACAGTAGGCATACCTGTTAAGGAGCTGATGGAACCCATAGCTTATCCTCAAATCGTGGGTTTACTCTTTCTACCACCTGTTCTAGCTCTTGTTAGTGCGCTCATCGGCTTTTTTCTGCCTTTTTTTGTTCTTGTAAGCTCTCCTCTGCTGGGGTCCATGATCGGTACTGTTATAG
>WOYI010236855.1_pt1 | contig 18922 bp, 17 predicted proteins | sample 6423411 | NCBI WGS metagenome assembly WOYI01 (sample SAMN13441803, study PRJNA592873) | oil field metagenome | biome: oil field; feature: oil-well bore; material: oil-contaminated soil; isolation source: oil-contaminated soil from oil-well borehole | place: Germany: Wietze | collected 2016-10-18 ... | reverse complement strand
GGAGGGAAAGTCAGCGATAGATGCCCTTGAAGTAACGAGGCAGAGATGCTGGCAGGATACTCTAAGTTGTCAAGTATAGAATTAGAATGACAGTCTTTGGTTGTTGCGATAACGCCACATATCGTCATGCTGAAGTAAAAGCCGTTCTTGGTCCTTCGTCCAAGACCATGAATCCTTCCTTCGGGAAGAACGCTTCTTAGTCCCGACGTTACGCGTCCAGGTTATTCGTTCTTGCTCCAGCATTCCGTCATGCTGAGCTTGTTTCAGTATCCTGCTCTTTGTTTTGATTTTGACCAAAAACGAAGAACAGATCCTCGCTCTGAAAAGAAGAACAGGCACTCCTCGGCGAACGGAGAACCATTCAACGGCCAACCAGTTTCTCTTGAACTTTCGGACGCCCAACCACGGTTTCTCGAAAGCCCAGATCCTGAACAGGAGCACGAGGATGACAAAATAGGTTCGTTCTGATCAGATCACTTTGATTTGCTTGCTCTTTTTCTTTGGTTTTTGCCTCCTGGTGCGTAAGCGCCAGCATCACTTCCCCGGAAGCCCTTCCGGGCATCACTTCCTCGCGTCAGCGAGCCTCACTTCCTGCCGGAGGCAGCATCACTTCTGATCTTGATGCCACCAACCCCCGACCTCCGACCCCTAACCACGGTCTTACAACTCACAACTTGGAACTTGCAACTGATCCCTTGCTCTTCCAACCTCGAACCACCAACTCCCGACCCAGGCTCTCTCTTGTCAAAGATCCACGATCTTCCCTGGATTTAGTATGTTGTTTCGATCAAAGGCCTTTTTTATGCCTCGAATTAGGTCAAGTTGCGCTTTGTCTACGATTGATGCGAGGTATTTCTTCCTCTTGATACCTATACCGTGTTCTCCGCTGATGCAGCCCCCTAACTCTGTGGTTACGTCAAAGAGCTCTTTCTCGGCCAGTGGGAGATTTCTGTCCCACTCTTCCTGCGGAAGGTCTCCCTTTATGAAAGTGACATGGACGTTTCCGTCACCGGCGTGGCCAAAGGCAATCATTTCCAGCCGGCGCTTCTTTGCGATCTCTTCAGAGCGCTTTATTAACTTGGGTATGTTTGCCATCGGAACGGAGACGTCTTCCATACTATGAACCGGGCTTATTGCCGCCAGTGCCTCCGCAATCGACTTTCTGGCCTTCCATAGTTTGTCTCTTGTATTCCGGTTGTCTGCCACGAAGGCTTCAAGACCGCCTGCTTCGATAGCGGCTTCGCCGAGCTTGACGTAATCATCGAATATTGAATCCTTGCTGTTGCCTTCGACTTCAATTATCAAGTGAGCGCCGGCATCGGAATACGGGAATTCGATATTCAGGAAGCTGCAGGCTGCCCTTATCGACGAGCCGTCCATAAACTCCAGGGAAGTAGGGACAACACCGGAACCGCTCATCAGACCAGGTACTGCGGCAATTGCCGTATCGATATCCGGGTACGGTACGAGCAGTGCCACGGAATACTTCGGCTTTGGCAGCAGCCTCAACGTTATTTTCGTGACAATTCCAAGTGTACCTTCAGATCCGACCATGAGATGAACAAAGTCCAGACCGCTGACATCCTTCAGTATCTTCCCTCCGAAGTCCGTGACCTCGCCCGAGGGCAGAACTACCTCAAGGCCGTAAACATGGTATCCTGTCGGTCCATATTTCATGACTTTGTTTCCACCGGCATTTTCCGCAACGTTTCCCCCGATCGAGGAGCTCTCGCTGCTGCAGGGATCGCCTCCGTAAACGAGGTTATGCCTGTCTGCCAGTTTCTGAATTTCGCCGGTTATCACTCCCGGTTCAACGGTGATCATCATGTTTGCTTCGTCGAACTCAAGAATCCTGTTCATCTTCTCGAAACTCATGACGATTCCACGGTACGAAGGCACTGCTCCTCCCGAAAGGCCCGTTCCCGCACCCCTTGGCGTAACTGGAATCAAGTGCCTGTTTGCGAATCTCATGATCTCCGACACTTCCTCAGTACTTACTGGGAATGTGACGATCTCCGGTCTCACGGCTTTTAGTTCCGCCGTCTCGTCTCTCGAATATGTATCCAGTGACTCCTCATCGTATTTGACCGGGAACTTGAGAAGAGATTGCAGCTCTTCAATCAGGCCTGCGTTCAGCTGTCCGTAAGTCATCTCTTCACCTCCGACTCAAGGGACTCGGCAAGTTCATTCAGAATCTCGACCGCGTCTCCAACAAGCCCAATATCTGCAAAGTTGAAAATAGCAGCATTCCTGTCTCTGTTTATCGCAACGATGAACTCCGCTGTCTGCATCCCCGCAATATGCTGAACGGCACCGGAAATACCTGCAGCAATGTAGATCTTCGGTTTGACTGTGTGGCCGCTCAATCCGACTTGAGCTTCGTGTCCGATCCACTTCGAATCAACGATCTTTCTTGAAGCGCCGATGGTTCCATTAATCATTTTTGAAAGCCTGTAGATCGGTTGCATGTTTTCGACCTTTCGAAGTCCCATGCCTCCGGCGATTATCACTTCGGCGTCCTGAACACCCTTCTGACCTTCTCCTATTGGATGGAACTCAATGAGTTTCGCTACCGTTTGGGTTAAATCCGGAGTCACGTCAAAGTGAACCAGCTCACCTTTGCTTTGATATGCTTCCTTCAAAGCCGAGAATGTCTTCGGTCTGACGGTGGCCATCTGAGGCCTGTGATTCGGGGTCTTTATAGTTGCCATTACGTTGCCGCCTATAGCAGGCCTCGTCTGAAGAAGGTTTCCCGTTTCCTCCTCTATATCGAGACCGGTGCAGTCGGCCGTCAGGCCTGTCTTCAAGAGAGCCGCCAGTCCGGGCATATAAGTTCTGCCGGAAGTTGTGGCCGGTGCCAGAACGATTTCCGGTGCGAACTCTCTTACGATAGCAGCCAGAGTCTTTGTAAATGGTTCGAAGTTGAATCTGCCGAAGCTTCCGTCCACCGCCAGGATGATTCGATCAGCCCCACCTGAGAAGAGAGCGTTAGCTTCATCACCTTCGATACGCTTGTCGGAGAGGAGCACTACGGAAACCGCAAGAGGCCGCTTTATGGATAACTCCCTTGCTTTTCCAAGTAGTTCGAATGTACTTGAATGGATTTCATTTCCTCTTCTCTCTGCGATTACCAGGAGATCACTCATGGTTCACCTCCAGATAGGGTACTAACCTCTTCTTTATCTCATCTATTCCATCTCTGATTTTGCTTCCCTCATACATCTCAACCTTCCTGGAGAGCTTCGGAGTTCCTATTCTTACTACCCTTGTGGGTGATCCTTTCAAGCCGATCTCCGATGGATCTATTCCAAGAAAATCGTTACCGATCCGCTCTACTGAGGCCTTTCTGGCGAGTTTCTTTCCATTCAAGGTGGGGAGTCTGGGTTCATTGACATCCTTAGTCACCGAAACAAGCGAAGGTAGGGGTAGCTTCCATACTTCCTTCCCATCTTCCACTTCGCGTTCGATTGTTATACCCGATTCATCGAGCTTAACTATCCTCGAAACATAAGTAGCAACAGGAATGCCCAGCATTGCACCGGTTTCAGGGCCGACCTGGCCAGTTTCTCCGTCGGTAGCCTTCTCGCCGGCCAGGATCAGGTCGAAGGGACCTTTCAACTCCGCAAACCTAGCAAGAGCCATGGCTGTTGCCCACGTATCCGCACCTGCAAACTTACGATCTGTCAGAAGAACCGCCCTGTCTGCTCCCATTGCTATCGCTTCCTTCACGGCCTCTTCAGCCACAGGAGGTCCCATAGAAACGACCGTAACAGAGTGATCTCCAGTCTCTTTGATTCTCAATGCCGCTTCCAGCGCGTGTAAGTCGAGAGGATTGATAACAGTACCAACACCTTCTCTTATCATTGTTCCCGTCTCTGGATTTAACTTCACTTCATCAGAATCTGGGACCTGTTTTAGAAGAACAAGAATCTTCAAATTAATTCCCCCTAACTGTATATTCTCCATTCAATATTAGTACACGGGCCAATTACTTTCCTGGCCGAAACTCAATTGTGGAACGGTGCTCTTAGAGTAGCTTCTTGTGCGCCTTATTGATAAACTCCGAAATTGTGGATGTCTATCATTACCAAAATACTAATTACTCGATTTAATTATTAGCACTAAGTGCAAATGCAAATTTGCAGATAGTGAATACGCTTGAATTTGTGATCATAATATTACTTTGAAGTTAACAAGAATTACTAATTGTTATATTCCGTATCGATAAACTAGATTCACAAATGATTCTCACGTAATGACGAGGTCTTTCGAACTTCTATTATTTGTAATGATTGTGCTATTATATCTCTAATCGGGGTGAATCGATGAAGAACAGGAAGACTTTCTTGATGCTTGTCATGATTCTTTTGTGTGCTTTTGTTTTCGCAGATAAGCTCACTTTTGGCGGGGATAATGCATATCCTCCGTATGAGTTTGTTGATGAAAACGGTGAGCACACTGGATTCAATGTGGACTTGATGAAGGCCGTTTCTAAAGCCGCCGAATTGGATATAGAGATTAGGCTCGGTGAATGGAATCTCGTGGTCGAAAAGTTCAAGTCGGGAGAGCTCGACGGGCTAATCGGCATGGCAATCACTCCCGAAAGACAGAGGATATACGGTTTTTCGATTCCCCACAATAGTCTCCACATGGTGATCTTCTATAGGAAAGGTTCCAAAGAGCCTACCGTAGATGATCTAAGAGGAAAGGAAGTCGTCGTACAGCGAAATGGGGTCATGCACGACTATCTCCTGGAGAACTCTATAACAGATGAGATTGTCGCGGTTGATTCTCCTCTTGAAGGACTCAAGTTTCTCTCATCCGGAAAGGGAGATTATGGTCTCTTCGAGAAGTACCAATGTCTCTACTTTGCCAAAGAGAACAAGATCGATAATCTTGAAGCCTCGAGCATGACGGTCTTCGATAGAGATTACGCTTTCGCAACGGCAAAGGACGACTTCGCTCTTCTCAATAAGTTGAATAAAGGACTCCTGCTTGTAAGGGAGAGCGGCGAGTACAGAGATATATTCGAAAAGTGGTTTGGCTCGGCAAACTGGTTCGAACAGCATAGGAGGAATCTGTTGGTGACCGCAGGAATTCTCGTTTTCTTTGTCATTGGTCTGTTTGTCCTCTGGTTCTGGAATCACACTCTTAAAGTACGTGTCAAGGCAAGAACTGAGGAGCTTGAAAGAAAAGCGATCGAGAACGAAGCGCTGAGAGCGAAGATAAGAAGTCTCCATGACATTGCTTTCAAAATGGAAAGTTGTACAGAGGAAGAGGATGTTTTTGATCTAATAGTGAAAGCGGCCACAGAGATTCTGAGTTTTGATTATTACAGTCTTGATGTTGTTGAAGGAGACTACCTGGTAGTTAAGAGACACTCGGATAACATAGAGGTCAACTCTCGTGTTCCGAAGTATGAGGGAATAGCGGGAAGAACATTGAGAACAGGGAAGACAATTATTCTGGACGATGTTTCGAAAGAAGACGACGCCATGCCTTCAAGCAGCAAAATCAAAGCTCTGTTAAGTGTTCCGATTGGAACGATCGGAGTATTTCAGTCGGTGACTATTGAGTCTGGCAGTTTCAACAATGAAGACGCGGAGCTTGCCGAGTTACTGATGTTTCATGCTTTGGGCGCCTTTGACAGAATAAGGAAGACAAAGGAGATTCGTTTTCTTGCATTCCATGATTCTCTTACTGGTCTTTACAATAGGACGTTCTTCGACGAGGAAGTGTCAAGAGTCGACACCTTCAGAAACCTACCCATATCCGTTATATTCGCAGATGTTAACGGTCTGAAATCTTTGAATGACAGCTTCGGCCACTTCTATGGTGACGAATACCTCAAGACAATATCGAGAGTTATAAAGGATTCATGTAGACACGACGATCTAGTTGTCCGCTGGGGAGGGGACGAGTTCGTCATACTCCTTCTTAAGGCGGAGACAGACCAGGCCGAGGAGATTGTTCAGAGGATAGAGGAAAACCTAAGCAAGATCGAGGCTTTCTCCGTAGAACCCAGTGCTGCCTTCGGTATTTCAACAAAGAGAGATCAGGAGAGGGATTTCGAAGATGTGTTGAGAGAGGCGGAACTTGCAATGTACTCCAGTAAGAGGGAACTGAAGAACTCGAAAAACAGTTCTCGTAAAAGAACTCCCTAGAGCGGACCTATTCGATCCTGGGAGCGATTAGCGACCAATATTGTCTGATTGTTCATTATTACTGCAATTTGCTTCAGTTATCGCCATATTTCCAGTTTGTCTCGAACCCATTAGCTTGTTATAATAATTATGTTTGTACGTACATGTGTACATACGTATGTACAGAACAACCTTATAAGGAGGGTTTTGCTTATGCGAAAAGTTCTTATGCTACTTGTCATGGCTTCCATTCTTTTCGGAGCTACACTAGGTTTTGCCGCTTACGAAATTGCCTTTATTGTCAAGGCGACGGATTCTGACTTCTGGCAGTACACGATAGTCGGTGCTAAGAATGCCGAACACGATCTCCAGGGCCTTGTTAATGTCACGGTTTACGGACCTCCGTCCGAATCAGACATCGACAAGCAGGTCGCCATTCTTGAGGACGTTGTCAACAGGAAGCCCGATGCGATTGTTATTTCTTCAACAAGCTCGGAAGCTCCTTCTCTGATTCTTGACGAAGCTTACAAGCAGGGCATCAAGATCGTTCTCATTGACAACTTTGTCTATGATACCGGATACAATTCGTTCCTAGCTACTAACAACGAAGTCGGAGGCGCTCTCGCAGCCGACAAACTTGTTGAATATCTTAAAGCAGCCGGTAAGGAGCTCAAAGGTAAGATCGGTCTCGTAAGCGCAATGGCTGGTGTTCAGGTTCTTACTGATAGAGACGATGGATTCAAGACCAGACTCGCCGAAATAGCTCCAGATCTAGAAGTGCTTCCCACGATCTATGTTGATAACGACATTTCTAGAGCAGGCAACGCTACGGAAGACCTCTTAATCGCTTACGACGATCTAGTTGGAATGTTTGCAGACAACAACCACACGGGTGACGGAGTTGCCAGAGTTATCGAGCTTCAGGGTCTTCAGGATGAAGTCATCTCAGTTGCATACGACTCTGACCCACAGGAAATCGATGCTCTCAGAAACGGCTCCTTGAAGGCTCTTATCGTTCAGGATCCTCACGGTATGGGTTACAAGGGTGTCATGTTTGCCTTCATGGCAATCAATGGCGAACCGCTTCCCGAGTACTTCGATACTGGAGTCTACGTAATCGAGAAGGATATACTTGATGATTCTATGTGGGTTCTCGACCCATTCTCAAGAAAGAAGTACTGATACTGTAAGTTTCTAAGGATGATGGGCAGCGAAAGCTGCCCTTTTTCAGAATTTTTTTGCCTATCCCGGGAGGTATTTATGAATAGAGACATTCCTTTTAACAGGCGTTTCGATAATACTTTGTTGAATCCAGAATCAAAATGGGAAGATATTGTGAACTTCGTTGATGAAACACTCGAGTACAACTTCAGAAATGTAGTTGTGCCGTGGTATGCGATCCCAACTTATGTTATTGAAAAAGTCCAGGGGACTGAAGTTGGAATTAACGTGGGCCCCGGAGGCTTTCCGCTCGGCATGGTTCCCACTGAGTTGAAAATGAAGGAAATCGAATACTATATGTCTCTCGGAGAGGCGGTTACTGATTTCGACATTGTGATAAACATATCGGCAGTCAAATCGAGAAACTGGGATCTTATGAAACGGGAGTTCGTAACTCTTTCCGAGCGTGTGAAGAAAGGGAACAGAATCTGCAAATTCATAATCGAGACCAGCAGAATGACTGAAGAGGAAATAGTCAAAGTTTGTGAATTGATAGTAGACGTTCCAACAATCGACTTCGTGAAGACCGGGACGGGGTTCGGGCCTAGAGCCACTTCTTATCGTGATGTTGAGCTGATTAACTCCGTCGTTTCCGGGAAGAAGCAGATCAAAGTTTCCGGAGGCGTCAGGACTCTCGAACAGGTCGAGAAATTCATGGAACTGGGAGCAACAGTCTTCGGTTCTAGTTCCAGCGTCTCCATATACAAAGAGTATGAAAAGAAATACGGCGGCTAAAGGAGAGCGATAACATGCCCGAGGAAAAGACCGTAATTGAGCTGGAAGGTATAAACAAAACCTTCCCTGCCGTTAAAGCTCTTGACAATGTTTCCCTCTCCGTCAAAAGCGGTGAGGTAAGAGGCCTTGTGGGAGAGAACGGAGCCGGGAAATCTACACTCATAAAGATAATTACAGGAGCTTATACAAAAGACTCAGGGACAATGATCTTTGAGGGAAATGAAATCACCAGAAATTCGCCATTGATATCAAAAGCCTTGGGAATCTACGCCGTTTATCAGGATGTCATGGTCACACCCGATCTTTCCGTGGCCGAAAACTTCTTTCTGGGGCAGCAACCCAAGATTGGTCCATTCATAAACTGGAAGAAGATGTATAAAGAATCAAGGGAGTTCCTGGAGAATATCGGTCTGGACATAGACGTCCGCAAAAGCATAAAAGAGTTGAGTATAGCTGAAAGTGAAATGATAACAATATCCAAGGCGCTCTGGCAGAAGCCCAGACTAGTCATCTTTGATGAACCGACCGCCGTGCTCACAAGGAATGAGACGAAAATTCTCTTTCAGATAATAGATGAACTCAAGAATCAGGGAACGGCCGTAATCTATATATCTCATAACCTTGAAGAGGTCTTTGACATATGTGATACGGTTACAGTCTTGAAGGACGGGGCCACAGTGGGAACTTACACAACGCAAGAACTTGAAAACGTTGAGAAACTGATCCCTCTGATGGTTGGCAGATCGATCGAGGAGATGTATTCGAAGAAGGATACAGAACCGGGCAAAGAACTACTGAGGGTTGAGAACCTTTCCGGAGAGAGATTCGAGAATATCAGTTTCCATGTCAGGGCAGGCGAAGTCGTGGGATTCTTTGGCCTGGTGGGTGCTGGAAGAACTGAGATTGCTCGGGCGCTTTTCGGTGCCGATTTTCTTAAAGAAGGAAAGATATCGGTTGAAGGCAAAGACGTTTCTATAAAGACACCGAAGGATGCGCTGATGAAGGGTATTGGCTATCTTCCGGAAGACAGGAGAAAACAGGGAATCTTCTTGCAGCAGGATATAGATTTCAATATAAACATAATTAATTTCGACAAGGTGATGGCGGGTCCTATCATCAACTATGGGAAGGCTCATTCACAGGCTAGAGACTATATCGACAAACTTTCCATAAAGATCGGCAGCATCTTCCAGCCGGTTTCCGAGCTGAGTGGTGGAAATCAGCAGAAGGTAATCATCGCGAGATGGCTCTGCAAGAACACAGATGTTCTAATCTTCGATGAACCGACCGTCGGAATCGACGTTGGGACGAAATCAGAGATATACAAACTCTTCGGTGAGATTCTTTCAAGCAACAAGGGAATAATTCTAATCTCTTCCTACCTTCCCGAGCTCATGGGAATGTCTGACCGCATATACGTTATTTCTAACGGTAGAATGGCGGGAGAGGTTGACAAGAAAGACTTTTCCGAGGAGTTTTTGCTAACACTGGCAATGAAGAACATTGTCTCAAGAGAAAAGGTAAAGGAGGCGGTCTGAAATGGCTGGAAGGAGAGAAAGGAAGACATTTACCGAAAAAAACCTTTTGATCATTCTGGTTGTGATGTGGGTCTTTCTGGCCATCGCAACGGGAGGGAACTTTTCCTCATGGGCTAACATAACCAATCTAATTAGGCAGTCATCCATAAATGGTGTTGTTGCTATCGGCATGACCCTTATAATCATAACTGGCGGAATAGATCTTTCGGTTGGTTCTATAGTTGGTCTCAGCGGAATGGTATTTGCAATCTTCACTTCCACAAGGGGGGAATTCCAGTTTCCGACAATTGTAGGTATATTGCTGGCTCTGGGAATCAGTGCGCTGATAGGCCTGATTAATGCCGTTGCTGTACATGATGGAAAGGTACCTGCCTTTATTGCAACCCTGGGTATGATGACACTCGTAAGAGGTGTCGTAATGTACATATCCGGCGGAAGAATGGTGACTGCCGTCCCGCTGGAGTACAGGAGATTCGCGGTTCTGGAGTTTCTTGGAATACCGGCACTAGCTTGGTCGTGGATCATTCTTGCAGCCTTCATGATGCTCGTGCTCAAATACACGAAATTCGGAAGGAATCTGTACGCCATAGGAAGCAATGAGGAAGCGGCAAGGTTGTCAGGTATAAATATCCGGCTGAACATGTATTCCTTCTACATTGTGGCCGCATTGTTCAGCGGTATAGCGGGCTTGATGCTGGGAACGAGAATGGCCGCAGGGGTCCCGACGGGAGGAAGCGGTTACGAACTCGACGCCATAGCCTCGGTTGTTATCGGAGGAGCAAGTCTAAGCGGAGGAGTAGGTACCGTCCTTGGTACAGCACTTGGCGCTCTTATTATCCAGACCATAAGAAATGGTGGTAATCTTCTTGGAGTAGATCCATTCATAATGCAGATGGTTATCGGTGCAATAATAATCCTTGCGGTGTTCTTCGACCAGTTCGTCAAGAATAGAAGAAAGGGCGAAGGCCGAAAGAGACTCTTCAAAAGGGCGTGATGGGAAATGAAGATAAACAAGTTCTTTCATGTGGCAGTAGAAGTCCCCGATCTCGATAAAGCGCTCGAGTTCTACACAGGTCTTCTCGGGTTGAAACTGGTTAACAGAGAGAAGCTGCCTGAAAAGAGTCTCGAAGTAGCATTTGTTGCCGGCGAAGGCTGTGAAATCGAACTTATGTGTTACGAAGATAGCAAAGAGAGGGAGTTTGCTCCTGAATCACAATCTCACTTTCAGCACCTTTCTTTTGTTGTAGATGATATTGAAAAGGCAATGGATTACCTTAAGAGCAACGGTATTGAACTCGAATCGCCGGATCCTATTACGGTCTTTGACGGCAAGGTTTACTACAACACGTTCAAGGGTCCGGGCGGTGAATTGCTGGAGATCGCGGAAGAGAAGAGACCCAGATAGAATTATTGGATTGTTTGGAGGTTTCAGATGAATAAAGTGACGGTATTCGGTAGCTATGTCATGGATCTCACTACCCTTTCTCCCCACATACCCGTTGTAGGAGAGACGGTCTTTTCCGGTCCCTTCAAGATGGGTCCGGGAGGCAAGGGTTTCAACCAGGCTGTGGCTGCCAGAAAGGCCGGATCTGACGTCAAGTTCATGACGAAGATCGGCAAAGACTTGTTTGCTCCATTCGTGAAGGACGCATTCGATAGATTTGGAATCACAAAGGAGTATCTTCTCGAGTCGGATACTGCCGGAACTGGTGTCGCTCTGATAATAGTAGATGAGAACAATGGAAACAACGCTATTGCAGTTGCGCCAGAGGCGTGCAACGAGTTGACTGTTGAGGATGTTAGAAGACACAGAGATATCTTCACCTCTTCCAATGTCTTTCTTACCCAGTTTGAAGCGAATCTCGACGCAACCTATGAGGCGATAAAACTCGCCAGGGACTCCGGGGCGCGAGTCTTGCTAAATCCCGCTCCCGTAAAGGAATTTGATCACTCGATCCTAAAATATGTAGACATTATTATGCCGAACGAGATAGAGGCCAGCCTCATGACGGGAATTCCCCTCGATGGAATGGAGTCGATAGAGGCTATAGCGTCTGAATTGAAGAAGTCGGTGGACACTGTACTCATAACTCTTGGAGGTAAGGGAGTTTACTGTCCATCGATAAATGGAGGACTCGTCCCCGCCTGCAGTGTGAAGACTATCGATACAACCGGAGCTGGAGATGCATTTGCCGGCGTTTTTGCGGCATATCTCTCAAGGGGAGAGAGATTGGAAAGAGCGATCGACTACGCCCGTGCTGGAGCCGCCATTTCCACGACAAGATTCGGCACTTCGCCTTCAATGCCGGAAAGGGAAGAAATCGAAGCTTTCGTTTATGAGATAATCGGGGGCGATAAGAAATGAAATACGTCATCGCATACGATCTGGGAACTACCGGGAACAAGGCGACACTTTACGGAGTGGACGGAAAACTCTTGGCGAGTTCTTTCTCAGGTTACAAGACCTATCATCCCGGGCCGAATCAGGTAGAGCAAGATCCTCTGGAGTGGTGGGAGTCCGTCAAAAAAACCACCTCGGATCTAATCGCCAGGGCCGGTGTCAGTACCGAAGAGATAGTCGCTACAAGTTTCAGCGGTCAGATGATGGGAGCAATTCCCGTGGATAAAGACGGGAAGCTCCTTAGAAGAGCCATCATATGGGCCGATCAGAGAAGCGTAGAACAGTCGGCAAGGCTCGAAGAAGTGGGCAATGATTTCGTCTACAGGCTTACAGGATCGAGGATAACGCCGACCTACTCCGGCCCAAAGATTGCCTGGATAAAGGACAACGAACCTGAAATATACAATAAGGCTTATAAATTCCTTAATGCGAAGGATTACATTGTCTCCAGATTCACCGGAGAGTTCGGAACGGACCATTCAGACGCATCGATGACGCTTCTCTTCGATATCGAAAATCTTAAATGGTCGGAAAAACTCGTCGAAGTTCTTGGACTGGATATGGAGAAACTTCCCGCCGTGACCTCCTCAACGAATGTCGTCTCGGAGATACTTCCGAAAGTGGCGGAGGAACTTGGACTGTCTAAGAAGACTCTTATAGTCCGCGGAGGCGGAGATGGTGCGTGTGCCTGCCTCGGAGCAGGGGTTGTCAGTCCCGATGAGGCATATCTCTATCTCGGTTCGTCGAGCTGGGTCAGCACATGCTCCACGGAACCGCTCTTCGATGAGAAATCGAGGACGTTTAACTTTGCTTATCCCATAGAGGGTTTCTATTGCCCCACTGGCACAATGCAAGCAGGCGGAGCCTCTTATCATTGGGCAAAGGATGCTCTCTGTCAGCACGAAGAAGAGAAGGCCAAGGCACTCGGGCTCAGCGCCTTTACAATTATGGACGATCTAATTGACCAGACAAGACCCGGAGCGGGAAACCTAGTCTTCCTGCCTTATTTGCTTGGGGAGAGAAGCCCGAGGTGGAACATAAACGCTAGAGGGGCCTTTATAGGACTGTCTTCGACACATAGAAAGGCCGACATGTTGAGGGCGGTACTTGAAGGGGTTGCCTTCAACCTAAAAATAGTCCTGGATATTCTTGAGACAAGGGGAAAGTTCGACAAGATTCGCCTTATCGGCGGAGGAGCAAAGGGAAGGAACTGGAAACAGATTGTGGCCGATATCTTTGGTAAGACTGTTACGGTACCTGAGTATCTTGAAGAGGCAACTTCAATGGGAGCGGCTATTATTGGGGCTGTTGGAGCTGGAGAGATGACATTCAAGGAAGCATCTAATTTCGTGAAGGATGTTCAGTTTATCGAATGCAACCCAGAGAATCACAGGTACTACGAAAGGCTTTTCGAAGTTTTCGATAAAGTCTACGGTTCTCTCATAGAGACCTATGAAGACCTTGCCAAACTGGGACCGTATTCGAATTAGTTCTATCTGTCTCTCGAGTACCGTAAATAAGGATGTGATTTCATCATGCTATTTGATTCAGACAGAAGAATAGCCCTTGATAGAGCAAGCCCGGTTCCTCTCTACTACCAGATATATAGAATAATCTCGGATTATATGAAGGAACCGGGTGCCGTTGGTAGAAAACTTCCAACGGAAGAAGCTATGATGAAAGTGTTTAATGTCAGCAGGGCAACTGTGAGGAGAGCTTTGCAGGCCCTGGAAAGCAGCGGACAGATCTCCAGGTCGCGTGGACGAGGAACTATCGTAACGAACAACGCTTCTCAGGAGCAGCTTACAACTATTCGGAGCTTCACTGAACAGATGAGGCTCGAGAACCATGTGCCGATAACTAAGGTTGTTGAGGTAAAGAAAGTCAAGGCCGGTCCCGAAATGGCGAGAATTCTCCAGGTCTCGGAAGACGAAGAGTTGCTTCAGGTTACCAGACTGAGGGGAAATGAGTCTTACTTTCCTCTTGCTCTCTTCATATCCTTTCTCACGTCTCAATCAAACCTTACCGGAGAAGAGAACTTTGAGGGTTCTCTTTATGAACTGATGCGAAACATTGGAACAGCCGTCGTCGAGGGAGACGCAATCATAGAGGGACGGCTAGCCGAGGGAAGAATAGCGAAGCTTCTGAAGATAGACGAAGGAGCGCCGATCCTATATTACGAAAGAGTAGGCTGCACTGCCATGGGTGAGCCTGTTGAGCTGGTGCAGTGCTGGTACGAAGCGACCCACTACAAATTCCGGATACATTTGACTACAAAGCTTTGAAGGGAGCGATGATTATGAAGAAAAGTGGAATTCTGAATAAGGAGATATGCAATCTTATAGGTTCGATGGGACACACAGACCTTCTGGTAATATCTGACTCCGGACTACCTATTGCTTCTGATAGATACAGAATAGACGTCAGTATTGTAGGCGGAAAGCCTGGAGTATTTGATGTTCTCGATCCTGTGCTCGAAGAGCTCGAAGTTGAAAAGGTAATCTTCTCTGAAGAGATGAAGACTGTTAGTCCAAAGTGTCTAGAAGATACTTTGAAGCACCTGCCCGAAGGAACAGAAGTGGAATTCGTTCCCCATGTCAGGTTCAAGGAACTCACCAACACGCACTCTAAAGGAGTAATCAGAACCGGAGAACAGATACCATACTCCAGTATCATTCTCGTTAGCGGGGTAACCTACTGATGATCCGTCTACAACTCGCAAACGATACTCACATTAAGGCCAGCTTTCTAAAGACCGCCAAAGAAGTTGCCGATTACATAGACATTCTCGAAGTCGGCACGCCTGCCGTTCTTGCGCACGGTGTGGCTCTGGTAAGAGAGATAAGCGAGATCCTGCCGGATCATGAGATCCTTGCAGATATGAAGATTGTAGATGGAGGTTATCTCGAAGCGGCGATTGCCTTTGAAAACGGGGCAGATATCGTAACGGTTCTTGGATTCGCTTCTTTCAAAACGATTTTGGAAGTCAGGAAAGCTGCCGATCAGTTTGGCGGAGAGCTAATGTTGGACACTATAGAGATTTCTGATCTTGAAGCCTTTGCCGAGAAGGTTTCTCCTTTGTCACCAGATTATGTATGTATCCATACTTCTGCCGATTTGAGCGGTGTGGGTGAGAGCATGCACCTTCTTGAGTACGCGAAAAAAATAGAAATAGTACGCAGAGTCCTTCCAGAGGCAAAAATAGCTGTTGCAGGCGGAATCTCTCCCGACAATCTCTCCCATGTCTTTCCGTTGAAGCCCGATGTGGTGATTGCGGGACGATCGATCTGGGAGGCTGAGGACCCTGCAGGAGTGGCGCGCGAGATAAAGAAGAGACTGGAGAAGGGCTTATGAATTTCGAAAGCACGCTTGATAACGTTATTGATGAGATAAGATCCGTCCTTTCCGGAGTTACGGATGAATCGATCGAAGAGCTTTCCGAAAGCATTTTAAAGGCAAGAAGAGTCTTTCTCTTTGCGATGGGCAGGTCCGGCCTGGCGATCAAGGCCTTCGCGATGAGGCTCATGCACCTCAGTTTGAAGGTCCATGTTGTGGGAGAAGTAACCAGTCCCTCTTTGGGAGAGGGAGACCTCTTAATCGTCGGATCTGCTTCGGGAGAGACTCCTTCTGTGGTTCTTAACTGCAAGAAGGCTCGGAAACTTGGAGCCGGGATAGCTTCTATAACTGCGAGCAAGGAATCTACAGTAGCAGGACTCAGCGATATGGTTATTACGATCCCCACGAGGACACCCAAAGTGCCAGACAGGGCGGGCGTCTCTTCGGTTCAACCGATGGGGAATCTATTCGAACAATCACTGTTGATTTTAACGGACATCACTGTAATGAACTTAATGGAGAAATTGAGTATAGATTCGGAAATGATGTTCAAGAACCATGCAAATCTAGAATAAGGGAGGCTAGACAATTGAAGTACAAAAAAGTGAAAAAGATAAAAGAGAAGCTATCGGCACTCGGTTACGGTTGCTGGGGAGTATCTGGCCCTTCTTTCTGGGATGGAACGACCGACGAGGACTCGATCAAAACAATCCAGAGGGCAATTAGCGGTGGCATAAACTTTTTCGATGTGGCGCCAGTGTATGGTCTGGGACACGCTGAGGAGGTACTCGGCAAGGCAATAAAAGGCTCGAGGGATAAGATCTTCATTGCAACCAAGTGCGGTCTTCTCTGGGACGATCAGGGAAGAACGAGAAACTGTCTCAAACCGGAGAGCATAAGAAAAGAGATCGAAGACAGTCTCAAAAGACTTGGGACGGATCATGTGGATCTCTATCAGCTTCATTGGCCCGATCCGGAGGTCGAAATTGAAGAGACGATGGAGACAATGGTCGAGCTGAAGCAAGAGGGAAAGATCAGATATATAGGACTGTCGAACTTTTCAATTCCCGAGGCAAAAAGAGCGATGAAAGTTGGAGAGGTTTGCAGCATGCAGGGTCTCTACAACATGCTCGAAAGGAACCCAAAGAGCTACCACAATATTCCGCTCGATTACAGAGTCGAAAAGGAAGTCCTTCCTTTCGTTCTGGAGAATGGGATGGCCTTTCTACCATACAGCCCGCTCTTCCAGGGGCTCTTGGCTGGAGCGATAAGCGACAAGAAAAAGTTCAGTGAACACGACGTACGCGCTGCAAATCCGAAGCTGAATACACCGGAGTTCAACAAGTACTACGAAGTCGTCGTGGAACTGAACAGGCTGGCGCATGAGATAGGGAAGCCTCTGAGTCACATAGCTATAAACTGGCTTATCAGAAATGAAGCAGTGACATCGGTTATCGCGGGTGCTCAGAAGGTTGAACAGATTGAGCAGAATCTCGGAGCCATCGAATGGGATATGAATGACGGACTATACGAAAGGATAGAAGAGATAATCTCCAGATCCAATCTAGAGCTCTAGGGGGTGTCCTTGTGAAAGCCGCATTTGTGAAATCACCGTTCAAATTCGAGATCCTGGACGTAGATCTTCCCCCTTTGAAACCGAATGACGTACTGCTGAAGATAAAGGCCTCAGGAATCTGCGGAACAGATCTTCACACAGCGAGGACGGAAGCCAAAGACTGGCAATCTTTCGGCCACGAGATAGTCGGCATTGTGGAAAAGGTCGGTTCAAATGTCGAAAATGTCAAGGTTGGACAGAGTATACTGGTTGAAAGCGGCTCTTTTTGCGGGACGTGCGAGGACTGCAGAAACGGGCGAGTGGATCTCTGCCATGACAGAGCACCCAACGTCTTCATAAGGGCCGAGAGAGAAAATCTCACGATGGGCTTCGCGGAGAAGGTAATAATAGATAAACAGAATGCGGTGCCATTCGAAGGAGTCCCATACGAAGAAGCCTCTCTCGTCGAGCCAATGGGAGTTGCGCTTGACCTCACATACACAGTAGATCCCAAGCTGAACGACGACGTGCTGGTCGTTGGTCTAGGCCCGATCGGTCTCATGGCCGTTCAGATAGTCAAGGCGATGGGAGCAAGAAGAATCTTTGTCGCCAACCATTCAAGATCTAAGATAAGGATAGATGTCGCAAAGAGCTTCGGAGTGGAGGATGTTATTTTCGTCGACAAGACCCCGATCGGCTCCTACAAATTCCCCAAGGGCGGCGTGGATAGAGCTCTTGTCACCGCACCACCTTACGTAATCCCCGATGTTCTCGACGTCATGAATTTTGGAGGAGTCGTCGGGTTCATCGGAATAGATTACGGTGAGGGACGGTTCATAAAGTTCGATGGAAACAAGTTTCACTTCAACAAACTTCAGCTTAGAGCCTCCCATGCAGTTCCGGCTATGTACTTCCCGAGATGCGTAGATATGATAAAGAGCGGAGCAGTAAATGTGAAACCTCTGATTACCGATACTTTCAAACTGGAAGATATCGGTGAGATGATGGTCAAGGCGGAGAATGAGAAAGACAAAGTAATCAAAGCCGTAATGTTGGATTGAGAATGAATACAAAGGCCTGCCACAACAGCGGACCTTTTACTTTGAGATCGGCCTGACGAGAAAGAGTATTGTCGGGAGTTCGCTGCGCTTACTGAGAGGACGAGAAATAGGGAAGCCAGTCATCTTCCGTGGCCAGTCTGCTGTCGCAGGCCAGTCGCACTTCTTGCGGCCAGTCTTTGCTTTGTAAAGGTCAGTTCCGACTTCATCGGGCAAAAGAACCGCTTTGCGCTTAAAGGCGGAGAACCCGCTCAGCGCTGCAAAGAGCCGTCCTTGGTCCTTCGTCCCAGACCATGAACCCGTCCTTCGAAAGAACAGTTGCGAGTTGTCAGTTACAAGCCGCAAGCATAAGAACCGCTGTGCGCTTAAGAGCAAAAACCCGCTGATCGCTGATGAAAACCACGTTGTCCGTCAACGGTCCACCGTCCCCGCCAAGAAGACCGGTTCTTCGTTCCGACGCTACGCGTCCAGGTTGTTCGTTCTTGGTAAAGAATTCCGTCATGACTGAAAATGAGGTCCGTTCTTGATGTGCACACACCCCGTCGACGATGGAGCCGTCGACACCCCTCTCGAGAGGGGATTTAGGAGCGAAGATCAGAATTAGCGAGAAATAGCATTGTCGAGAGCTTCGCTTAGAGAATACGAGAGTTGATAATTCTGAAAACGTCACATGATGTCATGCTGAACTTGTTTCAGCATCTCGCTCTTGGTTTTCTGATCTTGACCAAGAACGAAGAACGGATCCTCGCTCTGGAACGAACAACTTCTCCTCGACGAACGGGGACCACTTTCTTGCTCTTCCAACCTCTGACCACTGACCTCTAACCTCGGTTTCCCGAAAACCCAGATCCTGAACAGGAGCACGAGGATGACAAAATATGTTCGTTCTGATCAGATCACTTTGATTTGCTTGCTCTTTTTCTTTGGTTTTTGCC
>WOYI011007482.1_pt1 | contig 18928 bp, 15 predicted proteins | sample 6423411 | NCBI WGS metagenome assembly WOYI01 (sample SAMN13441803, study PRJNA592873) | oil field metagenome | biome: oil field; feature: oil-well bore; material: oil-contaminated soil; isolation source: oil-contaminated soil from oil-well borehole | place: Germany: Wietze | collected 2016-10-18 ... | reverse complement strand
CAGTTATCCCTTCTACTAATTTTAATGTTTCCTTTAGTAGGTATTACTCAAAACATTGAAGAGTCGGCTAAAAAAGCTAAAAGCTATGTTTCGTCGGAATACGACAGAAATGCGGTTACACTGGTAGGGCTCGATTTTAAAGAGAACCTGAGCGGCGATGTTTATAAAAAGGTTTCGGCATTAGTTGTTCCCGACAAGTATTACGACAATACTATCGAAGGTAATATTCTGAAACCAGGTGTCAGTCGCGAGAGTGTTTCAAATCAGTTTACAGGACTATATGAAAAGAAGATCCCGCAATGGTTGAACGACAATAAAGTGGGGCAAAAAATACTTTCGGTATGGTTTAACCGTCAGGCCGATGGTAGTTTTAATGTCGAAACTTTAAAGGAGCGTGGTTTATTCAATGCCAACGATAACGATTTCATGATAGCTTCGGCTTCGAAACGTGGTGAATCGGCTTTAATGGATATGGGCATGCAGTTGGTGAACCAGTCGTATGTACTGGTTTTCGATTATACTGACATAATGGACATGACCCAGTATTACGATAAAAATGAAGTACCTGCCGAGAAGCGTGTAATGAATGGTTACCGATCAACGGTGAATTCATACCTGTTCAAACTCGACTTTAGCGATTCGGTAGCCGCCACTTTCTTCCAGAATTATTGGATGGGCGCAAATGACCCAAATGCAGCTGGCAAAAAAGATGCTTTCGAAAATGCAGCTTTCCCCTTTGTTTTTGTTTCGAAACAACATAATGATATTACAAGCACACAATACAACGAAGGACAAACGCTGGCGCCTAAAGTTCAAAAAACCAAGGATGAATTACTTGAGCAACTGGCCAATACAACGCTCGAAGCGGTAACAACCGATATCGAAAACCAAAGACAGGAATTCAGGGTGAAAGCTATGGTTAGTTCGGTACATCCCATTTCTGCAAAAATCGGGAAGAAGGAAGGTCTGAAATTCGATCATCGCTACTTTGTGCTCGAAAATCGTACGCGGAGTAACGGTACACTATACTCAAAAAGGGTGGCCGTGGTAAAATCAATGTCTGTAGCCGATAACCGCGAAGTTACTTCGGGACAGACCGGTGCTTCGAAATTTTACCAGATTGCAGGTGGTACTGTCGATAACTACGGAATGTTCCTTGAACAACACAACGATGTGGGCTTAAACCTCGCATTAGGCTATTCGCTATCGGGTCTCGACGGTTTTAACGCCCGGGCCGAGTATTATATCTCAAAAGCTTTTGGAAGCTTGGTGAAACCCGGTAAATCGGGCAAAGGATTAACTGCCTGGAAAATTTATGCCGAAGGCGGCTACGATCAGAAAAATGATTACACTGTGGGTTCTTTGACTGACGATTTTACTTTCCTGCGCGTAAGTTTTGGAGTAGCTAAGGATTTCTACCCTATCAGCATTTTGCATTGGGGGCCTTTTGTTGGGTACGGTGTGGAAATGATTTCTTTTGGATCAGACGAAATGCAGAATATAGAAATTTCCTCTGATTTTATTGAAGCGGGTGTCCGGGTTGGGGTAAACCTGGCCCATAATATTCAGTTAATGGGGTCAGCCACCTATTATTCTTTGCTCACGTCGGAAATAAAAGATACTGAAACCAATGAGAAAGAAGATTTTGAGTACAAAGATGTCTTTGAAGACCGAATGGGATTGGGTTTAAATGTTGGATTAAGATTTATGTTCTAAAATTAAAATACTATGGCTAAAAAAATAACTTATTTAGGAACAGTTTTGCTGTTAATGTTTTCGCTGGGCATTTCGGCGCAAAGCAGAAAAGAAAAGAAAATGGCAGGCTATTTAATCGGAAACTACGAGGTAGAATGTATGGGGACCGGGATGGACGGAACCCAGTTAATAAAAGTGTGGGGTTATGGTAAAAAGCCCGAAGACGCCGCTTACCAGGCAAAGAAAAATGCGGTACATGCGGTAATATTTAAAGGCATTTCCGGAGGCCAACCCGGTTGTATGATGCGGCCACTGGTGACCAAACCCGGCGCCGAAGTTCAGCATGCCGATTATTTCAATACTTTTTTTGCCAATGGCGGTCATTATCTGAGTTTCGTTTCACAAACCGGCGACGGTACCATGGACCGTATCAAAGTAGATAAAAAGCAATACAAAGTTGGAGTGGTGGTAGCCGTAAAACATGCCGAATTGCGCCGGGAGCTTGAAGCAGCAGGCATCATCCCAAAATTAGGTCAAGGATTTTAAAATGTAAATACGATGAGGAAATTGTTACTGTTTTTTACCGTCATTTTGTTTAGCTTTTCAACTTTCGGGCAGGCTAAAAAACCAATTATTATGGTGGTTCCCAGCGATAACTGGTGTATCAAAAACGGGTACACTCAGATGTACGACGAAATGGGGACACTAAAAACCTTACCCGATTACAAGATGGCCTTACAGAATGAAACCGACTTGCTGATGACCATTAGTAAAATAAATACGATGATGGCAGACCGCGGATTTCCATTGGTAAACCTCGAAACTGCACTCAAGAATATCGAACAGGAAGGTGCCGAAATTGCAATGCTGGGGAGTAAATCCGGAGGATCGGTTGCCGAGAGCCCGATCGATGTTTTGCAACGCACTGCCAATGCCGATATTATTATGCAGTTAACGTATGTCGTCAATCAGAACGGCCCGCAGCGCTCGGTTACTTTTATGTTACAGGGACTGGATGCCTACACCGGAAAACAAATTGCAGGGGCACAGGGAACCGGCACGCCATCGTTCGCCACCGAAACCCCGGTTTTGCTCGAAGAAGCAGTGCTTGCTCATATCGACGACTTCAACTCGCGTTTACAGGATCATTTCAACGACCTGTTTACCAACGGTCGCGAGATTGTTTTTCAGACCCGAATTTGGGACACTTCAATGATCGATTTTGAAGAGGAATTTGATTACAACGGAGAAACGCTTGAATTGGGTGAAATTATTGAAGACTGGGTTTTTGACAATACCGTTCAGGGACGCTACAATACAAGTAATTATACCGAAAATGTGATTCGATTTGATCAGGTCCGTATCCCGCTTTACGACGAACGTGGCCGCGCCAACGACACCCGTCGCTGGATTCGCGATTTGCGTACGATGCTTGGAAAGGCACCTTTTAACCAGGAATGTAAAATTTACACGCGTGGTTTGGGTGAAGTTTGGCTTATCGTTGGTGAAAAATAAAATCAGGAATCATGAAAAAAATATTTTTGATCGCATTGGCATTGATCCCTTTTCTGGGATGGGGACAAAACGACTTAGATAAAGCCGACGATTATGCCCGGTTGAATCTTGATGTTTTTATCCCTGATCAGGTACAGGATATTCCTGACCATGCCAAAAGTCTGATGGTAAATAAACTAACACAAGCTGTTACGGAAAAAGGAATGGGTGGTTCGGGAGTGAGCCCTCGCTTTTTGGTGACTGCCAAAATGGAACAACTTACAAAAGATGTTTCGCCAACTGTTCCACCTGTGGAAACTTACACCTTCGAAATCTATCTGTACATTGTTGATTTTGTGGATAAGAACATCGTTTCTTCTACGTCGTTCACTGCAAAAGGCGCTGGAAGCAACAGCAATAAAGCGTACACAAACGCACTTCGCACACTCAATCTGAAAAACTCGAAAGTGGATAAATTTCTTGACGAGGGTAAAAACAAAATCATAGAATATTACAATTCGCGATGCGATTTTGTAATTGCGCGTGCCAAATGGCTGGCCACTCAAAACCAGTTTGGTGCAGCTTTGAATACGCTTTCATCAATTCCGGAAGTGTGCAAAGACTGCTACATGAAAGCGCTCGACGAGATTGGCCCAATCTACCAGGATTTTATAGATCACGATTGCCAGGTAAGCGTAAATGTAGCCAGCGCAGTTTGGGCTTCGCAACCCAACTCAAATGGCGCTATGGCAGCCGGAGCTGTACTCTCTGCCATCGATCCCGATTCGAAATGTTACACCGAATCGCGGAGCCTCATTGGCAAGATGGAGAAAAAAGTGTTACAGGACGAAAACCGCGACTGGAGCTTTTTCGAAAAAGCCTACGAAGATCAGGTGATGCTCGAATCGCTGCGAATTAAGGCTTTCCGCGATGTGGGGGTGGCGTATGGCGAAAACCAGCAACCTACCTACAACGATATTATGTGGGTCTTCAGGTAATTCTCATAAAATAGAATTCTTATGGTCAAAGCTCTAAATATGCAATTAGGATTACTGGCGTTTTTGCTTTTCTGCATACACGCAGTTCCGGTTTTGGGGCAAAAAGTTTTAAGCGAACAGGAAACCCGATGGGTGAATGAAGCAAATGGACAGCTCCAGGATGCTCTCTCCAATCCTGCCATGAGCCAGGATGAACGAATGCGAATCGTTGAACGAAGTGCCAGGACATTAAAGGAATACGGACAGCCGTCAGCTTTTCCATCAGGGACAATCCCACTTAAAATAACGATGGAGAGTAACTATAACCAAAGTCGTAGGGAGTATGAAGACGCAAATGATCTATACAAGTATTTAAGTACAAAACTTGTCGACCAGCAATTAAAAATTGTAAATACCTTACAGATTGAAGTTGCAGAGGAACAAATTAAAATAATGCTTCCAGGGTTACCTGCACCTTATGAATTGTCGAAAGAGCTGGTATCTACATTCTTTAAATGGGATATTGCTGAAGGCTTTAACCAGGGAACATACGGCGATGCCAAAAGTCTGGCTGCACGGTTTAAGAAACTGGCGGAAACCAAAGAATTGATAAAAGTATTGGAGAGTATGAGGAAAAGCCAGCAAATGTCGGTGCAAAACCTGCACAGCGATTTACAAATGGTTGGGCCGCTTGAAGCTCAATTACGGAAAAAGTATGAAATATCAAGTGCATCAACCAGGGTTATGCAAGGCTACGAGGGGGCAAAATTGAACCTTGGGAGTTCTGGCGGAAAGGTAGCTTCGTCCCCGGTTTTATCTACTGAATTAAAGCAAGTTTCAGGAAATATTAATGAAATAAGTATTTGTGTAAGTGGTAACGGTTTGCTGAATTATTCAGGAATGAGATTGTATGATGGCGATCGCAATAGGCTGATATCCAGCGATTATGTAGTTGGTTTCATGAGCCTCGGCAATCAAAGCTATAACGGCGATTATGCGCAGACAGCGAACTTCTCAGGCAGCGGTGCTTCTTTGGCGTCAGGAAATCTGAATTTTACCTCAAGCTGGCAGGCAAAGGGAGTTTTGCGCGATGAATGTTGTGAGTATGATGCAAAATGTATGGTACAAGTTGAAGGGAAATATTCGGATGGAGTGTTAACCGAATTGAAAATTAAAGAAACTTCAATACATTATGATTACGAAAGCGAAGAAAGCATTCAAATTGTTTATAATCAGGAAAAATGGGTTGAATTGGTAAATATTCCAATAAAGAAATATCCGGAGGAACTAAATCGAAAATTTAATACGAACTACTTGTATTATGCCGAAATAGAGGGAAACGATGTAAAAAACAAAGTAAAAGTGTTACGAGACGAAGTCAGCGTAAAAAGTAGCAGTAAAAATATGGAAAATTCAAGCTGCCAGTTATTACCGCTTAACTGGGAGAGTAAATATGGAAATTATAAGCTCCAGGTTTATTTAGGAAGTTTTAAGAACTTTGAAAGGAATTGGTAATTTAAGCTGTTCTTGAATTTGATAATGAAAGGCTGCCGTTTAAACCGGCAGCCTTTCAAGTTAAAAATCAATTACTTTTAGTAGCGGCCAAATGCATTTATCAGGTCGCCGATTACCCCGCTTACATCTTTTCCGCCGGTTTCCAACGAAATTTCCTGATTTAATCTGCTAATTTCCAATGGATTGGTTTCTTGTGTCCCAATTCGTTTAATTTTGGCGTTCATGTCAGTCCAGTATTTCTTTTGTGCCTGAATCTGTTTGTGTTCGAAACTTCCGGGCGACGCCATTTTCAGATCGGCATCGAGTTTTTTCATCAACATATTGTCTATTTCCTTGGATGTTTCGCGGCATTTGGCCTGAAGTTTTGTAGTGTTGGTCAGCATTTTATTGCCCTCTATTCCTTCCACTTTAACTTTTAATACTTTTCCAACACTTCCGATTTCTTCGGCTGAAAGCGACGTAAAATCAACGTTTTTATCGAGTAATTTGGTAGTCGAAAATGCTTCCTTATGCGCAGATGTTACCAGGTTCATGTCCGATATGGGCGCACTGATTCCAAACATTTTTCGGTAAGTTTCATTCATCGAACCCTGGGCGTCGTTCATAAAGGTTTTAATATCCACCCGGCTTCCATCAGTTTTATAAACAAAGGCAGGTTCTTTTCCCGTGAAGGTATTTACCGGGCCAAGGTCGAGGTCCATGCTGGCGGTTCCTGCACTGGTTGGATTTCGGAATTGTTTAAAATCGATATGATCCATTACATAGCCTTTGTTTTTCAGGCTTTGCACCATGTCGGGTGTCATGTTTCTATAGTTTCTTTGCACATATTTATCGAAAAAAGCGGCCATCTCGGGTTCTGCCTTGTATTTAAATTGCCACTTGGCATAATAATCGCCATTTAATGCAGCGGCATACTGACTGATCTCTTTTTCCAGTTCCTGGATTCGTCCCGGATTTTTTGCGGTAGCATTTCGTAAGGTTTGCAATTCATCTTTCAGCCCTTTCATTGCATTAATTGCCTGTCTGGCTTCCTCGTAATTTTTGGCTGTTCCCATTTTATCCACAGTGGATTTTATTTGTGTTTTCATGTTGAAAGCCGGTTTAAAAAGCCTGCTGTCGCTGCCGAAGATTGCCATGGTGGCGCCGGTAAACTTTTGTACGCCAAACTGAATTCCCATCCCAACCAGGTAACCGGTCCCGGCTTGCTTAATGCCCTCGTAAAACTGACTTTTTGTAGTGGCTCCTTTTTGTTTTCCGGCTTGAATGTAGGCATCGGTAAACTCGGCAATGGCAGCTCCGTTGGGCGACCAAAACATGGCAGCGTTTTTCAGTCCTTCGTAAGGTCCTCCTGAAATCATTCCGGTTGCACCGCCATACAAAGCTCCCAGCGCCTGGGTCCCGTAAATAGTCGCAGCAGCTTCGGCCCCATAAAGCTCGGCCAGCCCCGCTGAGCCAACTCCCATAAACGCGGTACCTGCAACCATAACTGTGGTTTGGGCTATAAACTCGTTTTCGTCGGCTTCCGATTCGGCAACTTTAGCCATTTGGTAATCGAACTCGGCATTGCCCTGAATCTGTTTGTTAAAGGCATTTCGCAATTTAAGTGCATTTTCGTAATCACCCGAAACCACTGCCTTGGCATCGAGGTATTGATCGGCGAGCTCACGCGCTTTTTCACGCTGTTCCTCTGGCAATAAGTTGATTTGCCGATAGATCCGGTCGGCAATCTGGCGGGTAGCATTTACCTTGGCAACATGCACGTGAGTATCGTAAATAAATTTATTGCGGGCATAATCGTCGAAAACCTGCCGGGTGTGAACCAGTTCGCCGGTTTGAAGTGTTTTTACAGCGTCTTCTTCGTTTTGCAGGGTCGACTGAAATCCCATAATTCGCCTGTCAATGTCATTCATCTCAGCAACAATTCTGGATCTTGAGGCAGCATCTTGGGCATTAAACAGATCGGTAGATAAACGGTCGCGAATAGATTGTTCCCGGATAATATTACTGTTGATCGATTCAATAATCTCGCGACGGGATGCAATGGATTCGTCACGCGCCTTTTGTTCGGCGGCAATCGAGTCCTGGCGCGCTTTCTCCGCACTGTTTTCTCCGGTAGGAACCTGGTTTTGAGCATCAAGTTCGGCAATCGCCTGTTTCTTTTGTTTTCCTTTTAGTTCTTCAGCATCCAGGTAGGCTCTCATTTCAGCCCGCATTTCATCGGTAAAAGCTTCGAGCGCTTCGTCCGAAATCATTCCATTAGCAGCGGGCGGATAATTCTTCCATTTATTTCCGTAAGCCCACAACATTGCTCTTTTGTAGAAGAACCCGGCGCTCTGTTTTCGGGCCAGGAAACGTCTGCAGGTATTGCTAAAGGTTTTTCGTTCGTAATAATTTTCCTCGTCTTCGTTACCCGGCGACGATTGTTCGGCCAGCATCAGCATTCTTAAATAAGAGGTTTGTTTAAACTCCGGGATTCTGGGGTAGGAAACCGGGCTGAACTCTCCGTCGCTGGTGGACATGCTTTTGTCGTTGTCGGTCACTACTTCGTCTACCTGGTGAACACGTATTTTATCAAGCCATTCGTATTCCGAATCCATTTTTTCTACCTCGATATCGCTCAGTTCGATAATTTGGTACACATCTTTTCCGTCTCTTTTCACTTTAAGCAAGTGCCTGAAAAGAGGCTCGTACAGTTGTTCGAAACCTTCGGCCTGAACCGAACTGCGTGTATAACCCGCCCAGCATTCGCCAATATCGCCCGATTTGTCCTTTTTGGGCAACATACGTTTGTAGTTTTCGGCTGCAGCGCATTTGGCTTCTATCGGGTTAGGCGGATTTCCGAGCGCTCCGATTTTTTCTGCCAGCGCATTCATTGCTTTCCCGAGCAAAGGGAAGGCCGCACCATACAAACTGGCTTCGTTCATGGCTTTATCCCATGCATCCTGATCGTCCATTTCTATGGCATACCCTGCATCGAGCAACACCATGGTAACTGCCTGAAGATTGCTGACATAAGTTTCGCGGACCGCCAGAAACTGGCTGATTAAAGGATTTAAACGGTTGAGATAGTCAATGATTTCCTGTGTCGGAAAATCGAACAGCGGCGCCCAGATCGCTTCAAATTTCCTGGCTTCATCATCGGGCATGGCCCCGTAAATCAGCCGCATTCCTTCGAAAGCTACTGAAATAGCTGCGTTGTAATTAAATTCTGAAAGCTTATTAAGATCGGGAATGGCGGGAGGAATAACCGCGTCGACTCCCGGAGAAAGTTTGTTACTTGTTACTGATGAAGCTGTTTCCCAAGGTGTTCCCTGCGAAACATCGTTTTTTGGTGAACAGGGGTCGTTTGCGATAAATTTTACCTCCGGAATGTTGCCTTTTGTGATAGGAGCAGAAGCCACATTGTTCAGGTCGGGAAGTTTGACAGATGATGCATCCACTGATTTTGCTTTGCTTCCCGCACTTTGTGTTGGCGAAACAGTTGTTTTAGCCCTTGAATTCCCTCCAACTATATTTTGATTTTGTTGAGTGGCGGTGGTTTCTTTGCCTGTATTTTGCGCCGCGGTTTGTGCACGGGTCTCTTCTTCAACTTCCTGTCCTCCGGGCGTAAGCGAGATCTGTGAAATAAAACGGAGCGCTTCTTCCGGAGGTTCACTTCCGCCACTTTGCTGCACTATTTCGATAGCATACATTTCGGTTCCGACAAGAGAACTCAGAATAAATCGTTGTTGCTCGGTGTTCTTCGATTTAAGTTTTAACAGGTGAACATTCGAAGCACCCAAACACGGATAGGGAGCCGCCTGTTTTTGCTGCTCCATAAATTCCTGATTCTTATAGGCATCCTGCGTAATTTTAAGAATAATCTTGTTGAATTCCTGTTTGCTTTCGCAGAGAGCAGGTTCTTTCGGAATTTTGATTTTTACATTACCCTGGCTGTCGGTAAAAACGAGGTGTGTTCCTCCACTTTCTTCTGCATTGTATGTCCAGTTTTTTTGCGTTGGAACTGTGTACCTGCCAATTTTTTTTTGTTGCGTTGTGCCGGTATTTCCAAAAACCAGGGAAGGGGCAAGTAATCCAAAAATAAGGCTTGCCAGCATTAGAAATCTATTGCGTATTTTCATAAACGGGGAAGTTGATTTTTGTTCTTGAAAGTACAAAGAACAATCGATTCTACCAAGATATGCGCCTGGGTTTAATATACCGTATAATGGATTTAATGAACCGGGTTTTTGGTTGTCATTTTTAATGATATCGGGATGAAACCGGCTTTACGAAAATTAGCGAACTTAAAAATGCTGAGGGTATTAGCAGGGGGATTCTCTTAATTATAGCTTTTTTAAAAGATTATAAACTACAAACTGAAAGTGGCTCGTTTGCTTTTGAATTCGTTTGAAAGGATGCCTTGGTTGTATACAAGATGGCCGTTAACAAAAGTGCTGACAACTTTATGCGAAAATTCCGTGCCTTCAAACGGCGACCAGCCACATTTATATAAAATATTTTCCGGCGAAACCGTCCAATTTATATTTGGATCAATCAGCACAAGGTCGGCAAAATAACCTTCGCGGATGTATCCACGGTCAACCACCCTAAATAGATCAGCCGGGGCATGGCACATTTTCCGGATTACTTTTTCTACTGAAATAAATCCTTTTCGGCTCATTTCGAGCATGGCAACCAGCGAATGCTGAACAAGTGGCCCGCCTGAAGGCGCTTTAAAGTAAGTATTGTTTTTTTCTTCAAGGGTGTGGGGTGCGTGGTCGGTTGCAATTACATCAATTTTGTCCGTCAACAAGGCTTCCCAAAGGGCTTCTTTATCGGAGACACATTTTATCGATGGATTCCATTTTATACGGCTGCCATGGGTAATATAGTCGCGTTCGTCGAACCAAAGGTGATGCACACAAACTTCGGCAGTAATTTTTTTATCGCGTACTTTCCCGGGTTTAAAAAGGCCCATTTCTTTTGCGCTTGAAAGGTGCAAAATGTGGAGCCGGGTGTCAAATTTCGAAGCGAGTTCAACCGCTTTTGACGAGGAAATATAGCAGGCCTCGTCACTGCGGATATGGCAATGACGCGACATGGGAACATTTTCTCCATATCGCTGACGGGCTATTTCAATATTTTTTTGAATAGTGGCTTCGTCTTCGCAATGTGTAGCAACCAGGGTGGGGGCATTTTTAAATATCCCGGAAAGTATTGCATCGTCATCCACCAGCATGTTACCGGTTGATGAACCCATAAAAACCTTGATCCCGCATACTTTTGATGGATCCGTTTTCAAAACTTCATCCAGGTTGTTGTTGGTAGCGCCCATATAAAATGAGTAGTTGGATGCTGAAACTTCTGCCGCCCGGTCGTACTTTTTTTGTAGTTCTTCCTGTGTAACAGTTTGCGGGTTGGTGTTGGGCATTTCCATGTAGGTGGTCACACCGCCCGCAACCGCAGCACGGCTTTCGGTGGAAATGTCGCCTTTATGCGTAAGGCCCGGTTCGCGAAAATGGACCTGGTCGTCGATCACTCCCGGAATCAGCAACAAACCTTCGGCATCGATGATTTCAATATCGTCGGGATCGAAGTTGCCTGGAATTACATTTGGGAATATTCTTTCGATCTTTTCATTGTTAATAAGAACACTGCCCCTGAATTTAAGTTCTTCGTTAACGATTGTTGCATTTTTAATCAGAGTTTTCATTTTCCCGGCATTTTTAGCAAAGTTAATGAATTGCCTGTTGCTTTCATCAGAAAAAGGAAAAAGGCTACACTTGGCAGCCCTGTTTTTTCTGATATTTATGAATTTCGGTTAACGATTTTGGCGTTCTGAGAAGATTAATAGATGAATATGGTCTTGTTCATTATTCAGATTTTCTTTTGTAGCCGATTGATCTTCTTGGTTGTGGGTTATCCTGTTTTTCAATTAGCTCGTCTAAATAATTGAAAACAAGCTCTATGTTTTTGTCTTGGTTGGCTAATCTTTTCTTGATTTCTTCTATTTCGAGCTTTATACTTAGATTGTTGGTTAGGATCTCACGAATCCTTGTAAATATCCGCATGATTTGGATGTTTACTTTGATTGCTTGCTGGCTCCTTAGTACACTTGAAAGCATTGCCACTCCTTGTTCTGTGAACACCATCGGTGGATATCGGGTGCCTCCCCAACTTGAGGTCACAATTTGTGATCTCAAGTTGGCAAACTCTTCTTGCGAAAGTTCAAACATGAAATCAAACGGGAATCTTTCAATATTCCTTTTTACCTGTTGTTTCAAGGCTTTTGTTTCAACCCCGTAAAGTTCAGCCAAATCTTTATCCAGCATCACTTTTTGTTCCCGGATGAAATAAATCTTACTCATAATAATTTCATCAGGTAGCATCAGTTTATCATTCCTTTCTTCCTGCATCGAATTTTTGTCAAGGGTCTATTATGTTATTTCGTATTTCCGAAACCAGCTTCGCATTTTCATTTTCAGGACACCCCAAAGCGCTTCGTTAAAAATACCACCGCTCATTTTTGAAGTGCCTTCTTTACGGTCGGTAAAAACGATAGAAACTTCTTTGATTTTAAACCCGAATTTATGAGCGGTAAATTTCATTTCAATCTGGAACCCGTAACCAATCAATTTGATCTTTTCAAAATCGATGGTTTCCAGCACTTTTCGGCGGTAGCAAACAAAACCGGCTGTTGTGTCGCGCACGTCCATTCCGGTAACAATACGTACGTACATCGAGGCAAAATACGACATCAATACTCTTCCCAGTGGCCAGTTTACCACGTTTATCCCGGTAATATACCGCGAACCGACTGCAACGTCGGCACCGTTTTCAATGGCATCAAAAAGCAGCAGTAAATCATCGGGGTTATGGGAAAAATCGCAATCCATTTCACAAACTGCTTTATAGTCGCGCTCAAGCGCCCATTTAAATCCGGCGATGTATGCCGTTCCAAGCCCGAGCTTTCCTTTACGCTCAAGAATGTGCAAGGTGTCCGGGAATTCTTTCATCAAGCGTTTAACGATTTCCGCCGTTCCATCGGGCGAATTGTCTTCCACAATCAGCAGGTGAAAAGGCCTTTCGAGAGAAAATACTTTGCGGATCATTTTCTCCACATTTTCTTTCTCGTTGTATGTTGGAATGATTACAAGATTTTTCGACACAGTATTTTGTTTAAAATTGAGTAGCGAATTTACAATATTTTGGCTGTATTCTGCAAGGGTACCTGTTTTTCAGGCTTGCGATTATCTTTTGTGTCAGTTCCCCTCCCGGACAGGATAAGTAAAATTACGTGAGCGGCTGCCAAATGTATTCGCTTTATCTGAAAAGGAGAAGAACAGCATGGCATTAAAGGTGTGCACTATGAAAGACAAACCCGAAAGTCAATTGAATTCACCTGAATTTAATTAAATTGCGATGCCAAAATCTGCTATGCCATGATACAACATTCGGAAACGCTGCATCATCTGACCCCGGCCAGCCAGGCTTATACCGAGGTGTTGAAAGACTTCGACCCAATTTCGCTTGAAGAAATGGACACGGTGAAAATGTTGAATCGTTTCGATTCAAAATTCATATTGAACAAGGATATTTTGAAAAAAGTGCTGGAAGCTGTCAGTCATGATTATTTTGTGCTGGAAACTGCTGGCACCCGGGTTCAATCATACAATACCATTTATTTCGATACGCCCGACGATCGTTTCTACATGGAACACCACAATGGACGTTCTACCAGAATGAAACTTCGAAAAAGAGAATATGTCGATTCGGGCATTGTTTTTCTTGAAATAAAAAAGAAAGACAACAAAGGGTTGACGAGCAAGGAAAGGATGGAAGTTCCCTGTCTGGAGAATGGACTTTCGGAAGCAGAAACCCATTTTGTAAAAAGCCACGCCAAACTGAACGGTGTGAAACTGGAATCCAAGTTTGGTAGCCGGTTTAAGCGGATTACACTTGTTAGTAAAAATTTTGATGAACGTTGCACTATTGATATCGAGCTTCATTTTCACTCGTACTCAGCCGACAAAAGCGATATGAACGAGTTGGTAGTTGCTGAACTGAAACAGAAAAGGCAATATTTGAGATCGAAACTGGCGCAGGTATTTAAAGAATATAAAGCGCCCAGGCAACCGTTCAGTAAGTATTGTTTTGGTCGGGCAATCAACGAGATCGATCTGAAAAGTAATGTTTTCAAGTCCGGGATCCGACAGATCAAAAATCAAATCAACTTTCTGGATAAGAATACAGAAAGCAAAGAATAAGTCATATCCTATGTTTAAAGAATTTATAAATCAATATCCGGGATCATTGGTGCAATCGCTCAACATTGAGTTCATCAACGTGGAGGATTTTCTCCAACTGGTAATCCGTTTTGGTTTTCATTTGCTGGTGACTTTTGTGGTGGTATATTTAGTTTATGCCAAAAATAGTCGCCGTAAGGATTTTTATTTCAGTTACTTTGCTATTTCGGTAACCATTTTTACCTTGTGTTTCCTGCTCGACAATGTAAAAATTGAATTGGGTTTCGCAATCGGATTATTTGCCATATTTGGCATCATCCGTTACCGTACCGACACAATCCCAATCAAGGAAATGACCTATTTGTTTGTGATTATTGCCATCTCGGTGGTTAATGCCCTTTCGGGCAAAAAGGTAAGCTTCATGGAACTTTTATTTACCAATGTGGCCATTGTTGCTACCATGTGGATTTTAGAAAAGATTTTGATGCTACGGCAGGAAGCATCGCTGAATATTACCTATGAAAGGATAGAAAACATCCACTTGATGAATAAAACCGAACTAAAGGAGGATATCGAAAAAAGAATTGGTATAAAAGTGAAACGCATCGAGATTGTGGAAATTAATTTTATGCGTGATACTGCCCGAATCAAAGTCTTCCACGACATTAATGAATCAAACTCAAAAAACGCTTAACGTTTTAAGAATGCATACAAAAAGACTCTTTACCGTAGTTGGCATTCTGCTATTTGTGTGTAATGCAGCTAATGCACAACGCACCTGGTTCGAATTCGAAATTTCAAAATCTTTGGGAGAGAAGTTTGAGATTGCGCTGGCTCCCGAGATCCGTTTTAAGGAAGATTTTGAGCTTCACGAATATTTTTTCGAACCTAAAATCGAATACAAATTCAACACGTATTTTGCATTAGGCGCCAACTATCGTTTTGGAAACAACCCGGATAAAGAAGGAAATGCCCAATGGTTTGGCAGATACGCACTGGAAGGAAAAACCGGTTACGATTTCAAAAACCTTGAGTTTGGTTTTCGCCTGAGGTACACTAATTTCGACGATTTTGGCGGCGATAAAGAAGAGCGAACCAATTATCTGCGTTTTAAATTTCAACTGCAATACGATATCAAAAAAATCGATCTGAAACCTTATGTGGCTTACGAACTTTATCGTAATCTGACTGAAGGTGAGTTTACCAAGGCCCGATGGGAAGCAGGACTGGAATATAAACTAAACAAACACCATCGGGTAGGAGCTTATTACCGTTTGAACGATTACCTGGTTAGCGACGATGATAATGTCAAAATTGTCGGGCTATCGTATAAGTATAAAATATAAACAACAAGAGTGGGATGTTTCGCTTGAGCCGAATGCCCAAACACCCATGCAACTCCCTTTCCTAACTTTTTGCAGCCTTTGTTTTTAAAAAACCAGATGAGGTGTTTTGCGATACAACAATAAAAGTATAATATTGAAAATTCTGTTGCTTAAACCATGAAAAAGAAAATGATAGTGCGGGTTAATTTAAATGATTGGGATCATTGCCAGGCGCTCATTCGTTTAATGAACGATTACATGCAGGATGAAATGGGGATTGGTGAGTCGATGCCAAAAGAACTCGGTGCGCAAATTATCGCAGGACTAAAAAGACATGATGCTTATTTGGGCTTTTTTGTTTGTATTGAAAATGAATACGTCGCGCTGGCTAATTGTAACCTGAATTATTCGACATGGAAAGCAAAGCCACTAATTAATATTCACGATTTTATTGTATCACCTGCGCATCGGCAAAAAGGTGTAGGATTGTTTCTTCTAAAATTCATCGAAGAATTTGCAGTAGAAAAAGGTTATTGCAGGATCAATCTTGAGGTGAGGCAAGATAACCACAAGGCACAACAGCTATACCGGAAGGCTGGTTTTAAAGAGTGTGACCCATCCAATTATTTCTGGGAAAAACAGATAGAATGAACGTAGTAAAATTCAGCATAGAATTTGAAAGGATTTACAAAATTGGATTTGTATTGGCCTTAATTTTTCTGGTTTTTGGATGCAAATCGCATGTAAAGAAAGAACAAAATTCCTTGTTGGTGTATTGTGCCGCCAGTTTAACGGATGTTGTTACCGAATTGAAAAATGATTTTGAAGAGGAAACCGGCGCCTCATTAAAGTTAAGCTTTGCTTCGTCGGGTACTTTGGCGCGACAAATCGAAAATGGCGCCGATCCTGCTTTGTATATTTCAGCCAATAAAAAATGGTTCGACTACCTTGAAGAAAAGTCCTTGCTGGTCCCGGGAACAGGAAAAGAAATTGCAGGAAACAGAATGGTGCTGGTAGCTCCAACGCAAAGTGATCTTGACGCTTTCCCATTTTCCGTAGAAATGGATCTGCCTAAAACGATAAAAGGCAAACTTGCAATTGGCGATCCTCAACACGTTCCCGCGGGTATTTATGCCATGCAAATCATTGAGCGACTGGGCTGGAAATCGAAATTGGAACCCAAATTGCTTACTACAGTTGATGTGCGCTCGGCTTTAATGTTGGTTGAACTCGGAGAAGCTGATGCCGGTATCGTTTATAAAACCGATGCATTAAAATCGGATAAAGTGAAAATAATAACCGAATTCCCTGGTTCGCTACACGATGATGTAGATTATTATATGGCGCTGGTAAAAGGCGCCGGCAACAACTTGTCGAATGAGTTGTATAATTATATATGCTCTGACAGGGCACGGATAATCTGGGAGAAATATGGTTTTGAAAAGTAACAGATTTGATTGAACTATTTACATACTCAACAGCCGAGATGCAGGCCATTCAGTTATCGCTGAAGGTTGCAGTTTTATGTACCATATTTATTATGCCGGTTGCACTTTATATTGGATGGTTGCTTGCACGGAAAAATTTCTTCGGAAAAGCTTTTATTGAAGGTTTTTTACATTTACCGCTCGTTCTTCCTCCGGTAACCACGGGGTACATTTTACTCCTACTTTTGGGAAGAAACGGATGGATCGGATCATTCTTTTATGAGCGCTGGGGAATCCAGATTGCCTTTTCTTTTCCCGCAGCAGTAATCGCTGCCATTGTAGTATCATTCCCTTTGGTTACACGTTCCATTCGATTAAGTATCGAATTGGTAGATAAAAATTATGAAGCAGCAGCACGTACTTTAGGCGCATCAAACCTGCGGGTTTTCTTAACGATTACTTTACCGCTGGCTTTACCCGGAGTTTTAAGTGGAGCCATACTCGCATTTGCCAGGAGTTTAGGCGAATTTGGCGCGACAATTTCCTTCGCCGGAAATATAGAAGGCGAAACGCAGACCTTACCGTTGGCTATTTTTTCGAGCATGCAGGTTCCCGGGCAAGAGTCGTCGACCTTAAAACTGGTAGTGGTATCTGTTATCTTATCTTTATTCGCAATGATCGGAGCCGAGTATTTAAACCGAAAGATATTAAAGAAAAGAACATGAGCGGGATACTGACATTCGACATAAAATTACAAAGGAAGGGGTTTGTCCTGGATGTTCAGGCCGAAATTCAGAAAGGGATCACCGGTATTTATGGTCCTTCAGGTCATGGGAAAAGCACTTTGCTGAATGCCATTGCCGGATTGGTGCACCCCGATTCAGGTTATGTTAAAATTGCAAACGATATTGTTTACGATTCAAAAAATCACGTCAATATTTCGGTTCAAAAACGAAAAGTAGGCTATGTTTTTCAGGATATCCGGCTTTTCCCGCATTTAAGTATTGAGAAAAATTTAAAATACGGAACAGACAGAAATCCTTCAGCCACGATAGAATTCGAAGAGTTGGTGGATGTTCTCCAGGTACGTAGCTTGTTAAATAAACGCCCATCTGAATGTTCGGGTGGCGAAAAACAAAGGATATCTATCGGACGTGCATTGCTGAGTGGAGCAAGAATATTAATGATGGACGAACCTTTTTCGGCTGTGGATATAAACCTTCGAAACAGTATAATACCATTTCTTAAAGCAATTAGTCAGCGTTTTCATGTCCCGATGCTTGTTGTGAGTCACGATTTGCCCGATTTGCTAAGTCTAACCAGCGATCTTCTCCTGTTAAAAGAAGGAAAGGTGAAGGCGCTTGGACGTTTCCATGACCTGATACTTGACGAAACTAACCTCGACATGATGAAAGGAGCAGGCTTGTACAATGTTTTCGATCTATCTGTTTTTGCCATGCTCCCGGGAAAGGATATGGTATTGCTTCGAGGCCATTCAAATAACTTTCAAGTGCAGGCGCTGCTGCAAACTTTCCAGGAAAAGGTTGAAATAAATTCCACGGTTAAGGTACTTATTCGGCCCGAAGATATTTCTATTGCCAGGCAACCTGTTGATCATATTTCGCTTCGGAATCAGTTGCAGGGAACTATTGAAAAGATTTTTACCCGCGACGGTTTATCTTTTTGTTTGGTTGATGCTGGCGAGAAAGTTCTGGTTGAGATAACCGAGGCCTCAAGAAAAAATATGGAACTTGAGCCGGGAAAAACTGTCTTTTGTCTGTTTAAATCCGCGGCACTTAAGATTTGTTAAAAAAATGTTTCTTCGTTATTCTTCTGATCATCAAATGTTTGATTTATTTCCGGTAAAATTCCCGTATTATTTCTGATGGGAAAGTTTGGAAAGCATTAAACCTTGATTACTTTTGCCGCCGCTTAAACAGCAACACGTTCATAGAGGGATTGAATAAACAGAACATGCAAATTGAAACATCTGCCGTTTGATAACATTAGTGTTTACGATTTGTCGAACGGTATAAAAAATATTTCAAAAAATGTCCTTAAAATTTGGAATATAAAAAATGATGTCTACCTTTGCAGCCGCTTTGAGAAAAAGCGATGTTCTAATAACGACTTAGTAAGCACCGAATGATAGTAATAATGGGCAATACAGAACATTTTACTTGATGAAATGCAAAAAGTAAAAATCGAAAATAATTTTCAAAATATTTTTGCAGAATAGAAAAGATGCTTACCTTTGTCGCCCCGAA
>WOYI010073015.1_pt1 | contig 18930 bp, 20 predicted proteins | sample 6423411 | NCBI WGS metagenome assembly WOYI01 (sample SAMN13441803, study PRJNA592873) | oil field metagenome | biome: oil field; feature: oil-well bore; material: oil-contaminated soil; isolation source: oil-contaminated soil from oil-well borehole | place: Germany: Wietze | collected 2016-10-18 ... | reverse complement strand
GGGCCACGGGTTCCTCCCCGACCATCGTCTCGAGGAGGGGGAGATCCCGGTCGCCGGAGAGAGGGATCGCGTCTTCGCGGGCAAGTTTGAACCCGTTCATCTCCCCCGGGAGGTGGGAGGCCGTCACCATCACCCCGCCGTCGAACCTCCCGTCGCTGACGGCGTAGTTGAGGAGCGGGGTGCTCGCCATCCCGATGTCGGTGACCTCCGCCCCGCCTGCAATCGCGCCTTTCGTAAACGCCCGGGCAAGCGACGCGGACGAGAGCCGCATATCCTGCCCGATGACGACCCGCTCCGCCGCAAGGAGCCGGACGAAGGCGTTCCCGATCCTCTCCGCCGTCGCCTCATCGAGTTCGTCCGGGTAGCGCCCCCGGATGTCGTAGGCCTTGAAGATGCCGGTCATCAGGTCCCCTCCCGGAGTGGCGACATTCCCCGCAGGCGCTCGATCACGCCGGGGAGGACGCTAAGGACGTAGTCGACGTCCTCCTCGGTGTTCCGGTGGCCGAGGGTGAGCCGGAGCGAGCCGTGGGCGTGCTCGGGCGGGAGGCCGCAGGCGGTCAGGACGTGCGAGGGCTCAAGCAACGCCGAAGTGCAGGCGCTCCCCGTGGACGCCGCAATCCCGCGGGCGTCGAGCATGAGGAGGATCGACTCCCCCTCGACGTAGCGGAACGCGACGTTGACGTTATTCGGGAGCCGCTCGACCGGGTGGCCATTCAGCCGGGTGTCGGGGATCGTCTCCAGGATTCCCCGGATCAGCCGGTCTCGCATCGCGGCGTTCCGGAAAGCGTTCCGGGCCATTCCGGCGACCGCAAGGTCGATCGCCTTCCCGAGCCCCACGATCCCGGGAACGTTCTCGGTCCCGGCCCGTCGCCCCTGCTCCTGCGCCCCACCGTCCATGAACGTCCCGATCCGCGTATTCCGCCGGACATACAGCGCCCCCACCCCCTTCGGCCCGCCGAACTTGTGGGCGGAGATGGCGAGGAGGTCGGCCCCGATCTCGTTCACATCCACCGGGAAGGCCCCGATCGCCTGGACCGCGTCGGTATGGAACGGGACACCGTGGTCGTGTGCGACCGCCGCGATCGCCCGGACCGGCTGGACCGTCCCGATCTCGTTGTTCGCGGCCATCACCGAGACGAGGACGGTCTTATCCGTGATCGCCTCCTCGACCCGTTCCGGCTCCACCCGGCCGAACTCGTCGACGGGCAGGTAGGTCACCCGGTAGCCCTGCTTATCGAGCGCCCGGCAGGTATGGAGGACGGCGTGGTGCTCGATCGAGGAGGTGACGATGTGGTCGCCGCGCTTCCGGCTCGCTGCCGCCACCCCCTTGATCGCCCAGTTGTCGGCCTCCGTCCCGCCCGAGGTGAAGAAGACCTCCTCGGGGCTCGCGCCGATCGCCGCCGCCACGCGGCCTCGCGCCTCCTCGACCGCCTCCTCCGCCTCACGGGCGAGGGTATAGAGCGAGGACGGGTTCCCGAACCGCTCCGTGAAGCAGGGGAGCATCGCCTCGACGACCTCGGGCCGCGTCGGCGTCGTCGCCGCATGGTCCATGTAGACCGACCGTCTCCGCTCCATCCCGGTCACTTTGCCGTCATTGGCTGGAACCCTTTGAGCGTCTCCGCCATCTCCCGGAGCCGCCGGTCCACCAGGTAGTTCACGGTCCCCTCCTCGTAGGTCCCGTCCTCCCGCCGGGTGCCCGCCGGGACGCCTGTCAGGACCTCGATCCCCTCGTCGATCGTCCGTACCGGGTAGATCCGGAACTTCCCGGCCTTCGCGGCCTCGAGAATCTCCTCCTTGAGCATCAGGTTCTGGACGTTGCTCGCCGGGATCAGCGCTCCCTGGTCCCCGTTGAGCCCTTTTGCCTTGCAGACCTCGAAGAACCCTTCCAGCTTCTCGTTCACGCCCCCGATCGCCTGGACCTCGCCCTTCTGGTTCACCGAGCCCGTGACGGCGAGGTACTGCTTTAAGGGGAGGCCCGAGAGCGCCGAGAGGAGGGCGTAGAGCTCGGTGCTCGACGCGGAGTCGCCCTCGATCCCCTCGTAACTCTGCTCGAAGACGAGCCGGGCCGAGAGGCCGAGCGGCTTGTCCCTCGCGTAGTTGTTGTTGAGGTAGCCGCTGATGATCAGGACGCCTTTCGTGTGGATCGGCCCGCCGAGCGCCGCCTCCCGTTCGATATCCATGATCCCCTCGCGCCCGACCCCGATGCTTGCGGTCACCTTCGACGGCCGGCCGAAGGCGAAGTCCCCGAGCCCGATGACCGAGAGGCCGTTCACCTGGCCGACCTTCTCCCCCTCGGTCTCGATGAGGAAGATCTCCCGCTGGATGTATTCCTGGATCTTCTCCTGAATCAGGTTTGAGCGGTAGACCTTCTCGTCGATCGTCTTCATGACGTGCTGTTTGCCGATCTGCTCCGCCCCGTCGCTCGCGGCGTAGAAGTTCGCCTCCCGGATGAGGTCAGCGACCGCGGCGAACTGGGTCGAGAGCTTCTCCTTGTCCGCGGCGAGGCGCGAGCCATACTCGATCACCCGGGCGATTGCCTCCCGGTCCAGGTGCCGGAGGTTCTCCTCCCGGACGAGGTTGCACATGAAGTCGGCATACTTCCCGGCGTTCTCGTCGTTCCTGTCCATCACGATGTCGAAGTCGGCCTTGACCTTGAAGAGCTCCTTGAAGTCGGGGTCCATCCGGTAGAGGAGCTGGTAGATCATCGGGGTCCCGATGAGGGCCACCTTGATATCGAGGGGGACGGGCTCGGGTTTGATTGTTTTTGCGGTGATGAATCCCATCCGCTCTCCCGGCTCCTCGATTACGGCCTCTCCGGTCTTTAATGCCGTCTTGAGCCCATCCCACGAGAGGGGGGTGCGCAGGAGGTCTTCGACGTTGAGGATGAGGTAGCCGCCATTGGCCTTATGCAGCGAGCCCGGTCGGATCATCGTGAAATCGGTCGTGAAGATGCCGAACTGGACTTCCTTCTCGATCTTCCCGAGGAGATTCTGGAATGTGGGGTTCTGCTCGACGATCACCGGCGCCCCCCCGGCATCGGCGTTGTCCACGACGACGTTCACATCGTACTTCCGGAAGGGGAGCTCCCGGATGAAGGCCTGGAACTGGGGCGGGGCGCCCGGCTGCTCGGGGACCCCGAGGAAGGCCTGGAGGTTATCGAGGATATCGTTCTGGACGGCGTCGACGTAGACCGGGATCTCCGGGACGTCGGCGTAGTCCTCCTTGAGTTCGGCGACGAGGTTCCCTATCGCATAGAGGGCGATGTCGTGGTTCACGCCCTTGACCGCCTCGGCCCCCTGGCGTTCGATGTCCTGCACCTGCCGGAGCGTGCTCCGGAGTTCGGCGTTCAGGGCGTCCCGGCGCCGCTGGACCTCCGCTCGCACGTCGTCGGGGAGGGTGACGAACTCCTCCTCGGGGACCGGCCTCCCGTTGATGACCGGGATGGTCAGGAGGCCGATGGGGCTCATCTGGATGATGAACCCCGCCTCCTGAGCGCGCTGGTTGATCCGGGCGATGAGGTCTGTTCTGTTACCCTGGAGCGACTGGAGGGTCTCGTCGCGCCGTTTGGCGTACTCCTCGCTCTCGAACGCCCGCGGAAGCGCCTGTCGGGCCTCTTCGATGAACCGCTTCATATCCTCCCTGAACCGTGGCCCCCTTCCCGCCGGGAGGGCGATGGCGTTGGGCTCGTACTGGTTCTCGAAGTTGTGGACGTAGACCCAGTCGCTTGCCCGGGTTTTGGCCTTCGCGAGCTCGTCAAGGAAACTCCGGACGGCCCTCATCCGTCCGGTGCCCTGGGCGCCCGAGGTGTAGACATTAAACCCCTTCTCCCGGATCTCAAGGCCGAATCGCAGCGCCCGGAGCGCCCTTTCCTGGCCGATAATCTCCTCCATCGGGCGTATTTCCCCGGTGCTGGCACACTCTACCTTTCCCGGCTCGTAGGCGTTCCGGTACTCTCCGATATCCAAAGGCTGAACCATCAGTTTCACCACAGTTCCTGCAACTACACCGCAGGATGTCGCATGCATTAAAAAAGGTTCCCCGGTTCGGCACCGGATGGTACGATAGGTGGTTTTACTTACTTTCGCGCTTATGCGTAGTATGTTTGTATGCGGTCCACACGGGGCCGCAGGAACAGGTGAGATCATGAGGATTGCAATTGCACAGGACGGAAACATGGTATCCGAACACTTCGGGCACTGTGGGGAGTATGCGATATTTGACGTGGAGGATTCGATCATCTACCGGAGGGACGACCTCCCGAGCCCCGGCCACGAACCCGGACGACTCCCGGTCTTCCTCGCGGGGCATGGGGTCAACCTGATCATCGCCGGTGGGATGGGGCCGCGGGCCGTCGACATCTTCCACGAGAACGGTATCGAGGTGCTCCTCGGCATCAGCGGAAACGTTGATTATGTCGCGCAGGACTACATCGCCGGCCGCCTCTCGCCGGGGGAGAGCTCCTGCCATCACGAAGACGGCGGGGAGTGCGACGGGGCGCACTGAGCATGCCGGCGGTGGTTGATCCGGAGGGATGCACAGGGTGCGAGACGTGTGTGGCGGTCTGCCCTGCGGCGGCAATCACCATGGAGGGCGACAGGGCGAAGGTCGACCCCGGGCTCTGCGTGGACTGCGGAACCTGTGTGGACGAATGTCCGGCAGGCGCCATCTCGCTTGAGTGATGCGGTGTTGCGTCACCCATAGTATTATGCTCATATGGGTAATAATTACCAGAGGAGTGTATCTGAATGATAGTCTGCATCACAGCACGTGCCGCGGGCACGGACGCCCCGGTCGAGCAGCGGTTCGGTCGGGCACCTTACTTCGTCTTTGTCGATACGGAGACAGGGAAGTCGGAATCGGTTGAGAATCCCCTCGTAGGCGCTGCCGGCGGGATCGGGCCCCGGGCGGCCCAGTTACTCGCGGAACACGGTGCGGCCGTGCTGATCACCGGTCAGGTTGGCGGGAACGCCGCCCGGGCGCTCGAAGCAGGCGGGGTCAAGGCTTACACCTACCGCGGAAGCGGCAGCGTGGCCGATGCCCTCGCGGAGTATACCGCCGGAACCCTGCAGCCCATCTCGCTCGTCTGAACCGGGATTCAGCATGAAGATCACGATTGCAAGCTGTAAAGGCGGCACCGGGAAGAGCACGGTGGCGGCGAACCTCGCCTACACCCTCGCCCGCTCCCATGAGGTGGTGCTCGTCGACTGCGACGTCGAGGAGCCGAATCTCCATCTCTTTTTCCCGGCTTCTGCCGTGGACGTGCCGGTGACGACCCCGGTCCCGGAGATCGATCCCGCTCGCTGCACCTTCTGCGGTGAGTGCGGGAAGTTCTGCCGCTTCGGGGCGCTTTCTGTCCTCAAAGACCGCGTTCTCATCTTCCCCGAACTCTGCCACTCCTGCGGGGGCTGCGTCCTCGTCTGCCCGCAGGGAGCCGTCCGGGAAGTCCGGCGCACCGTCGGCCGGGTGGCATGCTCCCGCCCACTGCCCGCCCTCACGCTGATCAGCGGTGTCTTAAATGAAGGAGAGGTGCAGGCTCCGACAGTCATCAAGGCGGCCAAGATGCTCGCGGAAGGGCACCCGCTCACCCTCTACGACGCCTCCCCGGGGATCGCCTGCCCGGTGATCGAGACCCTCGAGGGGAGCGATGTCTGCGTTCTGGTCACGGAGTCGACGCCGTTGGGGCTGCACGACCTCCGTCTCGCGGTGGAGGTGGCTGAGCGGGTCGGCATCGGGGCCGGTGTCGTGATCAACCGGAGCGACGGGCAGGACGAGGCAACCCTCGGGTTCTGCCGGGAGCGTGGGCTCCCCATCCTCATGACCATCCCGTTCTCCCGGGAGATCGCCGCCGTCCAGAACCGGGGGGGGCTCATCTGCCGCGACCTCCCTGGGTGGGAGGAGCGGTTTGCCGGTCTCTTTGCCGAGATCGTGAAGATTGCGGGGGTGAGCCTGTGATCCGGCTCGCGGTCGTCAGCGGCAAGGGCGGCACGGGGAAGACAATGGTGGCGGCTGCGCTCGCGGATATCAGCGCCGTGCCGCAGGTACTCGTCGACTGCGATGTGGACGCTGCGAACCTGGAACTCCTCTTCGAACCCCGGCGGCTCACCACGGAGGAGTTCCGGGGGCTCGCGGCGGCCCGGATCGACCCGGCCCTCTGCCGCGACTGCGGGATCTGCGCGGACCACTGCCGGTTCGGGGCAATCGTGCGCCGGGATGATGCCTGGGTGGTGGACGCCCTGCACTGTGAGGGCTGCGGCGTCTGCACCTACGTCTGCCCCACGGGGGCGGTCCAGATGGAACCCCGCGTCTGCGGCGAGATCTACACCTCGGCGACGGACCGGGGCACCCTCGCCCACGCCCGGCTCTTCCCGGGCTCCGGAAATTCGGGGCTGCTCGTCACCGAGGTGAAGAAGCGGGCCATGAACCTTGCGGACGGCGCGGACCTGCTCCTCGCCGATGGCCCGCCGGGGATCGGGTGCCCTCTGATCGCGACGGTCGGCGGGATGGACGCGATCCTCATCGTCACGGAGCCGGGGGTATCTGCGCTCCACGATCTCGAAAGATTGGTGACGGTCTGCCGGCGCTTTGGCGTCCGGATCTTCGTCGCGATCAACCGGTTCGACCTCGCGGAGGATATCTGCGAAAGGATCGAGGAGTACTGCAGGAAGGAGGAGATTCTGGTGGCAGGAAAGATTCCGTTCGATCCGATAGTTATCGAAGCGGTCCGGAACGGCCGGCCCGTGACCCGGAGCGAGTCCCCGGCGACGGACGCTCTCCGGGACCTCCGGAATACCCTCTTCTCCGAACTCGGGCTCCGGTGAGTCCGCTCTCCCCGGGGTGACCGCATACCCCGGGGGTTCTTCGTTATGCCTCCGGGCCGCTCTGCTCGGGGTGAATGGAGCATTACCGGAGATCCGGCAGGGGTTTCGTGACTCTCCGGTTTCAACCGGAGATCCACTCGCTAACGTTTCTTCGAAAAAGAAGAATGTATTGGTTTAGAACCGGGGTTTTCTGTGCTTCGGGAGGCAGTCCTGGCAATATACGGGTCTGCCCTCAGTCGGCTTGAACGGGACTTCGCACTCTTTCCCACAGTCTGAACAAACGGTCTTCGTCATTTCACGGGGGCCGCCGAAGTTCCTCGGTCCACCGAAATTTCTGCTGTTGCCTCTGTTATAATCCATTGGATTGCTCATGCAGATAGAACACTGCCTGTAGAGTTATGATTGGATACTATATAAGGTACTTCTCCTACCGGCAGAGATGCGGTGAGCGGGGCCGAAATCGTCACTGTGCGTGCCGAAAGGCCCTTTCTTCGGCAGTGTAATCCTCGCGTCCTCCGGGTGGAAAATGGGGATTACCGGGGCCCCTATGTCTATCCGGATGACGTATCTTTGGACGATTCCGTTCCCGCCTGCACCCGTGGTCCCGGCGAGCCGGCACTCAAGTGCGACGGTCGGCATACCTGTGCCGTCTCCCGGGCGACGCCCCGGGTCCCCGGGACCGGCAGGTCGTTCCCGGCAGGGAAGCGGTTCGGACATGCCCCGTCCCGACCCGTGTTACGGGGCCCCCCAAGGTTTATGGGGCGGCAGGTGACTCTCTCGTTCGGTGAATAATGATGAATATCTCCCGGCTGAAGTACAGGGTCGAAGTTCTCAGCGACCACGACGGCATCAAGCGCTACGGCCCGTTTAATGAGCAGAAAGCACGAGAGTTCTTCGAAGTCGAGGAGAGCCTCGGCGGGACCGCCCGGATAGCACGGCTGGAGGAAGGGATCCGCGAAACGTGGAAGGTCATCACCGAGTGCGGGGACTGGGGTGACCACGAGAAAGGACCTCGCGAGGTGAAGAGAGCGGAGGTCCAACTGCAGTGAGCGGCCCCTGCCGCGGAGAGCAGGCGCAAAGCGCATATACTCTAACCCCGATAGCAGGGCGTGGACCTCCTGCTGCAGGTGTACGACGTCCTCCTCTGGGCCGGGCTCCTGAAGGGGCTCCAGCTCGCCCTCTGGCCCCGCCTCCGCCCGGCACTCGGGGGCTACGCCTACCCTGCGGCCTACCCGGTCTCCCTCCTCCTCTTCGCCCTCGCGACCTGGTACTGCGGCCTCCTCCGCATCCCGGTCGCCCTCGCCCTCCTGATCTTTCTGGGTCTCGGGGCCTACGGCATCCGGCGTGGCGAGTACCGGCTCCGGGAGATCCGGGGTCTCCTCGCCTGGGACGCGGTCTTCCTGGTCGGATTTCTCTTCGCGCTCACGGTCCGGTTCGTGAACCCGCCCATCGGCTACTTCAGCGAGCAGTACATGAACCACGCCTTCCTCGCGAGCGTGATCCGGGAGCCCGTGGTGCCGCCGCTCGACCCCTGGTTTGCGGGCGGCCACCTCACCGTCTACTACTACCTCGGCCACTGGCTGACGGGCTGCCTCGCGATCGTCACCGGCACCCCTTCTGAGGTGGCCTTCAACCTGGTTCCGGCCACGGTCTACGGCGCCTCATTCGTGACGCTCTACGCCACGGGGAGCCTGCTCCTCCGGCGGTGGCGTTGGGTGGCGCTCCCGGTCCTCCTTCTCGTCCCCCCATCGGTCCCCTGGTTCCTCGCTACCGGTGCCGGCCTCTATAAGGCGCTCCAGGAGACCAACTGGATCGTCGCCGGCGCCCGGTTCGAGTTTCCGGCCTTCTCCCTCTTCCTCGGGAACGTCCACGCCTTCGAGATGGCCGCGTTCAACCAGTTCCTCCTCATCTTCCTCCTCGGGTTTGCGTGGTGCCGGTGGAGCGGGCTCGACATCCGGGGCCGGCGGGGCCTTGCCCTCCTCCTCGCGGTGAGCATCGGGTCGATGCCGCTCCTCTCCTCCTGGGACGCCCTCGTCTACGGGCCGCTCGTCGCCGTCTTCCTCCTCGCGCTCTCTCTCCGCGAGCGGGACCGCTCCACTCTCATGGCCGCCGCCGCGGTCCCGGGTCTCGCCTTCCTCCTCTACCTCCCCTACTACCTGCAGCTTGAGCCCGCGGGTATCGGCGGGATCGGCGCAGGCTTCCCCCCCACCGACCCGCTCGCGTTCCTCGCGATCTGGGGCGGATTCCTTGGAATCGTCTACGCCGCCGTCGCCCGGGATATACGGCGGTTCCCTGTCCTGCTCGCCGTCGCGCTCCCGTTTCTCATCACCGGCTACGTCGCCCTCGGGGTCATCCTGGTGCCGCTCGCCTACCTCCTCCTCCGGCGAAAGCACGCCTTCCCGGACCTCCTCTGCGTCGCCGGCCTCGCGGTGATCGCTTTCTGCGAGGTCTTCTATTTGATGGAGATGCTCGGCGGGGATTACAGCCGGTTCAACACCATCTTCAAGTTCTACTTCGACGCCTGGATCCTGCTCGGCACCGGCTCCCTCCTCCTCGCCGGGGGGTGGCTTGCGAGACGGCGGCCCATCCTCCCGGCGGCGGCAGGAAAGTGGCTTGCGGCCCTCGCGGCCCTCGCTCTCATCGCCGCCCCGGTCGCCCTCGACGTCGATATCGGCCGGGGCCTCCTCGGGATCGACTACCCGCCGGCGGGCTACACCACCCTGGACGGGCTCGCCTACCTTGAGGCCACGCGGCCCGGGGAGGCCGCGGCGATCGATTACCTCCGGACGCTCGACGGCGGCCACGTGCTCGTGGAGGCGGAGAACGGTGATTATGGGTATTACTCGCGGATCTCGTCCTTCACCGGCATCCCGACGGTCCTCGGGCAGATCAGCCACGAGCTGACCTGGCGGGGGAACGGCGCGTGGTATACCGAGCGCCCGGCGGAGATCCGGGCGATCTACGAGGACTCGGAGCAGACCCTCGCGCTCATGGCGAAGTACAACGCGACCCTCCTCTACGTCGGCGAGGCCGAACGCGAGCGCTACGACGTCCGGCTGCCGGACCACGGGCTCGTGCCGATCTATGACAGGGGTGGGGTCCGGATCTACGAGCGGGATGGGTAACCTTTATGACTCCCGGTCACAGGGTGGGGCTCATGGTACGAGCAACCGTAGTCCTGGCGCCCGTCACCGCGGAGGTGCGAGCGTGACCGTTGAGATCGCGGCCGAGAACGTGGCCTTCGACACGGAGACGATCACGGTCCCGGCGGGTGCGGAGGTGACGGTGAACTTCGAGAACCGGGACGGCGGCGTCCCGCACAACGTCGCGGTCTACCGGGACTCCTCGCGACCGAAGCGATCTTCGTCGGCGAGATCGTCACCGGTCCGGCGCAGGTGACGTATACCTTCACGGCACCGTCGGAGCCCGGCACCTACTTCTTCCGGTGCGACGTCCACCCCTCGATGAACGGGGCGTTCGTCGTGGCGTAGCGGGGGTCGCCGGCTCCGGGTGGACTGATATGGTTTAGTTATTAACCCGTATCCCATGCAGGTGCCTCCCCGGCCGGGAGGGCGCCGCAGTCGAGGTACATCATGCCGGAATACACTCTCGCTCCGGTCGGCGAGTCCGACCGGGAGGGCATCGTCGATATCTTCAATTATTACGTCGAGCACACCTTTGCCGCCTACCCGGAAGAGATGGTGCCGTACGCCTTTTTCGACCTGATCCTCGGGACCGCCCGGGACTATCCGGTCGTCGCGGTACGGGACGCCGACGGCGAAGTCGCCGGGTTCGGGATGCTCCGTCCACACAACCCGATGCCGGCGTTTGCCCGGACCGCCGAGATCACCTATTTCCTGCGGCCCGACCTGACCGGGCGGGGGATCGGGTCGGCGGTGCTCGGCTACCTGGAGGCCGAGGGGAGGAAGCGTGGGATCGCCTGCATCCTTGCGAGCATCTCCTCGTGCAACGAGGGGAGCATCCGGTTCCACCGGCGCCACGGGTTCGCCGAGTGCGGGCGGTTCAGAAACGTCGGGTCCAAACGCGGGGTCCTCTTCGATACCGTCTGGATGCAGAAGGAGATCTAGAGGACGACGCCTGCGATGATCGCCGCCGCATAGACGATCACGGTTGCGTGGATGAGCGGGAGCGCCCGCATCGCGGCAGCCGGGCTCTTCCCCCTGAGGATGAGGTAGTTTGCAGCCCCGAGGAGGACGAGTCCCACGGCGAACCCGACGATGGCGGCCGGTCCGAGGGCAAGGCCGAAGACGAGCGCTATCGCGGCATGGACGGCCGAGAAGCCGAGGGTCCAGACGGCCGCCCCCTTCATGCCGTAGAGGACCGAAACCGTCGCCATCCCCCGGGCGCGGTCGTTTGTGACGTCGGCAATGTCGTTTGCCGCGAGGTGCGCGAGCGTCCAGGGGTAGAAGAAGAGGAAGAAGAGGAGGGCGGTCGTGTCGGGGCTGCCGTAGACGAGGTAGCCGGCTACGGGGAAGAGGGCGAAGTCCGTCCGTCCGACGACCTGGGCGATCGGCAGGGTCTGGTCCCGCTTCTTGGTCTGGTAAAAGTACTCGACCGCGTACGAGTAGCCCATGATGCCGAGGACATAGAGATTGTGGGGTGGGGCAGAGTCGCGGCGAGCGCGGCCGCAGACCCGGTGAGGACAAGGAAGACGGCGAAGGCCGCCCGGGGAGAAATCCTCCCCGCCGGTATCGGCCGCGCCCCGAACGGCCGCCAGTAGCGGGTGAGCAAGCCGTTGACGTCACGCCGGTCGTACTCCCGGTCGACGTAGTCGTTCAAGACGAGCCCTGCCTCGAACCCGAGGAGGCCGATGAGCGCCGCCCGGCCGACGAGATCCCACGAGAACCCGCCGTAGTTCTGGAACGCGAGCGCGAGCCCCGAGCAGAAGAGCAGGGGCCAGACGAAGAAGAAGTGTGCTCGGGTCAGGTCGGCGAGCGCCGCAAGGGTCTCTCTCATGGGTGGTACGTCATGGGTTCTACACCTGTGCTCAAAAAATGTTGCGGCAGAGTTAAGTCCGTAGCCGAACCACTCCCCGCCGGTGATAAGCATGCAGACCTACCGTTGCTCGATATGCGGGCATATCTACGACCCGGAGGCCGGCGATACGGATATTGCCCCGGGAACGGCGTTCGAGAACCTCCCCGGCGACTGGCGCTGCCCGGTCTGCCTCGCGGAGAAGAGCAAGTTCTCTCCGTTCGTGTCTCCTCTCGCGAGGCTCGGGCTCTGAGGGTCCCTGTCCCTTTCTCCAGCCGGCCGCCGACACCGTCGCTGCGGTCCTGCACCGGGCCGAGGCGGAAGCGCCGCCCGGGAGGACTGCATAAGAAGACGGAGAGCGTAGAGTACCTGGCTGCGGCCCCGGCACCGGGGCAGGCGGCGGGAGTTCTCTATGGTGGATACCTTACTGCCGGGCGCTGTTCTGCTCGTCTATGCTCTGGTGAATGGTTCTTCGTTCATTGCCTACTATCGTGACAAGAAGCTCGCAGAGCGGAACATCTGGCGGACGCCGGAGCGGCGGCTCCTCATTCTCGCGCTCGTCGGGCCGTTCGGGGCCTTTGCCGCGATGCGGCTCTTCCGGCACAAGACACAGAAGGCGAAGTTCCGGCTCGTCCCCCTCTTCCTCTGCCTGCACCTCGTCCTCTTCGCCGCGCTCGCTCTGGGGTTCGCGTGACCTGTCCGCACCGGAACCTATTGACAAATGGCAAAAGTTAATCTCTCTCCGCCCCACTCTCCATGTATGGCATACGGCTACGGCCCGCTCCCCCGTCCGGTCGAGGAGACTCTCCTGGCGCTCCAGGCAGGGCTCGTGCGCGAGTACCGGGCGGAATACCTCCCCGTCCACCGGCGGTCGCCCCGGAGAATGCGGAGGCTCCGGCGGATACAGGGGTGGATCCGGGACATCGGCCGCCTGCTATTGCAGATCGACCGGGTGATGCAGGAGATCCTCCCCCGCATCGAGCAGGACACCGGGCATACCTTCCGGGGCCCGGACGGGCTCGCCCGGGTCCTGATGGACCCCTCCACAAAACGGCTCTTCTGGGGGATCCTGGCCGGGTTCCCGGAAGAGGCGCTCCCGGTCCCGGCGAAGGACCTCGCTCAGCTCGGATCCTTCTCCGATGACGCCCGGGCCCTCGCCCTTATCGGTGATGTCACCCTGCGGCTGAAGATCCTCTCCGGCCCGCACGTTCAGGAGGGAGATCTCGCGGCCCTCTGCGATCGATGGGGACTCCACGAGAGCCGGATCGGTTTTGCGTGTCGCCGCTGTCCGGCTGGCGAGACCCTCGTGCGGGAGAAGGAGACCCTTGCCTGGGCTGTCCTCGGCCTCCTCTACGTCGACGGCGGCACGCCTGCGCTGCGGGCCGTGGTGCCGCTGTTTGCGTACGGTCCTGAGATGTAGGGGCCGAAGAAAGGTATACATACCTTCTGGCCCCGGGAGACCATCTCATGGACACCCGTGCTCTCCGTGAGTTCATCCGGCTCGGCCGGTTCCCCTTCCTCCTCTCGGGCTTCCTCCCGTTCACCGCCGGGGCGCTCCTCGCGCTTCTCCTCGGGGCCCGGTTCACCCCGGTGCAGTTCCTCCTCGGCTACGCGGCCATGGCAGCGGCGCACCTCTCGGTCAACTACAGCAACGACTACTTCGACGCCGACGCGGACCGGTTCGTCGAGACGACGGCGATCTCCGGGGGGAGCGGCGTCCTCCCCGCCAACCCGGGGCTGAAGCCCGCGGCGCTCTTCGCGGCTGTCGCCCTGATGACGGTCTCGCTCCTGATCGGCTACGCCTTCCTGACCATCTACGCCTACCCGGCAGTCTTCCTCGTCTTCGGCATCGCCGGCAACCTGCTGGGATGGTTCTACACGGCGCCGCCGATCGCGCTTGCGTACCATAAACTCGGGGAGGTCACCAACATGATCACCTTCGGCCTCCTGATGCCGGGCGCGGGCTACTTCGTCGCGACGGGGACGCTCGACCTCGCCTTCTTCGCATTTGCCCTCCCGCTCTGTCTCTACGGGCTTGTCTTCATCGTGAGCGTCGAGATCCCGGATATGGAAGGTGACTTCGCCGGGGGGAAGCGGACCCTCGTCGTGCGGAAGGGCCGGATCTACGGATTTTACCTCATCACCCTCGCGGCGACCCTTGCGACCGCGACGCTCCTCCTCTTTGCGCTCACCGGGGCCTTCGCCCCCGTGGACTTCCGACCGGTGGCGCTGATCTCCGTGATCCCGCTCGGGCTCGCTCTGTGGGGGTTCTCGAACCGGTGTGCCGGACGGGCATGCGCCCTCCGGTACGCCACGGCGAATATCATGGGCTATTTCGCATTTCAGGGGCTGGTAGTCCTCTACTTCGTCCTCGCGGCCACTCAGGCCTGACCGGGCTGCACCTCCACCGTCCGCTCGAAGGGGACCTCGAAGGTCGCAATGCCGAAGTCAAGGACTCCCGACCCCGTCACCCGGAGCGTGACCGCTCCGTCCGCGAGGCCCCGGAGGAGTCCCTGCACGAGCCGCAGGTTATCGACGGTCACCGGGATGGAGATTGCCGTCTCGGCATCGGGCTGGATTGCAAACCCTCCCCGCTCTCCGTGCGCGAGGAAGACCCATTCTCCGCCGTCGAGGAAGTAGACATCGAACGAGACCCGGGTCAGGGTGGCGCCGATGGGGTTGGGGTTGTGGATGATGAGGTGCAGCGAGAGGTCGGTGCTTCGTGGGGTGACATTCTCTATCTCGACCCCGCTGAGGGTGATGGTCGGCTCCTGGAGCGCGGGAACCGCACAACCGGCGCTGCATAGCAGGACGGCGACAAGGAGGGTGACGGCGGGGCGCCAGATGCACCCTGCCGGGATAGAGGTCTGCCGCGGTCTCATGGTCTCCCTCCTATGAGCCGCCCCCGTAGGAGAGCACCGGCTCGATGGGGACGTACTTCCTGACGATGATGTTGTCGGCGTAGAAGTGGTGCGGGTCGCCGGAGTACCACGAGGAAGACCCGATCAGCGCGAAGTCGTCAAAGATTGTCTCGTTTGAGACCAGCGAGCCGTCGGCGAATCGCATGGGCGCACTCCCCAGGTACTCGCCGTCCATCCACGCGTGTTCGGTGGCATGCAGCGTATCCAGAACGACCTTGATGTGATACCAGGTATCGGTCCTGGCCCGGGCGTCGGCGGAGAAGTTCCGGTGTTCCCCGTCGTAGTGCTGCACGGAACCGTTCCGGAGGTGAAGGGCATACAGGTGGTTGGTCCCGTTCCAGGCCTGGATGTAGCCCGAACCGCACCACCGCCCGAACTCGCTGACCCGGAAGTCCCCTTCGATGACCAGCGGACCTGCCGAGATGTTCGCGAGACATACCCGGTTGCTGCCGAACTCCGGGAGGTCGGGCTCGGAGACGCTGAGATCCCCGGCGTATGCACCGTCGCGGACGACGTCCGATTGGATCCTGCCGTTCGAACCGCAGAACGACCACCGTGAGAGATCGCCCACCTCATAGTCCTCAAAGAAGAGGAAGACGGCGTCGGGATCGCTTGCGCTCCCGGCCTCCGGGTTGCCGTAGAGCATGGTGATCGCAGGCGTCTTCGCCGGAAGGGCGAGCCAGACACGGGCGTAGGCACCTTCGCTGACATTCTCTACCCAGTAGGGGATGGGGATCGCTTGAGTGTCCACGAACCGGATATCGGTGAAGTCCGGCCGCATCCCCGGGAGGTGGGTGGCGTTGAAGGAGACCGCAAGACCATCGGTGCCGGAGGGGTCGCTGACCGAGATTGCCTGCTGTCGGGCGAAGGTCTCGACGGTCGCCGTGGTGGTGACGACGGATGTCCTGGTCGCGATCGAGAGCGTCACGTTGTAGGAGCCCGGGTCCGGGTAGGTATGCACCACCGATCGTTCCCCTGCACCGGAGGTCTCCTGCCTCGTCCCGTCGCCGAAGGACCAGCTACGGGAGACAACGTCGGCGATGCCGGACGTATCCGTAAACTGGACACTGGCGGGGGTCCCGGCGTACGTGACGTTTGCGGTAAGCGCCGGTCCGGTCGTGGGCACGGCGCCGGCAGGGACGATGAGGAGCAGCACGATGACCCCTCCGATGAGAATGATCCAGCCGTTATCCATGATGCTGCCCCATGTGTCCCCGCCCCTATATGCGTGTAGCGACCGGCCGCACCCCAATGCTGATGCTCCGCGGGGAAGCACGGTACACCGGTGAGTACCGTGAACGACGCCATCACGATCGCGATCATCGGGGGAGGCCCCGCCGGACTCTTCTGCGCTCTGCAGGCAGCCGGGGAAGGGAGGAGCGTGGTCCTCTTCGAGAAGAAGCCCGCCCCGGGGCGAAAACTCCTGGTTGCGGGATCGGGGCAGTGCAACATCACCCATGACGGGGAGATCGCTGGCTTCCTCTCTCATTACGGTGATCACGGGGCGTTTCTCCGGCCCGCGCTCATGAACTTCACGAACCGGGACCTTATCGCCTTCTTTGCCGCCAGGGGGCTCACGATGAAGACCGAACCCGGGGGGAAAGTCTTTCCGGAGACCCGGAGGTCCGCCGATGTCCTGGCCGTCCTCCTCGGGGGGTGCGCCGCCCGCGGGGTGGATATCCGGTGCGATGAAGCCGTCCTGTCCGTGGAACGGGACGAAGATGGGTTCCTCGTCCGGACACAGAAGGCGACCGTCCGGGCCGGCGTGCTCGTCTTAGCCACCGGCGGGGCATCCTACCCCGCCACCGGGTCGACCGGGGACGGCTACGTCTTCGCCCGGGCCCTCGGGCAGCCGGTCAAGGAGATGGCTCCGGCGCTTACCCCGGTCTACGTCGCGGACTACCCGTTCGCCGACCTTGCCGGGATATCGTTTGAGAACCCGACTCTCGCTGTCTACCGGGACGGGAAGCTGGTTGCCCGGCATGCCGGCGACCTCCTGCTGACGCACACCGGCCTCTCGGGCCCGGGCATACTCGACGCCTCGCGCTACATCCTCCCGGGCGACGAGCTTCGGATCACGTTCCTCCCCGGGATGAAGGCGGAGGAGGTGAGGAAGCGGGTCGCCGACGGGGTTGCAGCGGGTGGGGTCCGGCAGGTAAAGACCGTCCTCTGCGATCTGCCCCTCCCTGAACGGTTCGTCCGGCGGCTGCTCGACCTTGCCGGCGTCCTCCAGGGGGAGACCTGTGCCCAGCTCCCGAAGAAGGCCCGGAACGCACTCGCCGCATCGGTCGCGGAGTTCTCATTCAGGGTGGAGAGGCTCGGCAGATTTTCCGAGGCGATGGTGACGAGGGGCGGGGTCGCCCTCGAGGGGGTCAACCCAAAGACGATGGCATCAAAGACCGTGCAAAACCTCTACTGCATCGGCGAGGCGCTCGATATCGACGGTGATACGGGGGGGTACAACCTCCAGGCCGCGTTCTCCACCGCGGCCCTCGCAGCGCGGCATATCGCCGGTCTTCAAGCACCCCGGTGACCCCACCGGTCCTGGGAATCTTTTTTGCGCCGGCTCAAAGTCTCGGCCCGCCCTCCCGATCAACCCGGAGCTGGTCCCTGTTAAGGCGCGCTCCGGAGCGCCTTTTCTCAGCAGTATCCCGGCAAATCTTATATCCATCATATAAATGGGCGTATCAAAATAGAAGTCCTAATATACCTATGTAGGCATTAAAATGTATTGAGACAATAACGTGCTTTGGAGCATTATTAACGCGATTCTTCTCCTCTCAGTCCTCATCCCCCAGGGACACCTGATCTACGATGCCGGGTTTGCCGATGCCGGGATAAGCGCCACCGAAGGGACCTCAGTAGACGAGCTGGCCCTCTTTTCTGCACCTCCCGAGGTCCTCCGGGAATCTTCCCCCGATGCACTCATCGATGCGGTGGGCCGGACGACGTTTGCCTGCGTCGACGGTTCCCCCCGCCTCTTCCCGGTGGGCCTCAACGCGACCCTCGCCCGTGGGGTAGGCGACTGCACCGACCTCGCGCTCCTCAGGGCGGAGATCCTTCGCCGGAACGGGATCGCTGCCCGGCCGGTCCACGGCCTCATGGTCTGGGATGCGGAGACGTTCCGGACCAATGCCCTCCACGTGGAGGTCTTTGGGAGGGGCGTTGCCGTCCACGACTGGATCGAACTCGGCGACGGCCGGACGATGGGCGCCTACGAAGGGAGCCCCGGAATTCGGTGCATAAAGACCGGGAACGGGGTCTGTTTCCAGCCGGTCTTCGAGGCATTGGGATACCTCTAAACGGGGGTTGAACCCGGCCTTTGGGCAGATTCAATATCAGCCGCGTCAAACGGGCGGTATGAGCTTACTCACAGGGCTCCTCGCTCTGATCCTGGTGGTCGTCATCGCGTTCGTCCTCTACAAAATCGTCAAGAGCGTGACGGGCCTCATCATCAACGCCGTCGTGGGCGTGATCCTGCTCTGGCTCATCAACCTCCTCGACCTGATGAGCCTCGTCGGCCGGCCCGACATACCGATCAACCTTATCACCGTCCTGATCTGCGCTATCGGCGGGATCTTCGGCGTTTTGATCACGGTGGTGCTCCACCTCCTCGGGATACCGCTGACACTCTGAAGGGGGGAGGCGGGCGCCGCCTACGCGATCGGAGCAGCAATCTCCACGATTTTCCGGGCGAACTCCTCGATCGCCGGGCCGGACTGTCCGGCATCGACCTCGCTCTCCAGCGTGGAGGCAGACGAGGCGAACCGCATCCCCTTTGCTTCGAGGCCTTTCCTCACGACCGCGACGGCCTTCTCCGCGAGGACCGAGAACGGTTTTCCCGAGGCGTTCGAGACCAGAGCAAGGTACTCGTTGATGTAGGGCGGGACCTTCCGCGACCAGACCGGGGTTGCGACGACCAGGTAGTCGACACCGGCGAGATCCGTCTGCGCCGGGCGAATGGCTGCCCGCATCCCGAACGCCGCCATCACACCCCCCCTGACCACGCCCGGCCCCGGGGCCGGTTCGATCCTCTCAAGCCTGCCGCCGACCTGCTCCGCGAGCGCCGTCGCCACCTTCCCCGTATGTCCCTGCCATGAGTAGTATACGATGAGGATCATCACCATCACTCCGGATGGGAGGTGAACTACCCCCAGCTTACGCAGGGGGCTTCCTGCTTCATCCCCCTCCCCACC
>WOYI010138335.1_pt1 | contig 18933 bp, 17 predicted proteins | sample 6423411 | NCBI WGS metagenome assembly WOYI01 (sample SAMN13441803, study PRJNA592873) | oil field metagenome | biome: oil field; feature: oil-well bore; material: oil-contaminated soil; isolation source: oil-contaminated soil from oil-well borehole | place: Germany: Wietze | collected 2016-10-18 ... | reverse complement strand
TCGGCGGCAAAAGCAATGGAGTCGTCGCAGCGTACCAGAATATCGCGGTCATGCAGCAGAAAATAGTCGGCAATGCCTTGCAGGCGCTCTAAAGCTTCACGATTACCGGTACAGATCGGTTCGTCCACCTGATTGGCACTGGTCATCACCAGTGCCATAAAATGGTTTTCCAAGAGCAGATGATGCAGTGGCGTATAAGGCAGCATGATGCCGAGATTGGGAACATTGGGTGCAACTGACTCTGAAATGAGCCCGCTTTTATTTTTTTTAACGAGTACAATCGGCCGCTGGGGCGAGGTCAGCAGGGTTTCTTCTTCCGGACTCACGCAGGCGATTTGCCTTGCCCGGTCGATATCGCGAACCATGATCGCCAGTGGTTTTTCCTCGCGGTACTTACGCGAACGGAGTCTTTTTACGGCCTCATCACTTGCCGCATTGACGCTTAAGTGAAAACCGCCCAGACCTTTGATGGCTATAACATGACCGGAGGAAAGTAAATCGATGGCGGTTTTGACGGGATCGGCTGTCTCTACAGGCTGGCCTTCGGCATCAAGCAGGGTGAGCCTTGGGCCGCAAACCGCACAGGCATTGGGTTCGGCATGAAAGCGCCGGTCAGCCGGATTGGCATATTCCGCAAGGCATTGCGGGCAAAGGGAAAAACAGGCCATGGACGTGTTGGTCCGATCATAGGGAATCGTATTGATGATAGTCAGGCGCGGACCGCAGTTGGTACAGTTAATGAATGGATAGCGAAAACGCCGGTTTGCGGGTTCGAAGAGTTCTTGAAGGCAATCGGGACAGGTGGCAGCATCGGGTGTGATGTGCACGTCCGCATGACCTTTTGCGTCGCTTGGGATAATCTGAAAATCACGATCATGGCGGATTTCAAGATTGGTGCATGCTATGTTCGTGATGCAAGCCAACGGTGGAAGTTCGCGCCGGATGTCCGCCAAAAAGGAATCCGCAACCACGGAAGGGCCTTCGACTTCCGCAATCACGCCATCCGATCGGTTTTGAACAAAGCCGTTCAATCCCTTTTTAACGGCCAGACGGTAAACAAAGGGTCGAAAACCGACCCCCTGAACCATACCGGAAAAAAGATACCGGATTCTTTTTATATTTTCACTGCTATTTTTTAAATGCATCAATCCGCTTTGTCAGCCAGGAAATCCAGCCTTCCAGTCCCGTGCCCATTTTGCAGGACACTTCAAATATTTCTAAATCCTTGTTTAACGCCAGTGAGTCGCGTCTGGCTTTTTCAAGATCAAAATCTACATAGGGCATCAAATCAATCTTGTTGATCAGAAGTGCCGCCGATTCCTGGAACATCAGGGGATATTTTGCCGGTTTGTCCGCGCCTTCCGGTGTGCTGAGCAGCATGATTTTAACGTTTTCGCCTATTTTGAATTCGGCGGGGCAGACCAGATTACCGACGTTTTCGACAATCAAAAGATCGACTTTGTTGAAATCAAATGCGGGAAAAGCTTCGCGGATCATATTGCCATCAATATGGCAGGCGCCGCCCGTGTTGATCTGGACGACGGGAATGTCCAGTTTGGCAATGCGGTCCGCATCGTAAGTGTCCTGAATATCGCCTTCGATCACGGCGATTTTATATTTATCCCGCAGGGCAACGATGGTTCTTTCCACAAGGGATGTTTTGCCCGCGCCTGGAGAGCTCATCAGGTTAATCACAAACATTTTATGCTGATCGAAGAGTTTTCTGTTTTCTTCCGCGATTCGATTATTGGCGTCCAGAACATTTTTCACCACTGTTACTTTCACTGCATGACCTCCGTTAATAATATTTGTAGTAAGTGGAGCAGGTACCTTCCGATGAAACCATACATGGGCCGACGGGGTTCACCGGGGTACAGACTTTCTTGAATAAGGGACAATCGTGCGGCAATTTGATGCCGCGTAAAATATCGCCGCAGCCGCAGCCGGGAATATCGCCCGTTTGAATATCCGGCACAGAGATTTTTTTCATTGTATCGAAAGCTGCAAATTCATCCCGCAGAGCAAGGCCGCTTTCCGGGATGGTTCCCAGTCCGCGCCATTGGGCGTCCGCGGTTTCAAAAACGGATTGCAGAAGGGTCATCGCACGTCTGTTGCCCTCAGGTCTCACGCCGCGGCTGTACTGGATGGCGATCTCCATCTTTTGACTTTCGATCTGCCGCAAAATCATCCAGACGCCTTCAAGAATATCCACCGGCTCAAAACCGGTAATAACGGCGGCGCGACTGGCATCGGGAATCATTTGATATGCGGCTGCTCCAATCATGGTGCTGACATGGCCGGGGCACAGAAATCCGTCGATATCGAGAAGCGGATCGGCAAGCAAAGCATGAATAGCCGGAGGAACGATTTTGTGGACGGAAAATACCGAAAAGTTCCGGATATTATTTTTCCGGCAGGCCAAGATGACGGCCGCAATAGTCGGCGCTGTCGTTTCAAACCCGATGCCCATCATGATGATTTCTTTTTGAGGATGGGAAAGCGCGATCCCGATGCATTCATCGGCGGAAGATACAACCCGGACATCAAAGCCTTCAGCACGTTTCTTTTGCAGAGAGTGGCCGCCCGTGCCGGGAACCCTCAACATATCGCCAAAGGTTACAAAAATGACGTCGGGCAGTCCCGCGAAGTACAAGGCTAAATCCACATCGCGCGCCGATGTTACACAGACCGGGCAGCCGGGACCGGAAGTGAGACGAATGTTTGCAGGCAGAAGTTTGCGGATGCCGAAGCGTCCGATGGCATAGGTATGGCTGCCGCAGATTTCCATGATCGTCACGGGGCGTATCAGTCTTTGGGCTGCGGATGTGATTTGTTTCAGAAGTCCGGCGACAGTGGCAGGATCCCTGTATTCATCAATAAATTTCATTGTCGATGATCTCTTGCAGACATTTCAATTTATCCTGAGCTGTTATCGGATCGATTTTGTGAATGGCATAGCCTGCGTGAGTGATGACATAGTCACCAATGGTAGCCTCTTCGTCGATAATGTCCAGACAAACCTCACGACGCGTACCGCTGATGTCGATGATCGCGTAGTTATGCTGGTCAATAGAGATTATTTTCCCGGGAAATCCGATGCACATAAATTATCCTAATCTACATCCAGTTCCAAAATTTGTAATTCTTCCGTTCCCGCGGTCAAAATGACTTCCAAGCCGCCACAGGCGGGACATACGCCAGTATGGGCATTTACCTCTAAATCCTTTTCGCATGAAAAGCAATGGATGGCAGCAGGCAGGATTTTAAAATCCAATGTCGCTCCCTGTGCAGCGGTGTCTCCTGCCTGGATATCAAAAGCGAATTGCAGCGTTTTCGATTCGATGCACGCAAGACGACCATACGAGAGCAATATGCTGTTTACTTTTTTAAAGCCGTCCCGCAATGCATAGTCGCCAACGATATTGATGATGGATTCGGCCAGATAGAGTTCATGCATCGGGCAGTCGCTCCGGTTGAATATTTAATTTTCCCAGCTCGGCAAGCAGAAGCTTTTCCACATCGCTGAATTTTTCATACAGGAATGGATTCATTTCCAGATTCATATCCTTGTAATTTTGCGGCACAATGCAAAGAAATATCGTTTCCGGCGATTCGCCCATTAGTTCGGTTTTAAAAAGCACGTCGGGGAATGTTACTTCATGAGCGGATGTCGGCGGCGGCATGTGCAGTTCCATTTCCTCTTTTGTGAAGCGATAGATGGAGCCGGGGATGTCCTGTACTTTCAAAACGTCAACAACGAACAGGTGATCGCAACTGCAAATAATATCCAGCAGAGCGTAACCCAAAGTGCCCCCATCAACGATTCGAACGTCATCCGTTGTTCGATATCGCTTGGAAAACCAGCGCACGAAGTGAACGCCGAAACCTTCATCGCCCATCAGAATGTTGCCGATGCCTAATAGCGTAACTCTGTTTCTATCTGTCATATTCCAACTTATATAACCAAAAAGGGGAGAGCAATTTCTCTCCCCTTTTTGGAAAATCTCTTTAGTAGTTATCGCTGCGGTTCTACTCTTTCACCTTCTTGAAAATGTTGCCGCTGATCATGGAGGAAACGGTGCCTTTCTTGAGAACGGCATCGTACCAGAAGGCCATGTAAATATGCACCACAATAAACAAAATGAAGAACCAGGTGAATATGTGATGGATGTATCTGACCATGGCCAGCCCGCCCAGCAGATTTTCAACGGGACGCAAAATAAAAGCGGCGACGGCCGTAAACCCCTTATGATAACCCGCACCCATTAAAATCAATCCGGTGATGCAGATGACGAAAACCATGAACAGCAGGCCGAGATAGGCCACGGATTGCAACGGCCCGTAAAGGGTTTTATAGTCCGGACCTTCTTTTGTGATCAGCAGATAAAACTTGATCTGATGAATGAAGTTTTTAATATTTGTCCATGCCAGGAAATCCTTCCAGTCCGCATGAAAGCGCGAAAAGAAAGCCAGGTAAATTCTCCAGATAAACAGGAAGAACAACAACACCCCAAAAAGGATATGTGCAAACCGCATATTTCCCATGAAGAATTTGTCTACCGTTTCACCTTGGGCAATGACAAAAGGTTCAGCAATATAGAAGCCGGTGACAATCAGGATAAAAATCGAGAGAGCCATGGCCCAGTGGTTGATCCGTATGGCGACGGACCACTCTCTGACGCTGGTAATTTTTTCCACGGTATCCTCCTATCGCTTAAGCCACTTTGAATTTCTTAATCTCATTCGTTTTCGGGTCAATGATATGCACGGCGCAGGCCATGCAGGGATCAAACGAATGAATCGTCCGGATAATTTCCAGCGGCTGGTCAACGTTGGCCAGTTTAGTGCCGATCAATGATTCTTCATAAGGACCACGCCGTCCGGCCTTGTCACGCGGCGAGCAGTTCCAGGTGGAAGGAACTACCGCCTGGTAATTGGAAATCACGCCGTTTTCGATGTTGATCCAGTGTCCCAGAGCGCCACGGGGTGGTTCCGTCATGCCGCGGCCCTTTGCCGGCTTTTGGGGAACGTCGCAACGCGTCCAGGTGCGGGTATCGCCCTTCTTGATGTTGCCGATCAATTCATTAACCCACTCTTCGGTGTGGTCGGCGATATACTTGGTTTCCAGGGCGCGGGCGGCTGTTCTGCCTAGTGTGGAGAATAACACGGTGGCGGGAAGTCCGGTGGCTTTCAATGTGGAGTCCACCAGGGACTTGATCTCCTTGTGTCCCTGCGAGTAGCCGACTATCAGGCGCGCTAGAGGTCCGACTTCATGAGGCTTGTTGTCGTAACGTGGAGCCTTGCACCAGGTATACTTTTCATCGCCTTTGAGGTTACCGTTTTTATCGTATCCGGTGTAGTCCGGTTCCGTTGTTCCTTTGAAAGGATGCTGCGGTTCTTTATCTTTGTACCAGGCATGTGTGGCTTCTTCCGTAATTTTTTCTTCATCGAGTTTCAAAGGCTTGGCCAGATCTCTGTTTCTGACAACGCCTCGGGGGAAGAGTGTCTTGTTCCAGTCGTCATCCAGCGGGAAACCGCCATAAGACAGATAATTTTTTACGCCGCCGCCAATGCCTTGCAGGCCCTCATCCTTATAATACTTTGCGGCCAGCAATACATCGGGCAGATAGGCAGTCTCGAGGAAGTTCTTCATTTCCTTAAAGCGGAACAGGAACTGGCCCAGCCGTTCGGCGTCGAACAAATCCATGCCGGAGGTGATGCCGCCGACAACCAGAGACTGTGGATGCGGATTCTTCCCACCCAGAATGGCCATCATCTGTGCGCTGACTTTGGAAATAGCCAGCGCATCGAGGTAATGCGACAGAATAATAAGGTTGGCTTCCGGCGGCAGCTTGTAGGAGGGATTCCCCCAGTAAGCGTTGGCGAAAGGCCCGAGGCGGCCTGATTTGACGAATTTGGTGATGCGTTCCTGAACGGCTTTATAGTGAGTTGCCGAACAGTTGTAAGGATTGGGGCTGTATGCACGCGCCATATCCACTGCTTTTTTTGGATCGGCTTTGAGAGCGCTGACGATATCCACCCAGTCCAGACCATGCAGATGATAGAAGTGCATGATGTGATCGGTCAGATAAAGCGACGAACTGATGAGATTGCGGGCGATTCTGGCATTGGGCGGAGGCTTCACGCCAAAGGCGTCCTCACAGGCCAGAATGCTGGCCTCGTAGTGGACATATGTACAGACACCGCAGAAGCGCTGCACGATCAGGCCGGCATCGCGCGGATCGCGGCCTTTTAAAATGGTTTCAATACCGCGCCACAGCGTAATGCTGCTCCACGCGTCTTTGATGACGTTTTTCTCATCGACTTCCACTTCAATTCTTAAATGTCCTTCAATCCTGGTGATCGGATCGACAATGATTCGTTTAGTCATGTTTTTCCTCCTCGGTGTTTATCCGGTCATCTTTTCTGTGTCGAATCGCACTGGCCACGGCATGCGCGGCGATGCCTGCTGCGGCAACGCCGGTCAGCGCGATGCCGATTTTATCGACGGTTTTTTCACCGCCGCCATAAGATTTGTCAGGCAGCGGTTTTTCCAGTGGCGCCATCGTGTCCCAGAAAGCGGGTTCCGTGCAACCGATGCAACCGTGACCGGCCATAATGGGCCAGGAAATGCCGTCATTGAAACGTACTTTGCCGCAGTTGGCGTAAGTATAGGGGCCTTTGCAGCCGACTTTGTAAAGGCACCAGCCTTTGAGCGCTCCCGCATCGCCCCATTCTTCAACAAATTCGGAGGCATCATAATGGGGCCTTCTTTCGCAATAATCGTGAATGCGTTTGCCGTAAGCCCATACAGGTCTTCCCAAAGAATCCAGCGCGGGCAGTCCGCCGAACATTAAATAATGCAGCAATGTTCCGGTGAAGTTTACAGAATTGGGTGGGCAGCCGGCGATGTTGACGGTAGAAATACCAAGCGCCTTGCTGATACTGACGGAATCCGTCGGATTCGGATTGGCGGCCTGAATGTTTCCGAAAGCCGAGCAGGAGCCGATGCAGATGACCGCTGCCGCTTTCGACGTGACGTCCTTGGCAACTTCGATGCCGGTCTTTCCTTTAGGGCCGAGCGTCAGATATTTGCCGTCAAGACCGCGAGGCAGGGCGCCTTCAATGACGCAAATGAATTTGCCGGCAAAATCATAAATGGCCTTTTCCAGATTTTGTTCAGCCTGATAACCGGAAGCGGCCATGAGGGTTTCATGATATTCCAAGGATATGGTTTCGAGCAGAATATCATCAACATTCGGATAGGATGAACGCAGGAAAGCTTCTGAACAGCCGGTGCATTCAGCAAAGTGCAGCCAGACGATGGGCAGGCGGCTGAAGTTTTCCGCCGCTTTGGCTACCATTGGGCGAAAGATGGGTGGAAGCATCAAGGCTGCGGTTATTGCGGATGTCCACTTGACGAAATCCCTCCGGCTGATGCCTCGTTCTTTGAGCATCTCATGCAGGTTTTCTTTCGGTTCAGGCAGAGTTTTTTCGACCTCTTCCATGTGTTCTTGACAATGCTTCATAAGATCTTTGTACTGCTTGTCAATCATTTTCTTATACTCGGGATGATTTCCTTTTGCCATATAACCTCCTTTAAATATTGTTTGGCGGTGTATATCGATGCAACGCGCCAATATCGCTCAGTAATGATAGCACAGGCCAATAAATATGTCTTTAATGACACATACCAGTTAAAACATACACAAATGACGGATGACCGTCAAGTTGAAAACATAATAGACGGGAAATTCCATCTCCGCCAGCGCAATCCCGCAATGCAGATCAAACATCGACTGGGGAATGATGAACGTCCCGGGCACACCGCCTTCAAGCTTCATGGTGTCTTTGATGGTTTCCGGCGGAATGCCCAACTGAATGTTTCCGGCAGACGTGGAAATTAAAATCCCACCCCGAGGCAAAAAAACCAGAGATCCCTTTGTTTTACTCATGATCCCTTCTCCCTTGTTGATCATCCCCGTCGGACGTTAATCATCGATGGATAAGATATAATACTCTACTTTTCTCAATGGGTAAAGCGACGCCATGATTCGGGTATAACGCTTGCGCTGTTCATCGTACTTTTGCCTGAGTCCCCGCATGGAGCCTGATTTGTAATCCATAATGGTGATAAGATCATCGGATACGATCATCCTGTCCACGATGCCAATATTATTTTTGTCCGAGATCTGCTGCTCGATATAGAGCTTGCCCGGTCTGAACATGACGGCCGCGACATCGCCTCTTTGCACAAATTGCATCACCGCATCATATTCTTCATCGCCAAGCTCTCCGGCAGGGGGCAGTTCATCCGGATCGACAACCTTTGCCAGCCAGCGGTGAAGCCTTTCCCCTCGCATGATACCCGTCCTGATGGAGGCGGATAAGAGCGTCGGGTCAATCTCGCCGTACCGATCCGGTTCGCCATCCTGTCTTTCCGGCACCTTCAACAATCTGACGCCGGCAACTTCTTTTGCCGGACCCGGGGAGCGGCCAATCTCTTTTTTAACGCCGTCCGGCGCAAACCTCGCGAATGTATTTTGCACCGCCTGATGTACCGGCTTGTATTGGCCGTCTTTTTTTGTGGGCAGAAAAACGGCAAGCGTCCGGATGGCGCGCGTCGCGGCGACATAGAATACATTGGACCTCTCCCGCCGCAGCCGCCTTAAATTTTCTTCACGATGTTTAACAATTTCCCCGGCAATGGCCGATTCGCCGGCGTTTAAAAACTCAACTTCTCCGCTGTTTAATTGCACATGACATTTCAGAGTCGGCAAATAGACGGCCGGCTCTTTTTCCTCCTCATTCCAGAAAACAAAAACATGCTGGAACTGGAGCCCTTTTGTACCGTGGATGGTATCAACCTTGATATAGTCCCTGTTCTCGGCCTCCGGCGCCCTTACGCCAAACCGGATATTAAACATCCGCGCCAGAAAATCATCTGCGTCGGCCCCGCCTTCACGGAAGAAGGCCTGTGCCTCATCCTGCCAAATATCCAGAATGGTCGCGGACAGTTTCCCGCGCAAACGCTCAATGGCGCAGCTTACCGCCATAAGTCCGAAAGGCCTGGGAAATTTTTCGGCGAATTCGGACCGGACATCCCCGATATTTCCAAACACCTCATGCCATAAAGCTGACTTTGCCGCTGTTTCTGCAAAAGGAGCATCCTCTTCTTTGGAAAGGACCCCCGCGATGAACAGCATGACCGCAACGCCTTCTTTTGTAGAAAGAAGCTGTCTGCCCTTCACCGCCGACACCCGGATGCCGTTTTTTAAAAGCTCCGCTTCTATCTTCTGAACGTGATTGTTGGTCAAAGCGAGAACGGCCATATCGCCCCATGGACAACCGGCCTCCGCCTTCTTTTTCTTCAAAAACTCAACGATTGCGGAATAAAAAGGGGCTTCCGAAGGGCCGTCTTTTTCCAGCCTGACGAGACTCACCTCCGTCACACCGTCAAACCCGGCAGCTTGGTTCGGCGGTTTCTGCGTTTCGGTTCTCTCCTTGCCGTCAAAGAGATTTTCGACCAGTTGATTGAAAAAGGAAATCAAAAGCGGGGTGCTCCGATAATTGTATTCGAGCGAGCTTTCCGTGATCACACCGTTTCGGATGTAGCCTCCAATAGCCTCTTCGAGGGCCTCGCGGTTTGCGCCGCGCCATCCATAGATCATCTGTTTCCAATCGCCCACGGCAAAAAACGATCTTTCGCCCCGCTCGCCGTGGCCGGACAAAATCTCGTCCATGAGCGGAAGCAGGATGGCAATATCGCCCGTCGACGTGTCCTGAAATTCGTCAATCAGAAGATGCTCCGTCCGATCCAATCCCAGAGAAAAATAATGGCTCATGAGCTTCGGGCGTTCACTGGCTGCGCCGTCCAGGGCCAGGAGGCCCCTCCTGACGTCGGAGAAAAAAATCACCCCTTTTTCCTTCTTAACGGCAGCCGCCGCATGAAGATATATCCCGCAAAGAGAGGCAACGGCCAGTTCACGGAGAAGGGCCTTGTTGATCAACAGTTTTTCGGCCGTCTTTCTGTATTCCCTGAATATCCTGTTCAGGTCCGAGTACGGGCGCTTGTCCCACGCGATCTTTCCGCCGAGGCTGGCGTAATTTTCCAGATCGGCATGAGAAGCAACTTTTCTGGAGATAAAACTTTCATCATCCGCCATGGCATGGATAACCAGCCTGTTCACATTAGGCGTCATCTGCCCGGACAAGGCTTTTGCCTTTTCACCGATCGACGCAAGCGTATTGCGCAACACGCCGTTCTCTCTCATGAGATCATCCAGATCTTCAAGCCTCTCCATATCCATCAGACAGCGATCGACCGTTTGTTCCTCTGCAAGTGGATTCCAGAGCGCATCCATGTCTGTTTTCAATATTCTGGCGGCAATGATCAGCTTGTTTCCCATGCCGCCCTGCATGACTTGGTCGCGAAAAAGCCTTTCGATCTGCCCGGACAATTCTATCTGGGCTTTCTCGTCGGCCATCTTCGGCGCATAACCGGATGCGGAAAAAAGTCTGTAGAAGAATGAATCAATCGTCGCGTAGCCGACGCGGCCTGCTTCCATAATCAGACCGAGCCTGTCCAGGAGGAGCATCCCTTGTTTTGACGCGATCTTTTCCATGATGCGCAAGCGCATCTCGGCCGTGGCGGCACGCGTAAATGTCAGCGCCGAGATGAATTTCCCCCGGGCGGATATCCGGTTAAACACCTCGTCGGTAAGCCTTGTGGTTTTCCCCGAACCGGCCGACGCTTTCAGAAGAATGCTTTGCATCAGTTATTCCCCCGTGAAGCCTTATAATAGCCCTCCCGGCCGCACAATGCCTGAAACAGGCAATATTCGCACTCCGCGGAGTCATATTCCGGCGCAAGCTCACTTCCCCCGATGATGGCGTCAAGGCGATCCTTAATGGCGGACATCAGCTCCTCCGCGGCGGCGCCTGCCTCCTCCGGAAGCGCCATAACCCGGTCTTGAGAGGTTTCCTTCAGAAAATAAAAAAGGGCGCCGTCGACGCCTTGAATAAAATGCCGATAGATCATCAGCTGCGCCGCGGGGTGCAGAATGCCTTTGTCTTTGAAACGCTCCAGCACGGTTGTTCTTGCAGACATATGAAATCTGCTTTTCTTTTTTGCATATTTGAAATCGATCACCTCGGTTCGCCCCGATATCCTGGCCACCCGGTCCGACCGTCCGGTTATTTTATAGCACCCGGCAATCCTGCCGCTGAAGGTCTCCTCGCAGGATACGGCATTGTCGGCAAAGAGGATTTGCCGGCCCGACGCCCGTTCGTCTTCGTCTATTTCCTGAAGCAAAATTTTTGCGTTCAGCCTGTGGATATTGATCCCCTCTCTGTCTCTTAATGCTGCGTTTTCATCATTTTCCCAGAGCTCATCAAAAAGCCCCTCCCAGTTATTCAGGCGGTCCTTCCGGCCGGTTGAGAACTTTTGAAGGAATTCATGAATGAAAGTTCCCATCTGCATGTTTATTTTTTCATCATCCTCCATAAACGACGGAGGCTCCATCCTGAGGATGTATTGATGGTAAAACAAAAACGGACACGCCAGAATCTTCAAAAGGCTTGAAAAAGAATAGGTAAAGTCTTTAAGCCTGTTTCTCAGATGATCATCAATGGGTATCGCGGGTTTTATGCTGCTTTGCCTTACCGGCAGCGTCTCTTGAAATGCCGTCGCCGTAATCGGCTTCCCAAATTCCTGCGAAAGAAGGCTCATGTAGTAGCTGGGCGTTCTTTCCCTGATGGTGTCGTCCACCGCCGCTATTTTAATTTTGCCGCCCAGCGCCAGGATCTGCCGGAAAAGAAGATCCTCGTATTCAAAGACGCTTTTCCGCATCTGCGGAACATGCACCGGATTGATGAAAGGCCCTTCAAAGGGCTGCGTCGGCAGAATGCCGCTGTCGAGCGGAAGGATCAGCCCCCGGCTGAATCTTTCACCCGAAATATGGCCGAAACCGACAACCTGAACCGGCGCCGACCGGCTTCCCGTAACGCGAAATTTTTTTTCTTCGAGCAGCATTTTCGCAGCATCCGGCAGATGACCTCCCAGCCTTTCTTTCCAATCGTCGAGTAAGGTGGAAAAAGATACGGCCGTCTCAAGGGCCTCACACTCCTCGCGGACATAATGTTCTCTGTTTTTGGACAATTCCACGGCGCAGGATACGGCATATTGCTGAAAATCGGGCATCCGGCCCGATTTTTCAGCCGCTTCTAACGCGGCTAAAAGTCTTCTTCCCGCCGCCGTTGTGGAAAACGGCAGCCAGACCGCCAGATTGACGGCATCGGCAAACCGGCGAAGCGATCGATTCCAGAGCATCGGTGTCAGCGATTCATCCAGCAGATAGATCATGAGCTGTTCGCTTCCCGACCGTTCTTTGAGGAAATGAGAAACCTCCAGCGTGACCAGATCAACAACGGCGTGAAGCCCGGTAAGTTTGATCAGTTCAAGGCCTGCTCCTCCCGATGGCTCGACTTCCCCGCCAAATGACAAAACAAGATTTTTTGCCGAATCAAACGGCAGGAACTCCGGTCCGGACAGATCGAGGCCGCAAAGCGGTTTATCAATGAACAATCTTTCTTTGCTGATCTTTCTGTAAAACCGCTGGGTCACCGGCGTGATCCCGGGAAGTCCGATAAATATTTCCTTTTCGCCGGGGCTGATCTCATCGAGCCGCGCCGCTTCAAGTTCCGGCATGAAGAGATGTCTTCCGGAAAGCCATCTTCGGAAAGCCTGCGCCGTATCCAGATATTCCTCAAGTCTGCCCCATTCATCCTCGGTGAAGCGCTCAGATCCCGCAATCGTATCTCTTCCGATGCCGTACTCCGACAGCCGGGCAATAAGGGGCAGCAGACCCGCGGCGCGCCGCGAAGGATGCGTTTCATCAGGGAATCGTTCGGCGATGAACTGAACAAAATAAAACAACCGCTCATCAGCCGTCACGGACTTAAGATTCAGATTTTGACTGATCTTATGCGTGATATAGGAATGGAACCCTTCGACTCTGGGAAGAATGCCGCCCAGTTCGCTGTGGATAAGATGCTGCACAGGGTCCGAAGCCCTGTCGGCGGCGCAAACGATGGTCCAGCCGGAAAGATCGGGATGGTCATCGCGCAGAAGCCCGATTAAATTTTCCGAATATGGCGACATGCTGACTCCCCCCGACTCTTGATGTTACCCCGCTATTACCATTCCAATCTTTGCTTTTCAAGGAAGACTATGAATAAGCGGATAAATCTTGTCAAGGCCCCTGATGTGGCCCCAGCTTGCAATTTCGAAGCTTTTGTGCTAAGAAACCACCAATCGTAGTTCAGTCAATCAATTTTTAATTTTTTGGTGCACCTGAAACACTTCGTCGTTTATCGTTAACGGCACAGCAAAACATTTAAAAATATCGCAAAGGAATGAACCTGCAAAGCAGGTAGATCGGGAAGGATTTTCGTTAATATAAATACATTTTCTTTGCATAACGGCAAATGCATTATGGAGAATCAACATTAATGGAACCACTATCCAAACGATTTGTGCAAAACTCTTCAGGAATCATCACCATTATGAAAGCGATCTACCCGCTAATTGCAGCTTTAATGATTGCCATATTTCCTGCTTGCTCGGGGACTGGTGAGCAGGTGAAGAAACCCCCGCAAATCAGGGTTGATTCCAGAGCAGACTCCACGCCGATCAAGATAAAAAAACCAGCTGAAATCTTGGTGGTTCCCGACTTGCCGGAGGTCTCAGCCGTTTCCGATTCAAAAGAACTTCCGGATTCAGATGTCCTGGTGAAGATAGGTGAATTGAAGCGGCGTCTTGTCCTGAACGGTGTTCCCGAAGAATGGTTTGACGAACAGCTTCAGCATGAGACCTTCCAAATTCACTCCACTATTGACCGCAACTTTCAGAAATCTGCGGAAAAGCAGGTCGATTGTGACAAGAAACGCGATGTATCCTGGTACTTTGCTCGATTGGGAGTGGACGACAAGATCGAAAAGGGGAAGAAATTCATCGAAGCCCATGACGATATTTTTAAAAGGGTCGAAACGAAATACGGGATACACAAGGAATTGCTTGCAGCCATTGTTGGTATTGAAACCAATTTCGCCGATCATCATCAACGCGGGAAATATTATGCGTTCAATACATTAGTGTCTCAATACATTTTTGCCAACCGGATGAAATTCGCAGTTCGGGAAATCACGGCGCTTTACAATTTTTCACAAAAAACGGGCCAGCCGCCGCAGTATTATACGAGCTCTTACGCCGGCGCGATCGGTTGGGGGCAGTTCATTCCCTCGTCGCTGATGGCGTTTTTTGCCGATGCGAATGGTGTTCCTGATGATATGGACCCGTTTTCCCTCGAAGACACAATCTTCAGTGTGGGGAATTACCTCTACAAGCATAATCTGTCCGGAAAGAACATCGGCGATTATGAGGCCAGATACAACGCCGTTTTTGCCTATAACCACAGTGATGTATATGTGAAAGCGGTTTTCTATATCTACGACGGTTTGCGGGATTATTTTTCCCCGACGGAGCCGGAAATACCCGTTTATCCTTTCGAAGGCCCGGCAGAAAATCGGTCGGGGAAAGTCGTTTATCGCAGTGAGGCGGAGGCTGCACAGGGTCTGAAGATCAGTAACCGATACAGTCCTCTCAATCATAAACGTCCCTTTCGGCCAGATACACGCTACATCATTCTGCACACCACCGAAGGTGCTCTGGAAGGATCATTGCGCAAGGTCCGTCGCTATGGAGAGGCTCACTATTTTGTTACCCCCGCAGGCGAGGTCTACCGGATCATCGATCGTCGAAAGATCGCCAAGCATGCAGGGAGAAGCATGTGGGAGGGACAAAGCACACTTGATGATTATTCCATCGGGATAGAGGTTGTTGGTTTCCATAACCGGGACATCACGACATCACAATACACCGCACTGCGCGAGTTGTTGAGGCAATTGAAAAGCCTTTACCGTATCAAGGACAAAAACATTCTAACCCACTCCATGGTGGCTTACGGACGTCCCAACCGTTTTCATCCGAATAAGCACCGGGGACGTAAAAAATGCGGGATGATATTCGCGCACCCCGGTGTGAGGCGGCGTCTGGGTCTTTCAATCGGACCAGCCCGTGATCCGGATGTTGCCGCTCATCGACTGGTTATTGCCGATCCGGAACTGCACCACTTTCTATACCGTTCTCCCGTGATCCTGGCTGCGTTGGATCAATCTGCCGTCCAGGAAGGCCTGTCTGATTGGAATTCAGAAGATTCCATGGTTATTGAGGAAGGAGTCAATGCCTGGCGCATCGCTCGTGAAAAATTCGACAGCCCGGCGACGGTTTATGTTTATCCTGATGGGAAAAGGTTGAGAGGAAACGAAATCCGGGAATGGAATAATATTCCGGCGGGTACGCGCGTCCTCTTCCTGAAGGACAGCCGCGAACAGGAGCAGGAATTCGAGGGCTTTCTGGAAATTGGCAAGGATGGAAAGACCGTGCATGAGTTGGCCGGAGATCTTTACGCTGACGCAACGACGATCTATTTCTTTCCCACCGGACTTATCCGCACCGGCGCTGAGTTAAAGGGTTCCGCCTCCCTGCAAAAGCTACTCGATGCGCCACCTGAAGGGACACGGGTGCTTGTCGGATATATCTATGGAGGCTATGTCCAAAAAATGCGTACGGCGATGCGGATAGCCGGTAAAAAATGGAATTATCCATCGACGTTCTACCGACTGCCGGACGGGCACATCCTTAATGGTGACGAAGTCGATGACAAAGTCATTCCCAGACGAACGCTCATATTTATGATGAAATAGGCAATCTGAGTTTGTTTCATTCATCCGTGTGAAGTGTGCTGCTGATCCGTCCGGCCCCGAACATTATATTGACATTGCCTTTCCCAGTCTTTATAATCCCCGCCAATTCATTTTAGAAGGAATATTCCATGGGCCTTTACCGGCTGCTGATGCATCACCGATTAATGATCACGATCCTGCCGGCTTTAATCGGCATCGGATTGATGGCGTATTACGCCTCCTGCGATACGGCCTGTTCCTATCTCCGCGGCGATATTTTCGGCATCGACCTGAAATATGTCGGCGTGGGATACATGGCGGCCATAATTTTGCTGGCGCTTTTGAAGCAGGCGGATTTGCTGAGAATGCTGGTCGCTGCGGGAATCGGCGTGGAGGTCTTTCTGGTCTGCTTTCAGGTGTCGGAAAATGTTTTTTGCCCTTTTTGCCTTACTTTCGGCCTGATGGTCCTGTTCATGTATCTGATCAACTACGAGAGGGGCAGCATGATGAACAAATGGCACCAAAAATTGATCTATATCTTCGGCGATGCAAAAATCCCCTTCCTCGACCGGCAGCGCATGCCTCTTTTGGCCATGATGATGATCGGTTATCTTTTTGTCTGCGTTTCCTTTACCGGCTCGGCCACGCCCGCCTATGCCGCTGACGGCGCAAACGTTCCTTCCTATGGCCAGGGCGCCTGGGAACTCATCATTTTCACGGATTACTTTTGCCCGCCCTGCCAGTCCGCGGAAAAAGATATGGAACCGGAACTCGAAAGACTTCTGGCCCGCGGAGATATAAAGATAACCTTTGTTGACCTTCCGGGACACAGAGAAACCGCCCTTTACGCGAAATATTTCCTTGCCGCCGTCGCCGCGAACAAAGGCTATCAAAATATATTGAAAACCAGAAATATTCTGTTTTCTCTGGCCGCCCAAAAGAAGATCGATCAGGAAAACGTATTGGCCGCCTATCTCCAGTCAAAAAATATCGCCCTGAGAGTCATCGATCCCAAACCCGTTTTTAAACAATGGTCGGCCATGATCAAACAGTTTGAAATCGATCAAACGCCAACCTGTGTCTTGCGTTTCTCCAGCGCCTATACGCGAAAATTCGCGGATTTGGAACACATCCGCACGGAACTTATTCCGGACCTTCGGAAAAGATTCCCCGCAATAAAAAAGTAATACCGGTCAATATTGGAGTCTATGGGCTATATTTTAAATACCACAAATGATTATCACCTTCATGCGTTGACGTCTCTGGGATGGGAACTGACCGTCTGCAATGCCCTGCATCCGGAGCAAAGCCCGTGCCGCGGAGTGCTTCGCAACAACGCATCTTTCGGCACGCAACTTTTCCGTTTTCTGGAAAAAACCATTCCCCTGACTCAGATCAAAACCGTCCTGGAAGTGGGCGGCGGCCTGGGGTATCTGATGAAGGACTTTCTGACCCTGGCGCCCGGCCTTCGGGCCACCATGCTGGATCTTTCACCTTTTCTTTTAAGCAGGCAGAAAGAAACTCTGGCGGAATTTCCCGTGGACTTCCGCGAAATGGATTTTCTAAAAATGCCCTTGTCCGATCTTCGCGGCTTTGATCTGGCTATCCTCAACGAAAATCTAGGCGATTTCCCCACACTGGTTATGGAAAACGATCAGTCATCGCCGAATGCATCCGAAACCATTCGCTTTTTGAACAAAATTGCGGATTATGAGGAAGAATACCCTCTCCAGTTTACCCCCGACGAAAACATCAACATCGGCGCGCTGGAAGCGGTGGAAAAGCTTTGCGCGGCCGGCATTCCGTATATTTATTTGAGCGAACACAGTTGCGAAGCCTCCCTGAGCGATCCATTATTTCCCCGTCTGAATTTTCGGTGATGTCCCCATTTAGTTGACAAATGGTTTCGGTTTGTATTATGGTTGCCTTGGCTGAAATCCTTTTTAAACCGGAGGCAATCAATGAACGAACTTGAGCAATATTTTTGTTCCAACGAGAAGTGTAAGGATTACGGTCTGCGCCGTCAGGGTAACATTGCCGTTCGCGGCAAGTATGGCAAGGACAAAAGCCGCGATCTGCTCTACTGCCGCACCTGCGGTAAGCGCTTTGCATCCACTCAGTCCAGCGCACTGTTTGGCCTGCATCTGCCGGCAGAGACTATCCGACAGATCATCCACCATGCTGCCGAGGGAGTTGGTGTGCGAGCCACCGCACGCCTGCTAGAGTTGGACAAGGACACGGTCAACCGGGTGATCCTGCGGGCTGGCGAGCATTGTGCCAACGTGCTCTCCTGTCTGCTGGCTTCATTGAAACTGACCGAGGCGCAGCTCGACGAACTGTGGACCTTTGTAAAAAAAAGGAAAGTTCTGGCAGTGCCGAAGACATTGAACGTCAGTACGGGCGAACGTGGATCTGGACGGCCATCGATACCCCCACGCGCCTGTTGATTACGTTCTGGATTGGCGGGCGCGAATTGGACGATGCCCGGCGGATGCTGAAGGATTTGACCACCCGCAGTCAGGGCAAGCCCTTGTTTGTCTCGGACGAACTGCCCCATTACGGCACGATCTTGGGCGAGCTGTTTCAGGAACTGGTCCCGCCAACGCCGACTGGCAAGCCTGGAAGGCCCCGGAATCCGGAGCGTGTCATTGATGCAGATCTGGATTACGCCACTGTTCATAAGACACGCCAGGGGTCACAGGTGATCAAGGTCGAACGTAAGGTGGTCTACGGGAGCGAGCAACACGTTCTCGCTCGATTAGCGGAGTCACCCAGTCAGACGATCAATACCGCGTATATTGAACGTTCCAATCTGGACTGGCGGCTGTGGGACGCCCATCTGGCGCGCAAGGCACCAACTGTCGCCCGTGCAATGCGTTGGTTGAAGGCCAAGTTCGCCATCTGTGCGGCCTGCTACAATTTGATCCGGCCACACGAAACGCTCAGCCGCGGCAAGGATCGGATCTTCCGGCCCATGACCCCGGCTATGGCAGCAAGCGTGGCCGATCATCAATGGACGTTTTCTGAACTGCTAGCCTACCCAGCGCTATGTCAATGATATGGGGACATCACCGAATTGTTACACCTTTCCAAAAAACAACATCCTACGGCCAGCTGAAAAAAGTTTTT
>WOYI010305031.1_pt1 | contig 18935 bp, 17 predicted proteins | sample 6423411 | NCBI WGS metagenome assembly WOYI01 (sample SAMN13441803, study PRJNA592873) | oil field metagenome | biome: oil field; feature: oil-well bore; material: oil-contaminated soil; isolation source: oil-contaminated soil from oil-well borehole | place: Germany: Wietze | collected 2016-10-18 ... | reverse complement strand
GAGCAGACAAGCCCATGACCCTGGGCAGCGGAACAATCCAGCAGGAAATCAGGCAGAAGGAGAATGACATGACGGTTTCCAGCACGACCAATACCACGGCAACCCCATACCAGCCCGACACGGCATACCGCCAGGAAGCCGGCATGCGCGGCGGAGCATCCCCAGCTCACCAGGCCATGCAAACCACCAGCCAGAGCCAATCGGCAGAGGATGCGCTGGCCTCCTCGCAGGCCGCATCGGCCACAGGGCAGACAACCGCGGTGGAGCCCACCCCGGTTGTCCCGCGCACCGAACCCGCTCCTGCCGGCGCCATCAGCCGCAGCAGTGGCCATGCCGTGGACACCATGGCCTGAACAGAAGCAGCACTGCTGCCTGTGCCTGTTTCCAGGCGCACAAAACAGCAGTCAACCCAGTCCCACCAATGAGGAGAACCAATGATGCCCATGACACCATCTACCTCCAATGGATTGCGCGACATCTGGCCAAACATGAGGCCAAGCGCAGCGGCGGACACACGACGCCGCGGCATGGACAACCAGAGCGGCTTTGTCGAGGCTCTCTCCGGGGCGCAGGATGCCGGGGAAGCCGGACTTGAGGCCGCGTCTCTCCCTTCTTCTTCAGTAGCGCAAGCAGCGCCGTCATCCCCAGGCACTGAAGTCGGCGATACCGTGGCGTCCATGCCCACCGGGGAAAACGCCGTGGCCTGGACTGGACCCCAGGCGGCCGCCTATTCCCAGCAGTATGGCGCACCCTATCCGGCTGCCGCCGAGGCCTTGACCACGCCACCACCTGTGGCTGGTCCGGCGGCGGCGGTCGGCAGCCCCGACATGGCAACAGGAGCAGCCGACACCTTCATGGCAAGCCCTGCGGATGCAGCGGCAGCCTATGCGGATGCAGCAGCTGATCCGACCTTATCCTCCCAGCAGGGCTTCTCGGAGGTGGCCTGAAGGAGTAAGATGAGGCCACACACCCTGGATACTCCGGGGTGTGTGGTGGGTTGGCAGAGCGGTTGAATGCACTGGTCTTGAAAACCAGCAAGGATGCAAGTCCTTCCAGGGTTCGAATCCCTGACCCACCGCCACAGGTCGATGCAAGAGGCGTGTTGCGACGGCTGCTTGACGTGATGAAACGGCGGATTGAAACGGGTGAACAAAGGTACTGATGCGAGACGTGGCAGGGTAAGTTGCCTGACGGTGCGGACGTGAACTTCTGGGCTCAGGCGCACGAGCAAACCAGCCTGGCGCTGCGCGAAGGAGCGCTTTTCCCACTGCAGACCACAGAAAAGGGCCATGTGGACCAGGGATATTCCTTTCGCCTGCTGACCATTACCGCCATGAGCGAGCCACAACTGGCTGCCCTGATACAGGCTTTCACCAGCGCCGACTGCCCCTTTTGCCCCCCCCTGGACCCCAAGCTCACCCTGGGGGAGACCAGAACCGGCCATCAGGTCATTCTCAACAAGTTTCCTGTTCTGGAAAGCCATCTACTGGTCATCAGCAGCCAGCACCAGGATCAGGAAAGCTACCTGGGTGTTGAGGATTTTGCCGCGGCCACCGAGGTACTTGGTGACGAGGATGGCTTGATCTTCTTCAATGCCGGGCGTCAAGCAGGAGCAAGCCAGCCTCATCGTCATATCCAGATCGTCAAGACCGGCAGGCTGCCACTGCATGAGTGGCTTGGCAAGGGTCCCTATGGCCAACCCCGGCTCCCCTACCGCCACGCTCTGGCCCCCCTGGATGCCGCTGCCTTTCAGGAAGGGTCCGCAGGTCCTGTGCTTTTTGCCACCTATGCGCGCCTGCTCACCGAGTCCGGCGTGGCCCATACCCCGGTCAGTCCAGGAATCATCCAGGAAGCGCCCTACAATCTGCTGCTCACCAGGCAATGGATGATCATCGTGCCACGCCTCAGCGCACAGGCGGCCATGGATATCCCCATCAATGCGCTGGGTTTTGCGGGCATCATCCTGTTGCGCGATGAAAGCCAGGAGCAGTTGGTATGCAGTCAAGGCGCCCTCAGCCTGCTGGCCGCCACATGCTTTGCCCCGTCCCCATGACACAATGGAGCCAATCAGGGATGAGGAGCGGGCCGCGGCAATAGCCCCAGCGCCCGGCTGTAGGCAGCCGCACTGCGTGCCACGGTAAAGGGGGCCATGGCCTGTTTGCCCCAGGTTGCATCCACTGGCTGGTGCAGTGCCGCCGCCATGGCGCGGGCCATGGCCTGCGCATCACCTACGGGCACCAACAACCCAATGCGGCCTTGATGCAGGATATCCGCCACCCCCCCAGGGCAGCTTGTCGCCACCACCGGGCGCCCCAGGGCCAGGGCCTCGATGAGCGCGTTGGGGGAACCCTCCCAACGCGAGGAGAGCACAAACAGCGCGGCGTGACCCAGCCAGTCATAGAGCGGCTGCATGAAGCCAGGCAGCAGGACATCGCCCGCAATGCCCAGGCGCTGCGCCAGGGCCTGGAGCCTGCTGCGCTGACGCCCCTCGCCGAGGATGATCAACCGGGCATGGCGTTGGCGGCGCAGCAGGGCAAAGGCACGCAACAGCGTGGCAAAATCCTTCTGCTGACGTAGACCACCTACGCCCATGACCACCGGGACGTGACCCTGGTTCAGCCAGGGATGGGGTAGTACCCCAGGCTGCCAGCCGGCCAGCGCCGGGCCGATGGTGGGATTGGGAAGCGCGGCGATGGGGACCGAGCCGCCCAGCTCGCAGCGCAACTCCCGGGCCAGCGCCGGGGCCACGGCGATGAGGCCATGGGCGCGGCGGTACAGGCGCCTGATACCAGCCGCACGGCGCAGCCGTTGCCAGTACCAGTATGAGCGCAGGCGGTTTCTGGCAAACAGGGGATTGCCCACACGGAACACAACCCTGCTGGGCGCCCCGCTGGCCTCCAGCGCCGCAATGGCCAGGCGATCATCGGCCAGCTTGGCCGAGAGCACGATGGCTGGGGCCTCTTTGCGCAGGTAGGCGCCCAGCGCCTTAAGCCTTGCCTGCGGGCTGGATGCGTGCAGATTGATCACACGGACGCCATGGTGCAGACCGTCCACAAAAGGCCTGGAAGGGGCACCGAGGAAAAAATCCACAGCGATACCCAGCGCCAAGAGGCCATTGGCACTATGCACCAGCATGCGTTCCACACCACCGTCTCCATAGCTTGCCGCCAGCAGGGCGATGCGGCTAGCATCACACCCAGCATGATGGGTATCCGCCGCAAACAGCACCTCCTGCGTGGCCTCACACCACGACGCATCCTGATCGTCCGGCTGGGCGCCATCGGCGATGTAGTCTTTGCCAGCACCATCCTCGGCCCCCTGCGCAGGCATTTTCCCCAGGCGCACATCACCTGGCTCGTCCAGAAGGGGCCTGCTGCCTTGCTCGCTCATCATCCCTGCGTGGATCGGTTGCTCATCTGGCCTCGCGAGGACTGGCTGGCCCTGTGGCGCGCCGGTCGGTTGTGGGAACTGTCGAGGGTCATGCTCGCCTTTGTGAAGCTGCTGCGTCAAGGGCGCTTCGATGTGGTGCTGGATCTGCAGGGCCTGCTCAAAAGCGGCCTCCTGGCCTGGTGTGCCGGTGGCAGGGTGCGCATCGGCCTGGGCTCCCGGGAAGGATCGTCCCTGTTGATGCATCATGTCCTGCCCCGGGTGAATCCCAAGCCCAGCTTCGCCGGTGAATACCAGCATCTGATCGAGGCTATGGCCATAGCACCGCCAGGGCGTCTTGCCAGCATGATGCTGGATGAGACCGAGTGCGGCAAGGCAGCGGCATGGCTCAAACACCTGGGGGTCGCAGATGGCTATATCGCCTTGTGCCCCTTTACCACCCGGCCACAGAAGCATTGGCCAGCAGAGCACTGGGTAGCGCTCATCCAGGCCCTTGCGGAGCGCACCACCCTGCCGTGCCTGGTACTCGGTGGGCCGGCCGATGAGCCGCAGGCACATGACATGGCCCAGGCCCATCACAGCTGCATCTCTCTGGCCGGCAAGACCACGTTGCGCGAGGCTGGCGCCCTGCTGGGAGGGGCGCACCTGGTGATCGGCGTGGATACAGGCCTGACGCACCTGGCCGCCACCCTGGGAGCACCGATCATCGCCCTGTTTGGCGCCACCAGGCCCTATGCCCATGTGCCGGGCCATGAGCGTGCCGTGGTGCTGTCCCGGCAGCTGTCCTGTAGCCCCTGCCGCCGCCACCCCACGTGCGCTGGTGCATTCACCTGCATGCGCGAGCTCTCCCCGGAGCAGGTCCTGCGGGCTGCCCTGGACCTGCTGGCGGCATGAGGCGGACGTTGTCCACAGAGCCGGTCATCGTCCACCTGGAGTGTGGCGCCCATTGGTATGGCGGCGCCCGCCAGGTGCTGTACCTGCTGCAGGGTCTCTCCCGGTATCCCCTGCGCCATGTGCTGGTGGTCAATCGCGACAACCGGCTTGCCGAACTGGCTGCACCTCATGCCCAGGTGGTGGCACTGCCCATGGCGGGCGACCACGACCTCTCTTTGGGCTGGCGCCTGTGGCGCGTGTTGCGCCAGCAGCGCGCTGCCTTGCTGCATGTGCACAGCCGGCGCGGCGCCGATTGGCATGGCCTGTGGGCAGCGCGCCTTGCAGGCTGTCCGGCCGTGCTGCACAGGCGGGTGGACGACCGGCCGGCGCTGGCCACAGCCTGGCTGCTGCGTCGCTATGACCGGCTGATCGCCATCTCCACGGCTGTGGAGCGCGCGCTGCTCCAATCAGGCGTGGCCCCCTCCTGCCTGCAGCGCATACCCAGTGCCTACATGCCCTTGCCAGGGCCTGTTGCCCATCCGGAGGACATCCTGCGCCCTGGCGGGCCGCATCTGGCCATGGTGGCCCAGTTCATTGCCCGCAAGGGACATGCCCTGTTGCTGCGGGCATTGCCCCAGGTGCTGCGCTCCTTTCCCCACCTGCAGCTCTATCTATTCGGCAGCGGCGCCTTGCAGGAAGCCATGCAGGCTATGGCATGGGATTTGCACATCAATACTCATGTGCATTTTTGTGGTTTTCGCCATGATCTGCCAGCTGTGCTGCCCATGATGGATCTGCTGGTCCACCCCGCCGAGCGCGAGGGATTGGGTATCGCGGTGCTGGAAGCCCAGGCACTGGGTGTGCCGGTGGTGGCCAGTGGCTCGGGGGGGCTGCGCGAGGCCATCGCCGATGGCCGCACGGGCGTGCTGGTACCCCATGGCGAGGTGCCGGCACTGGCCGATGCCATCACCACCCTGCTCTGGGATGCGCCGCGCCGGGCGCGCATGGCGTCCGCAGGCCCACTCTGGGTGCAGGAGCATTTTTCCGTGTCGGCCATGGCCCAGGCCACAGCGGCACTCTATGCCGAATTGTTGAAAATGGGCTCGGGCCGGGCTACGCTGTAGCCTTTCACCGCACCCCTGTGCCACCCTCTCTCATCGTGGGCTGCGGCCTATGGAGATACCGATCATGTCACCCATGCCCTGGCTTCGTCTCCTTGCCATGCTGGCTTCCCTGGCCACCTTGCCGCCGACGTTCGCCCAGGGTCTACAGCCGGACAGCCACAGGCAGCAGCGGGCCAGAACCTGGCTGGTCACCGCCACATCCGGCGCCACAGAGCGCCTGGCCCGGCACATCGAGAGCCTGGGTGGCCGCGTGGAGCGCACATTGCCCCGTCACCAGCTCCTGGTGGTTCGCATGGACAGCGCCACCGCCAACCTGCTCAAGGGCAACAGCCTGATCCAGAACCTGGAGGCAGACCCGCCGCGCTATCCGATGCAGCTGCCTGCCATGCAGTCACCGCAGCTCCCCATGCCCGACCGGGAGACCATTCCCTACGGCATCGAGCAGTTGGATACCCCCGTTCTGCCCTATCGCCATGGCACCAACCGCACCATTTGCCTCATCGATTCCGGCATTGATCTCCAGCATGAGGATCTGCCCAAGGGTGGTGTCAGCGGCGCTTTCGATGTCCAGGGGTCTGGAGATTGGTATGTGGACGAGACCGGCCACGGCACCCATGTGGCCGGCACCATCGCCGCGCTGGCCAACGACAGGGGCGTAAGAGGGCTGATCCCGCAGCCCAATGACATCAATCTCTTTGTCGTCAAGGTATTTGGCAAGGATCCGGATACCGGCGAGTCCACCTGGACCTCCTCAGCGGATCTGATCACGGCGCTGGATCGCTGCGAGGACGCCGGGGCTACCATCGTCAACATGAGCCTGGGCGGACCGGAAAAGACCTGGGCCGAACGGCGCGCCTTTGCCCGGGCTTTCCGACATGGCCTGTTGCTGGTGGCTGCTGCCGGCAATGATGGCCCCGATGCGCCGCCGAGCTATCCCGCCTCCTACCCCAGCGTCATCTCGGTGGGTGCGGTGGATGCCAGGGATGCCGTGGCCGATTTTTCCCAGCACGGGGCGGAGGTGGTGGCCCCAGGCGTGGACGTGCTCTCCACCGTCCCCACAGCCTCCGGTCGGCTGGGCCTGCTGGCCGCCGCGGGAGTGGGTCAGTTCGCTACCGATCCATTGGAGGGCTCGGCGCTGGGCGAGGCCCAGGGCTCGTTTTTCTCCTGTGGCCTGGCCCAGAGCACCTGCCCGGCCCAGGGGCAGATCTGCCTCATCGAGCGGGGCGAGAATACCTTTGCTGAAAAGGTGCAGCATTGCCAGGATGGTGGGGGCAGCGGCGCGGTCATCCTGAACAACGAGCCTGGCTCGTTTGCCGGCACGCTGGGCGACCAGCCAAGCACCATCCCGGTGGTGGGTCTGCCACAGGAGGCCGGGCCTATCCTGGCGGCCCTACCGACCGGTCAGGCGGTTACCTTGAGCGTGACGGCTACCAGCTATGGCCTGAAAAGCGGCACATCCATGGCCACACCCCATGTGGTAGGGGTCGCGGCCCTGGCATGGAGTTACCACCCGGCATGTTCAGCCCAGGCGGTCCGCCTGGCTTTGGACTACAGCGCCCTGGGTCTCGGCGAGCCGGGGCGCGACCCCATATATGGCTTTGGCCTGGTGCAGGCCCAGGCAGCCCGGTCGCTCCTGGAGCAGTTGGACTGCGGAAAGCCGAGCCTGCCTTTCCCTTCCTCTCTTTATCCCTTGCCCTGATGGGAGAAAAGGGGGCCAGCAGCAATGCCTGCGCCATCGCCGGATCTTAACGCCCGGCGATGGCCATATCATCCAGTACCACAGCTGGGCTGCGGATGGTCCCGCGGGTATCCAGGGTGTCACCCACCGCCTGGACCTGCCGCCACATGCCATCGAGGTTACCGGCCACGGTGCATTCATGGATAGGATGGGCAATCGCCCCGTTTTCGATCCAGAAGCCGGCAAAGCCACGAGAATAATCGCCGGTCACCAGGTGCACGCCCTGACCCAGCAGCTCCCGCAGCAGCACGCCGCGATGGATGGCGCGGCACAGGCTGGCCAGGCTGTGCGCCCCGGGCTGCAGCGTAGCGTTGTGGGCGCCGCCCGCATTTCCCGTGGTGGCAAGCCCCAGGCGTCGTGCCGCATAGCTGTCCAGCAGATAGCCCTGCAATGTACCGGCGGCAACGAGGGTGCGCGGCATGGTGGCCACCCCTTCGGCATCGAAGACAGCACTGCCCAGAGCGCCTGGCAGGTGAGGGTCTTCGCTGATGGTGACCAGGGGCGCGGCCACCGTCGTGCCGAGGCGCTCGCACAGATAGCTTGCCTTACGATAGAGCGCACCGCCACCCAGCGCGCCCAGCAGATGGCCCACCAGGCCTCTTGCAAGCTCGGCAGGGTAGATCACCGGAACCCTCTGGCTGGCGATGCGCCGCGCCCCCAGGCGCTCCAAGGTGCGTTGTGCTGCCTGTCGGCCCAAGTCCTCGGGGCTCTCCAGGGCTTCTGCCCGGCGGGCTGAGGCCCAGGCGCTGTCCCGCACTAGTTGCGCATCCGCTGCGGCCATGACCTGGACCAGCAATCCGTGCTGAGTAGCCAGACGCTTGCCCACGAACCCCAGGCTGTTGGCCAGCACGTCGGCACTGGCGGTGCTGGACAACACAGCCCCGGCGCTGGGGCTGAGGCGGCTGTCGCAGGCCAATGCTGCGGCTTCGGCCGTCTTTGCACAGGCAATGGCCTGGTCCATGGTGAACGTCCAGGGATGGTAGAGATCCAGATCCGGAAAGCTTCTGGCCAGGCGTGCGGCGGGAGGCAGGCCGGACCATGGATCGATCTCCACCAGGCGCACCATGGTCATGGCCTGTGCCACCAGCAAAGCCACACCCTGTGCCGAGCAATCGGTGGTCGAGACGCTGACCGTGCGCTTGCCCAGGAAGACCCGCAAGGCCAGGCGGCGCTGGACATGGCGCTGGATGGTTTCCACGGCGTTGTGGCGCACCGTGAGCGCAAGACCCGTGCTCATGTGGGTTGCCGCCTCGGCGGCCGTGGCACCCAGGCGGCGCGCCTCCTGCAGCGCCTTGTCGGCCGCATCCTCCAGGCGGCGCATGGCCGTCTCCTCGATGGCAGCCAGGACGCCCTGGTTCGGGGCGCTGTTCACAGTGCCGTGCCGCCCACGGTGATGCCATCGATACGCACCGTTGGCTGGCCCACGCCCACGGCCAGCCGCTGGCCTTCCTTGACGCACACGCCGATGCCGCTGTCCAGCCGCAGATCATTGCCCACCATGGTGATCCGTTGCAGCACCTTTGTGCCATGGCCGATCAGGGTAGCCCCCTTGACAGGCCGTGTGAGACGACCATTCTCGATGAGCCAGGCCTGGGCCGTGGTGAACACGAAGCGGCCCGAGGTGATGTCCACCTGGCCACCGGCCAGGTGGCTGGCATAAAGCCCCCTGCTCACAGAGGCGATGATCTCCTCGGGGCTGTGGGGCCCGGGCAGCAGGTAGGTGTTGGTCATGCGTGGCAGGACCGCTGCGGCATACGAGCTGCGCCGCCCGTTTCCGGTGGGCTGCATGCCCATCAGCCGGGCATTCATGGCATCCTGCATGTAGCCGCACAGCCGACCATTCTCGATCAGCACCGTCTGCTGGCTGGGATGGCCCTCATCGTCGATGCTGAGCGAACCACGCCGCTCCCCCAGGGTGCCATCGTCCACCACCGTGCACGATGGGGCGGCCACCATCTCGCCCAGGCGCCCCGAGAAGGCAGAGATACCCTTGCGGTTGAAGTCACCCTCGAGGCCGTGGCCCACCGCCTCATGCAGCAGCACCCCGGGCCAGCCGGGCCCGAGCACCACGGTCATGGTACCTCCCGGAGCCTCTGTCGCCTCCAGGTTGTGCAAGGCGCGCTGCACGGCCTCCTGCGCCCAGTGTCTCGGGGAGCCCGCCAGAACCAGCCGCTCATAGCCGAAACGGCCGCCGCCTCCGGCGCTGGCACGCTCCCGCCGGCCATCGTGCTCCACCTGGACAGTGATGGTAAGGCGGCACAGCGGCCGCTCATCCTGGGCTACCAGGCCCGTGCTGTTGACCACCAGGATACGTTCGTGCTGGGCAGCAAGGGCAATCTGGACATCCTTGACCCGCTCATCCATGCCCCGTGCCAGCCGGTCGATCTCCTGGAGCAGCGCGACCTTTTCCTCGGCAGACAGGCTTGTCCTGGGGTCCAGTGCCTCATAGCGCCTGATGTGGGTGCTGCGACGCAACACGGGCATCCGTCCCGATTGCCCTTGGCGTCCCACGGCAGCCACCCAGTCGGCGGCATGGCGCAACGCGGCAAGCTCCAGCTCATCGCCATAGGCCAGCGCCCGCTTCTCGCCACAGACCGCACTCAACCCCACGCCTTCGCTGATGCTGGCATCAGCCTCCTTGACGAGGCCTTCTTCCAGCAGCCAGGACTCCTGGCTCGTGCTCTGGAAAAAGAGATCCGCCCAGTCTACCCCGCGACTCAGCAACCGGGAGAGGATGGCACTGCTGTCGGCGAGCGTCAGGCCGGCGTATCTCAGGAAGTCAAGCTCGTTACCCGGTGCATCGAAGCGGCTCATCGGTTTCCTCGCTGTGGCAGGGCCTGCGTTTCATGAGTTTTTCGGTCAGGCTTGGCTTATGCGCCTTGCTCATGGCACACTTGAACCCAGTGGCGTGAATTTCCCAGTCGTGCACCACGAGACCAGACCCGATCCCGGGGGAATCGCGGAGGCATCGTTGCAGACGAGGTGGAACATGGCAGCCAGGCACATCTTGATGATCACCGGTGATTTTGCAGAGGACTACGAGCTCATGGTGCCCTTCCAGGCCCTGACCATGGTGGGCCATGGGGTGGATGCTGTCTGCCCGGGCAAGCAGGCCGGCGAGTTCGTCAAGACAGCCATCCACGACTTCGAGGGCGACCAGACTTATTCCGAGAAGCCTGGTCATCGCTTCGTGCTCCAGGCCAGCTTCGCTCAGATCGACATGGCCGGCTACGATGCCCTGGTGTTGCCTGGCGGTCGCGCCCCGGAATACCTGCGGCTCAATCCGCGTGTCCTGGACATGGTACGCCATTTCATGGACAATGCCAAACCGGTTGCGGCCATCTGCCATGGGGTGCAGATCATGGCCGCCGCCGATGTCCTGCGGGGCCGGCGCATCACCGGCTATCCGGCCTGCGCCCCCGAGGCCCGCCAGGCAGGAGCCCTCTGGCAGGAGGTAGCGAATGATGCAGCCTGCGTGGATGGCCTCCTGGTCACCGCCCCGGCCTGGCCCGCCCATCCGGCCTGGCTGCGCGCCTTCCTGGAGATCCTGGGCTCCAGGGTCGATCCCTGAGGCTTGCCGGGCATGCAGTGGCCTGAAATGGTGGCACTAATCTTGCTTTCAGGAAGCCTCATGATTGATCCGTCGTATCAACCATGAAGCGCTATGTGGTCATGGGCATGGTGGCGCTGGCCTGGGTTGGGATCGTGCCCGCCAAGCCCAGGACACTGCTGTACTGCTCCGAGGGCAGCCCTGCCACGTTCAATCCAGCCCTGGTGACCGATGGCACCACCTTTGACGCCAGCTCCCGGGCGGTGTTCAACCGGTTGGTCGAGTTCGTCCCCGGTACCACCCAGCTGCAACCCGGGCTGGCCGCAAGCTGGAGCATCGAGGATGGCGGCCGGCGCTATGTGTTCCATCTGCGCCCCGACGCCCCCTTTCACCCCCGGGGCGACTTCAAACCCACACGGACCCTCAACGCCGATGATGTCCTTTTTACCTTCAACCGCATGCGGGATAAAAACCACCCATATCATCATGTCTCTGGTGGCACCTATGCCTACTTCGAAAGCATGGGGCTCAACGAACTCATCAGGGACATCAGGAAAATCGACGAGCATACCGTGGCCTTCGAGCTCACCCACCCCGAAGCACCCTTCCTGGCCGATCTCGCCATGGACTTTGCCTCCATCCATGCCGCCGAGTATGCAGACTTCCTGCTCAAGCGCCACACCCCGGAAGACCTGGACCGCCTGCCGGTGGGTACGGGGCCTTTCAGGATGGTGCAGTATGTGCCAGATGCCATGATCCGCTACGAGGCGTTCAAGAGCCATTGGCACGGGCCACCTGCCATCGACCGGCTGGTGTTCCTGATCACCCCCGATGCCGCGGTGCGCTGGCTCAAGATGCGCAACCGCGAATGCCATCTCATGCCCTACCCCAACCTGGCCGAACTCGAGACCATCCGCAACACCAAAGGCGTGCGGCTGCTGAGTGCGCCGGGGCTCAACATCGGCTATCTGGCTTTCAACGTGACCAAGAAACCCCTGGACCAGCAAAAGGTACGCCTCGCCCTGGCACTGGCCATGGACCAGCAGGCCATCATCAAGGCCATCTACCACGACACAGCTCTCCCGGCTGCGGCCGCCATCCCGCCAAGCCTGTGGGGCTACGACAAGACTCTCAAGCCCTATCCCCATGACCTGCAGCGTGCCCGGACCCTGCTGGCCGAGGCGGGCCATCCTCACGGTTTCAGCCTGTCGCTGTGGGCCATGCCGGTGCAGCGCCCTTACATCCCCGATGCCAGGCGCACCGCGGAACTCATCCAGGCCGATTGGGCCAAGATCGGCGTCAAGGCCCATATCGTGAGCTATGAATGGGGCGAGTATCTCAAGCGGGCTGCCCTGGGCGAACACGATGCCATGCTCATGGGTTGGACCGGCGACAACGGCGACCCGGACAATTTCCTGGGCACGCTCCTGTCCTGCTCCGGTGTGGGCACGGCCAACAACGTCTCGCGGTTCTGTGATCCAGGGTATGAGTCCCTGATCCGCCAGGGCCGCCAGGAGTCCGACCAGGCAAAGCGGGCAGCCATCTATGGCAAGGCCCAGGTTATGCTGTACCAGATGGTGCCCTGGGTGCCCATCGCCTATGCCCAGGTGTTCATGCCCGTCCTGGAGCAGGTGCATGGCTACCGGATCAGCCCATTGGGCTACCATGCCTTTGATGAGGTGACACTGCAACCATGAGAGCCGCCCTGCTGGCCTTGTTGCTGCTGGACATGATGAGCTGCGCCATGGCCCAGACGCTCTACCGCTATACCACCAAGGACGGCCAGGTGGGCTATACCGATGACCCGCAGCATATCCCGGCCGATGCCATCCAGGAAGCCACTACCACACCTGCGCCCAACGCCGTGACCATTCCTGACCATGATGAGGGCGAGACCTCATTCAGCCAGGGGATGGCGCCCCCCCTCAATGGGGTCCTCAGTGGCCACGAGGTGCGTTTCACCACACCGCTCGACAAGGATAACCCCAGACGCTTGATGGTCCCCGTCATCGTCCATCTGAACGGTCATGCCAGGCGCTTGAAACTGGTCTATGACACAGGCGCGCCAGGTCTGGTGCTCAACAGGAAGGTAGCCAAGGCGCTGGGGCTCAAGGCGGTGCGTTCGGTGCATGGCCAGCTCAGCGCCGCAGACAACAAGAAATGGGTCACCGAGTCCTCTGCGCCGGTCTCGGTGCAGATCGGCCCTGTGGTGATCGACCAAGTCATGGCCTCCTGGTATGAGGAGGCCGACTATCTCGGGCCGCCCTGGGACGAGGATGGTCTGCTGGGCATGGACCTCATCAGCCGCTTCAGCACCGAAGTGGACCGCAGCAACCGAGCCGTGATGCGCTGGACAGTGCTCAACAGGAATAACATGCGCATCCTGCGCTCCAGTTCCTGACCGCATGTGGCACTTCCTGGCCCGCCGCGCCGCCATGCTGGCCAGCGCCTTGCTGGGGGTGAGCCTGCTCACCTTCGCCATGGTGCGCCTGGTACCTGGCGACCCGGTGTTGGTGCTGGCCGGCGAGCGGGGATTGAGCCCCCAGCGCCACGCCGAGATGCTCCATGCCCTGGGGCTGGACCGGCCGCTTGCCGTGCAGTATCTGGATTACCTGGGCCATGCAGCCCGTGGCGACCTGGGCCGTTCCATGGCCACCAGGACGCCGGTGCTGGCCGAGTTCGCTGCGCGCTTTCCAGCAACACTGGAACTCTCCCTGGCAGCCATCATCCTGGCGGTGGGCCTCGGCTTGCCGCTGGGGGTGCTCGCAGCGCGCTACCGGGGCCGACTGGTGGACCAGCTGGTGCAGGGCGTTGGCTTGGTGGGCTATTCCATGCCCATCTTCTGGTGGGGGCTGTTGCTCATCATGGTGGTGGCGGTGGACTGGCGGCTCACCCCGGTCTCGGGCAGGCTGGATCCTGCCTTCTGGATCGACAGCCACACGGGTCTGATGCTGGTCGACACCTTGCTGGATGGTGACAGAGAAGCCTTTGTGGATGCGCTGCACCATCTGGTATTGCCGGCTGTGGTGCTGGCCACGGTTCCCCTGGCCGTGCTGATGCGCATGACGCGCTCGGCCATGTTGGAGGTGATGCAAAAGCCGTTCATTCGCACTGCCCAGGCCAAGGGTCTTGCCCCCTGGCGGGTGCTGATGGTGCATACGCTGCGCAACGCGCTGATTCCCGTGGTGACGGTGGCCGGCTTGCAGGTGGGTGTCATGATGGCCGGCGCTGTGCTCACCGAGACCATCTTCTCTTGGCCTGGGGTGGGCAAGTGGCTGGTGGATGCCATTGCCCGTCGCGATTATCCGGTGATCCAAGGCGGCGTGCTGTTGATCGCCGCGACGATCATCCTGGTCAATCTGATGGTGGATGCCTGCTATGGTCTCATCGACCCAACCATCCGCACCGCCTGAGACAGCGCCGGCGCGCTTCGTCCTGCTGCGCCAGCTGCTGAGCCAGCCCGGTGGCGTGGTTGGCGGCATGATCCTGCTGCTGCTGGCGTCGGGCGCGCTTTTTGCGCCCTGGCTTACCGCGGCCGACCCCTTCGCCACCTCGGAACAGCTCCTGCTGCCGCCTTTCTGGCTCGATGGCGGCTCGCTGCAGCATCCCCTGGGCAGTGACGATTTGGGCCGCGATCTGATGGCGCGCCTCTTTTTCGGCGGACGGCTGAGTCTCATGGTGGGGTTTTGCGCTGTGCTGGGGGCTGCGCTGGGTGCCGTCCCGCTGGGGCTGTGGGCAGGCCTGCGCGGTGGCTGGGTGGATGGGGCGGCCATGCGCCTGGCGGATATCCTGCTGGCACTGCCCAGCCTGCTGCTGGCCATTGCCATCGTGGCCATCCTGGGCCCGGGGCTGGATCATGCCATTCTGGCGCTGGCCATCGTGCTCTTTCCCCATCTGCTGCGGGTCACCCGCGGGGCGGTCCTGGCCGAGGTCCACAAGGACTATGTGGCAGCCGCCCGCATGTGCGGTGCCGGCCCCTGCTATCTCATGGGCAGGACGCTCTTGCCCAACTGCCTCTCGCCCATCGTGGTGCAGGCCACCTTGGGAATTTCCTCTTCCATCCTGGATGCCGCTGCCCTGGGCTTCCTGGGCCTGGGCGCCCAGCCGCCGCAGCCCGAGTGGGGCACCATGCTGGCAACCACCATACGCTCGGGGTTGCTGCTGCAGGCCTGGTGGCTGATGCTCTTTCCTGGGCTGGCCATCCTGCTGGTGGTGATGGGGCTCAATCTGCTGGGTGACGCGCTGCGCGATGCCCTGGATCCCGCGCTGCGCCGGCTGTGAACAGCACCGCACTGCCCCAACAGGAACAGCCTCGACAAGGGCCTGTGCTGGACATTCAGGGTCTTTCCGTGGCCTTCCGCTCGCACCACCAGACCTGGACGACGGTTCTCGAGCATTTCGATCTCAGGCTGGAACAGGGCCAGGCCACAGCCATTGTGGGTGAGTCTGGCTCGGGCAAGACGGTTGCAGCGCTTGCTGTCATGGGCTTGCTGCCCGGGTATGCCAGGGTCGAGGCGCGACGCCTGCAGGCTGGCAACCTGGATCTGCTGACGGCAACCCCGAAGGCGCGCCGCAGCCTGCTGGGACCCACCTTGGCCATGATCTTCCAGGAGCCCAGGGCAAGCCTCAACCCAAGCCTCACGGTGGGCTACCAACTCAAAGAAGCCATGCCCCGGGGCAGCACCACCGCGGCTGCCGCTGCCCTTTTGGCAGAGGTGGGCATGGCCGACCCCAGGGCCCGGCTGCGGGCCTTTCCCCATGAGCTGTCCGGCGGCATGGCCCAGCGGGTGCTGATTGCCATGGCCCTTGCCAGAAAGCCTGCTGTGCTGTTCGCCGATGAGCCCACCACGGCCCTGGATGTGACCGTCCAGGCGCAGATCCTCGCCCAGCTGGCCGACCTGCAGCAGCGCCAGCGCATGGCCATGGTGTTCATCAGCCATGATCTCGCCGTGGTCTCCCAGGTGGCCCGCCATGCCCTGGTGCTCTATGCAGGAGCCGTGGTGGAAGAAGGAGCATTGCCCGAGCTCTTCAAGCATCCCGCCCACCCCTATACCCAGGGCCTGATCAACGCCCTGCCCGGGCAGGGTGACCTGCAGCCCATTTCTGGTCTGGTGCCGTCGCCGGGACAGTGGCCACCGGGCTGCCGCTTTGCGCCACGCTGCCCGCGGGCCAGCGCCGTCTGCCATGAGACCCTCCCTCCCTGGTTGACCGCAGACAACTCCAGGGTGCGCTGTCATCACCCGCTGCGGCCATGACCACCCTGGTTGCCCAGGGACTGGTGCGCCATTTTCCCGTGCGCGGCAAGCGCGTCGTCCAGGCGTTGAATGGGGTTTCTTTTGCCATGGAAGGGGCGGTGACGCTCGCCATCGTGGGCGAATCCGGCTGTGGCAAATCCACCCTCGGCCGCCTGGTGAGCCTGCTGGATCAGCCCGACGCCGGCACATTGCACCTCAACGGCCAGCGCATCGCCGCACCCGGGCTTGCCAAGGTGCAGCCCCAGGTGCGCCGCGCCATCCAGACCGTCTTCCAGGATCCCTGGACCAGCCTCAACCCGCGCCTGACCCTGGGGGCCATCCTGGACGAGCCGCTGCGCCTCATGACAGGCGGCATGAATCCTGCCAGGAGGCGCGAGGCGGTGATGGAGATGGCCGGACACCTGGGTTTTGCCCCGGAGCAATTGAATCGTTATCCCCACATGTTCTCGGGGGGGCAACGCCAGCGCATCGCCATCGGCCGCGCCTTGATGCTGCATCCGGCGGTGCTGGTGCTGGACGAGCCGGTCTCGGCGCTGGATGTCTCCATCCAGGCGCAGATCCTCGCCCTCCTCCTGCGGCTGCAGCGCGACTATCACCTGCTGATGCTGTTCATCTCCCATGATCTTGCCGTGGTGCGCCACATCGCCAATCAGGTGCTGGTGCTCTACCTGGGCAAGGTGATGGAGGTGGGGCCGGCAGCCATGGTGCTGGACCAGCCGCTGCATCCCTACACCAAGGCCCTGCAGCAGGCGGCACCAAAGCTGCGCTTGGGTGCTGAGCCACTGGCACCCCATGCTCCCCTGCCCGGCGACCCACCCTCGCCCCTGGACCCGCCCCGGGGCTGTGTCTTTCATCCCCGCTGCCCACACACCATTGCCATCTGCCGCACCGAGATACCGCAGCCGCGCCTGCTGGAGGGTCGGCAGGTCGCCTGTCATCGTGCCCATGAATGGCCCACCGAAAAAGAGCCTGGAGAGAGCGCAACAGCGCCTGGGGAACCTGGCGGCGGTGAGCCAGACCGGGCCGCAGACGCCTAGCCGCCCAGCTGGCCCATGAATGGCTTTACCGGCGGCTGGGCCGCATCATGGCGGCTGTGGCGCAGCTCGGAATAGCGATCCTCCCGGCGCTGCCATAACCCGGAGAGCAAGGCCGTAAGGCGCTGATCGTCCACCTCCTCTTCCCGCAGGGCATGGCGCAGGTCGAGGGCACCTGACGCAAAAAGGCAGCCATGCACCATGCCCTGCGCCGAGAGGCGCAGGCGGCTGCAGGAACGGCAGAAGGGCTGGCTCACCGCGGCAATGAGCCCGATCACCCCGCCGCCATCGCCATATCGATAGTCGCGGGCCACATGGGCAGAGGGTGCCGGATCAAAGGGTTCGAGCGGCCAGCAGGCATCCAGGCGGCGGTGGATCTCCCGGGCAGCCAGCACCTGGCTGTGCCGCCAGTCCTGGGGGCCGCCCACGTCCATGTACTCGATGAAGCGCACAATCACCGGCTTGTGGCGGAAATGAGCCGCCATGGGGATGATGGCATGCTCGTTGACGCCTGCTTGCACCACCATGTTCACCTTGACGGGCACAAACCCGGCCCCGAGCGCATGATCGATGGCGCGCAGCACCTGTTCGGGGCTGATGCGGCTGCCGGACATGGCGGCCACGGTGGGGGCATCCAGGGCATCGAGGCTGATGGTGAGGCGCGTGAGGCCAGCCTGGCGCAGCGCCAGGGCATGCTCTGCGGAGAGCAGCGTGCCGTTGCTGGTCATGGCAATGTCTGCGATGCCCGGGATGGCCGCCAGCATGGTCACCAGCTCGGCAAGGTTGTGGCGCAGCAATGGCTCGCCGCCTGTGAGGCGCAGCTTGGTGACGCCCAGCCGGGCGGCCGCACTGGCCACGCGGCTGATCTCCTCGAAGGTCAAGAGGTCGCGGCGCGGCAGGAAGCGATGCTTGGCGCCGAACAGTGCCTGGGGCATGCAGTAGGTACAGCGCAGGTTGCAGCGGTCGGTGAGCGAGAGGCGCAGGTCGGTCAAGGGTCGACCCAGGCGATCGGTGGGGGGCTGAATCATGGAGGAGCGATCTCTCCTGCTGCAGATGCAGCGGCAGCCTGCAGGGCTTCGGGCGTATTGATGTTGATGAGCGCGCCTTGCGCCAGCCACAGCACATCCCAGTGCAGCCCCTCCAGGGCACGGCGGGGCGCACTCTCGCCTTCCTGAAAGGCACGGATCAACTGGGGCTGGCAGCCAGGCCCATAGAGACCCAATACCGGCATGACCCGGCCATCACATCCGGCAATCACCACATCATAGCGGCCTTCCTGATACCTTGCCAACAATCTCTGCACCAGGTGGTCCGGCCAGCCCAGCGTATCGCAGGGCGCCATCAGCCACAGCTGCTGCGGAAAGGCTGCAAAAAGGCTCACCATGCCACCCAAGGGGCCTGCAAAGGGCATGATGTCGGAAACCACGGGATAGCCAAGCGCCGCATAGGCCGCCAGATTACGGTTGGCGTTGATCACCACCTGCGAGCAATGCGTCTGCATGAGCCCCAAGACGTGCTGCACCAAGGGATGTCCGGCGAGCGTCAGCCAACCCTTGTCCGCGCTCCCCAGGCGCTGCCCGGCGCCGCCAGCCAGCAGGCCGCCCCAGAGCCCGCCCCGATGCGGGCCTACTTCAGGAAGCGAATGGTCAGCGGGTAGCTCCATGTCTCGCCCTGGGCGGCCTTGATGGCGCCGATGATGGGAAAGACCATGCCGATGACATACATCGGGATGAGGATCAGCAGACCGATCAGCACGAAGGACAACACGACACCGACGGCAAAGTAGATCAGGGCGCTCAGCAGCCAGTTGATCACCACCTTGCCGTTCTGGTCCACAAAGGGCGACTCGGCGCGCTTCATGCTCCAGATGGCGATGGGGGCCACCAGCCCCACCACGGGAATCAGCACATAGCCCGCCAGTTGGGATAGATGCAGCCACATGGCCCAGTTCTGCTCTTCCTTGCTGATGGCCTG
>WOYI011170778.1_pt1 | contig 18959 bp, 15 predicted proteins | sample 6423411 | NCBI WGS metagenome assembly WOYI01 (sample SAMN13441803, study PRJNA592873) | oil field metagenome | biome: oil field; feature: oil-well bore; material: oil-contaminated soil; isolation source: oil-contaminated soil from oil-well borehole | place: Germany: Wietze | collected 2016-10-18 ... | reverse complement strand
GTTGCGCACCACCACAAAGTGATTCGTCAGCTTGCCTTGTGCATCAAGCACCGGGAAGTAGCGTTGGTGTTTCTTCATTACGCCAATCAGAACCTCAGGCGGCAGCGATTGCAGATAGCGTTCGTCAAAGGTGCCCAAAATGGCTGTTGGGTACTCCACAAGATTGGTGACTTCCTCAAGAAGAGCACTGTCTTCAGGCAGCTGCCCACCAAGTTGGTCTGCGATTACCTGGGCCTGAGCCCAGATAGTATTCTTACGGCTAGCCGGGTTGAGGATAATCCCCGCGCCTGTTAGGTAGGCGTCGTAGTCATCAATAGATTGCACCATTTTTTCAGCAGGTACAGAAAACCGCAAACCCCGGGTAGTGCCGCCGCTTTGCAGCCCCGCAAATTTGAAGGGTAATACTTCGCCGCCAAAAAGCGCCAGAAGCCAGCGCACAGGCCGGGAAAATGTCACCCCGGTGCTGTTCCAGCGCATGGATTTCGAGAAGCGAATTTCACCATATAAGGCAGGCAGTTTCTCAGCCAGAATTTGGGCTGCGGTCTGGCCTTTTTCTTCGAGTTCAACCACTACATAGTGATCCCTAACTTTAAGGCTGTTCACCTCAATGCCGCGGCTGCGGGCAAAACCTTCGGCGGCTTTGGTCGGATTGCCTTGTGCGTCAAATGCGCGGTCAGCCGGGGGGCCTTTGACTTCGACCTTGCGGTCCGCCTGCTGGGTTTGCAGACCGCTAACCTTAGCCACCAGCCGGCGGGGCGTGCCTTCAACTTTCATGTCACCAAAAGCCAGCCGTGATTCAGCCAGTAATTTGGTAAGCAAGTCACCAAATTGGGCCAGGCCGCCTTCCAGGTCGGTTACGGGCAGTTCTTCAGTGCCAATTTCAAGCAGCAGGTCGGCTTTTTCAGCGGCCAGGTTTGGAAGCGGCCGTAAAGCTGCTTCTGCTGTCTGTTTCGCTTCAGCAAGCCAGGGATATCCCATTTCCTGACGCTGGGCAATATAGGCTTCAGAGACTTTGCGTGAAAGTTCACGCATCTTTCCAAAGAGGGCCATGCGTTCGGTGTACGAAACGGCACCGCGCGTGTCCATAATATTGAAGATGTGGGAACACTTAATTACATTATCGTACGCCGGCAGAACCAGCCCATTCTCGAGGGCCAAATCAGCTTCAGCCTGGTACAGGCTAAAGAGCTGCCGCAAGCGCTGCACGTCGGCCACTTCAAAATAGTAGGTGGAATGTTCTTTTTCAGCAATCTGGAAGATATCCCCATAACTACGTTCGGCGCTCCACTGGATATCCCTGAAATGGCGCACGCGCTGGAGTGTCATGGCGATGCGTTCCAGTCCGTAGGTTATTTCAACCGATGGCACTTCCAATTGCACGCCGCCGGATTGCTGGAAGTAGGTGAATTGGGTAATTTCCTGTCCGTCCAGCCAAACTTCCCAACCCAAGCCCCAGGCTGATAGAGCGGGGCTTTCCCAATTATCTTCGACAAAGCGGATGTCGTGTTCCTCAGGTTTGATGCCAATGGCTTCCAATGATTTGAGGTAGATTTCCTGCGGATTGCCCGGGTCTGGCTTGAGAATGACTTGAAACTGATGGTGCTGCTGCAGGCGGTTTGGGTTGATGCCGTATCGGCCGTCATCCGGGCGTACTGAAGGCTCAACGTAAGCTACCTTCCAGGGTTCTGGCCCGAGCACCCGCAAGAATGTGGATGGGTTCATGGTTCCCGCCCCGAGCTGCGAATAATACGGCTGAGCGATCAGGCAGCCCTGAGCAGACCAAAAAGTCTGCAGAGCAAAAATCATATTCTGGAAATCAAGCGGTTTTTCTGGCATAAGGCGGTCCTTGGGTGAAAGTTAACAAAGGAATTATACAACATGGGTTTGCGCGAGGTCGCGAGAGAATTGTTTCACACTTATATCCTCTTTTTCCCTTTGACTTTTTCTTTCCAGAAGTGACATCTAGAACCCCATATTTTTCTTGTCATCCTGAGCCTCATTTGCGAAGGGTCTTCTAGTAGTCTGTCAAAAATGAAAATCTAATTTGGCACGGAACTTGCGCCTTGAGAAATAACTCTCTCGAGGAAAAGGCAAATGTATCAGAAGTATTTTGTTTCCCTCAGTACCAAAAAACGGTCATATCTTGAAAAGATAATTTCCTCTGGTCATGCTCCTGCCCGAAAATGGAGGCGTGCCAGTATTTTGCTCAAGTCGGACTTTAGTGAAGGCGGTCCAAACTGGAGCTACAAAGCAATTTGTGATGCTTTTGATGTAAACGCTGTAACCGTAACAAATATCCGTAAAGCCTTTAGCGAAGGTGGGCTAGAAAAGGCACTCAATCGAAAAAAACCAGAACGGGAATATGAACATCTCCTTGATGGGCATGCGAAGCGCATTTGGTTGCCTTAGTGTGTGGCGAAGCACCCGAAGGATATGACCGCTGGACATTACGGTTGCTATAAGAACGACTGGTAAAACTGGAGATTGTGGAAAGCGTATCGCATGAGACCATTCGTACCACGCTAAAAAAAAATAAACTCAAGCCTTGGCTGAAAGAAGAATACTGTATTCCGCCCCAAGCCAGTGCTGAATTCGTCTGCAATATGGAAGATGTTTTGGATGTCTACACCCAACCGTATAATCCCAAGCGACCACAAGTGTGCATGGATGAAACCAGTACGCAGCTATTATCAGAGGTAAAGGAAGCTCTTCCTGTTCAACCAGGCCACTCTCAACGGGAGGATTATGAATACCAACGGGAAGGGGTAGCCGATCTCTTTATGTTTTTTGAGCCGCTGGCTGGTAAAAGGTTTGTCCAGGTGACCAGTCAGCGCACCTGCACAGACTGGGCATATGTGATGAAAACCCTTTCCGATGAGATTTATCCACAGGCGGAGAAAATCGTGGTGGTAATGGATAATTTCAATACCATTCACCGATTTCATTCTACAAGACGTTTGAAGCTGAAGAGGCTCACCGCTTGGTGAACCGTTTTGAATTCCATTACACACCCAAGCATGGCAGTTGGCTGAACATGGCTGAAATCGAACTAGGTGTTTTGATCCGCCAGCGCTTATCTCGACGTATTGCAAATAAAGATATTTTAGAGCGAGAAGTGTCTGCCTGGCAAAAAGATCGGAACGCCAAGATAGTCAAAGTCCATTGGCAGTTTACAACTTCGGATGCACGAATTAAGCTAAAGCATCTTTATCCTCAGCCCCTATAGTGAAGGGCCAAGTTCAAAGTACAATATGTGTAGGAGTCCCAAATGCCCAAGAAAATTCTTTCGCTCTTTCTCTTGCCTTTTCTCCTGACTGCGTGCGCCATTCAACCCGTTCCTTTACCTCCCACAGCCACTCTATCAACCATTACCACAAAACCACCTTTACGAACTGAAAGCCTTCAATCTACTGCTACAGTTACCGTACTCCCAGCCACAGCCACAATTACTATGATTCCCACGGTAAAGTCTGATAATGTAGAGGATCTTATTCAAATTCTCTATGCTTCTGACCCTGAATCGCCTCAATATAATCCGCAATCTATCACATATGCGCAGTTCCCTGATGCTCTGGAAAAGCTCTCTGCTATGAGATCGAAGGCAAATGACGCGGCATCACACGTTGCAAAGGCAATCTCATTCCCACGCCAAGAGGCAGTCTTGGCTGCAAAAACGCTGATTTCTTATGGCCCAGATATAACTACATTAGCCATTCCTGTGTTGATGGATAATCTTCATAGCCAAAACCCCAAAAGTCGCCTATATTCAGTGATTGTTTTAGGCTCAGTCAAGGAAAAAGCATCATGCGCTGTTGGCGACATAGGACCGCTTCTCTGGGATACTGATCCCGAAGTCCGTTTTGCATCTGCCGTTGCATTAGAAAAGATGGCTGGGAAAGACTTGCTACCAAATAATATTATTGATAGTCCCGATCCTCTATCAGCCGATGCCCTTCTCGCTGATACCCCAGAAGGAAAATTTGTCCAGGATGCACGGAACTGGTGGTCAGAGGAGGGGTCTAAGATTAATTGGCATCCAACTTATGGTATATGTGATCCATAACATTTAACCCTCATAAGGTGCTTTCAATCGCACGGGAGCTAATAACAATTTTTAGAATGAAATTTGACAGACTACTAGATTTGACTTGCAGATAGAAAATGCTTCGCTAGAATCAGCTTGACAACACTTTTCTCGTCATCCTGAGCCTCATTTGCGACCGCAAAGCGAACTCAAGGTCCGTAGTACCATGGAGTAAGGATCTTCTAGCGACGGACTGCGATGCGTAGATGCTTCGCTTTGCTCTAGTATGACAAAATTAAGAATGAAATAACCTTTATAAAAGGGAATTGGAATTGCAGATCAATAACAAATTAAGTCTTGGTAATATCCCGCATAAAACCTGGGGATTTCAGGCCATGCTCCAATAAATAGGTCAGATAGCGCTCCAAGAGAGGCTTCAACCCAGCCTCCACCTCCGCGGGCAGTTTCATCTTCTCAAGTTTAGACCAGGGTGTGCGCTGGAAATGCCGCATATATTTGAGCACCGGCATCGAAACAGGCCAGGCACTTGCATCGGCCTGCCGGCAATTCGGGCAAAGCACGCCGCCCATCAACGGTGAGATAAATTGATCCCGGGGGGTAATCGCTTCCCCACAAGAAATGCAATTATGCAATTCAGGCCGGAAGCCCAACAAATCCAATAAGTGCATTTCGTAGTAATGAATGACCACAGCGGGTTCAGCAGTTCCCTCAAGGCGGACGAGGGTATCAACAAGAAGTTTGTAAAGCAGTGGGTTTTCGGCCTCCGCATAACTAAAGCGGTCCACGAGCTCTACAACGTAGGCAGCATAAGCTGTTTTGAGTAAATCAGCCCGCAACGCGTCGAAAGTGCGGATAGCTTCGGCCTGGGTGATGACGGGTAAACCGCTGCCTTTGGCCAGGTAGAGGGCTACCTGGGTAAAAGGCTCCAGGTGGCCGGCTTTGCGCGATTTGATCTTGCGTATGCCTTTGGCCGCCGCCTGAATTTTGCCTTGTTCGAGTGTGTAAAGCGTGAGAATGCGGTCAGCTTCGCCGTATTCACTATGCCGCAGGACTACACCCTGCGCGTGAAACTGACGGGAAGTCTGGCCGCGCACATTGAACCTCGTCTCAGGACAGCAAATCTTCTGGCCCAAAGGAGCGGGGCAGAAGTTCGAGCAGGTTGGTTTCTTCAACCAGCTCACCTTGCTCATTGACGATGAGCACAGGCAAGTCTTTACCGCCAAATTCGCGCATCACTTGCCGGCAGGCGCCGCAGGGGGAACCAGCATTGCGGGTGGCTACAGCGAGGCCAACAAGTTGGCGTTCGCCATCAGAAACAGCGTTAAAGATAGCCGAGCGTTCAGCGCAGATCGATGAGGGATAGGCTGCATTTTCGATGTTCACGCCCTGGTAAATCTTACCGTTAGCCGTAAGCACGGCAGCACCAACCGCGTATTTGGAATAAGGGGCATAAGAATTGGGCAGAATAGCAACTGCCTTTTCAATCAATTTCTTTTTTTGAGCCTTACTCAGCATCTTCAATCTCCTCGGAAACATGGTCCTCGGTGGGATGGGGAAAGTGCAGTTTTACCTTGAGGATGCGGCGGGCCACCACCTCTTCCACAGTAAACTCAGCACCATTAAAATTAACCAATTCTCCTGGTTGGGGAACCCGCCCCAGCGCGCTGTAAATCAAGCCGCCGAGTGTATCGGCATGGTCAGTAGGCAGACCAAGCTTGAATATTTCATTGAGTTCGGCAATGTTCACACGCCCAAGCAGCAAGTAGTTCTCATCATCCAACTTTTGTACGTCTGTTTCTTCTGCCGCGTCATATTCATCGCGAATCTCACCAACGATTTCTTCAAGGATGTCCTCAAGGGTTACTATGCCGGCAACGCCGCCATATTCATCCACTACCAGGGACATATGCACACCTTTGGACTGCATCTCCGTGAATAGTTCATCGATTTTTTTGGCTTCGGGGACAAAGTAAGCCGGCCGCAGCAGTTTTCGCTGCTGGGCAATGGTATCGCTGCCATCTACGACTGCCAACAAATCTTTGGCGTACAGCAGCCCGACTACATTGTCGATGTTATCCTCATAAACTGGCACACGCGAATGACCGGCATTGATAAATTCCTTCCGGGCTTCGCTGATGGTTGTATTGATGTCAAGCGCAAGCAGGTCTGCCCGCGGCACCATAATCTCGCGAGCGATCGTATCCCCAAACTGGAAGATTGAATAGATCATCTCCCGTTCGCCTCTTTCCAGGCTGCCTTCTGGTTGTTCGTCTTCCACCCAATCCCGCAAGGTCTCATCTGTCACTGGCATGCTGACAATGGCTGCATTTTCACCAAGGATGCTGATCATCAACTGTGTGAAGGGAGAGGCAAGCACATCCAGCGTCGCTGCGAAGCCGGACCAGTTCATAGCTGATTGCTCAGTGTTCTTCAACTGGGCTTTTTCAATAATGACTTCAATCAGGCTGATCAGGATAATAGCCCCTGCAAGCACCAGCAGAATCTGCCAGGTGAGCAATTGAGGGAAGGTCATCTTCAGAGCAAGGGTAAGACAGCCGGCAATAGCAAAGTGGGAAATGATGTTGCTCAGGCGCAGTCCCGCATGTAAGCTCGGTTTTTCAAGCAAATTAATGGTCTTTTGTGCTTTTTCCGCTTGGCTTTCAAGCATTCCCAGCAGATAGGTCAGACGGGCATGCAGGAAGGCCGAACGGGCTGCAGTAACCAGCAAATCCCAGATAATAAAGAAGGCAATGATTACCCAAAGAATTATTCGGTCAGACATGGATCCTTTCAGATTATAGCGTCAGGATTTATCACTGACACTTACCTTGTGAAGGCTTGCGCGGATGGGGTCGGGCTGGAACCCCAACCACCAGTTCGCCATCGGCAACATCATGGGTGACCACAGAGCCAGCTCCTGTAATGGCATTTTTGCCGATCTTGAGTGGGGCCACCAGCATCGTATCACTTCCAATGAAGGTATTTTCTCCAATTTCCGTGGGATTCTTTTGGCTGCCATCATAATTGCAGGTGATAGTGCCCGCCCCGATATTGACATTGCGCCCAATTTTGGCGTTGCCAATGTAAGAGAAATGCCCCATTTTGACACCTTCATCCAGGGTGGAATCCTTCACTTCACCGAAGTTGCCCAAGTGCACGCCATCTTTGAGCACTGCGTTCGGGCGCAAGTGGCAATACGGCCCCATGCTGACATGATTGCCAATGGTGGCGTGTTCTGCCGCGGACTGCATCAATTTACAACCTTCCCCAACTGTGGTGTCACAAAGGATTGTATACGGGCCTATAACCGAATCTGCACCCACTTTAGTGCTGCCGCAAAGGCGTGAACCCTGCAGGATGGTGGCATCCGGGGCAATTTCCACTTCAGGCTCAATGAGGATGCTGGCAGGGTCATCCATGCTCACCCCTGCCAACATGTGGCGGGTGTTGATACGCCTGCGCAAAGCCATTTCACAATCCGCCAGGTCCACCCGGTTGTTTATTCCCAAGCCCTCGATTGGATCATCCCAGATGAGCGATTCCACCCCTTGGCCTTGTGAAACGGCCATGCTCACCAAATCTGTGAGAAAATATTCGCCTTTGGGTGATATCGGGATAAGGCTCAGGTTCTGCCAGAGCCATTCGGCACTGAAACAGTAAGCCGAGATGTTGTATTCCCGGATTTTCAATTGCTGGGGTGAGGCAAGTGCCTCTTCAATGATGCCAATCACGCGTCCATCTACTGCGCGCAATACGCGGCCAAAACCGCGGGGTACGTCCCCTACCACGCTGGTCATGGTGAGTACGGCTTGTGTTTCTACGTGATGGTCGATGATGGAACGCACGGTTTGTTCGCTCAAAAGCGGCATATCTGCAAGCGTCACCACTACCAGGTCAGACCTACCTTCAAGAAGATTTTGGGCAGATTGAACTGCGTGGCCTGTACCAAGCTGTTCTGCCTGGAAAGAGAATTGAACCCGGGCGCCAAAAGAGCTGCCAACTGCCGCTTTTACCTCATCCGCGCTTTGCCCAACCACAACCACAGGGGGTAAATCGCTGATCCCAATCAGGGCTTGCAGGGCATGCCAGATGAGCGGTTTGCCGACTAATTCGTGCAAAACCTTATGTTTTTTGGAGTGCATGCGCTTGCCATAGCCTGCCGCCAAAGTAATTGATGCAATTTTCATTGGATATTCCTTAAGAGCAAACGACGGGTTCTGCCGCGAGCGGCCTGATCCGTCGTTATGGTAGGTTCTAAATAGTTGTCTTCTTCCACGTTAATATAGCAGGGGCACTTGGATTCGAACCAGGATCAACGGATTCAAAGTCCGCTGTGCTGCCGTTGCACCATGCCCCTGTGTTGATAGAGGTCTATTTTAGCACAGATTTAATTCAAAAAGCCTGGGATGGCTTGTTCAACGGGGGTCCTCCCCCTCTAATTGTTTTATGAGCGCAGCGAAAGGTGTTCTAGAAAATAGTAACAAATTTGATGTGCAATCGCTGCCCGATAGTCCAATACGCAGACATACATCCCTCGCAAGAAAGCTCGGGAAGACAAGTTATGGAGGAGGGATTGGTATGTCCTCTGCATCGAACAAAAAGGGATGAAGCTCATCCCTTTCAATCGTTTTCTAAAATCAGCAGGCTATTTATCTAAACCAGACTTGTGTGGCGAAAAGTGTAAATAAAATCCAGACTATCGCAAAAACCGCGACAATTGCCAGGCCTGCCAGCAGGGCATACCAGGTGTAGCGTCGTAATTCCGGTTTGGTAATCGGATCGCCGCGCAGGCGGCTTTGTTGCCCGGAAGGAGCAACTTTCCGAGATGCGCGATCCTGATGCCAGGGCATGCCCTCGACATTCATGTCGCAAATCACGCGGCCATCATCCTCAAAATCGTCAGGCTGCTGGTTCATTGACTTCCGGTTGGTCATTATACAAATGGCAGCGCACAAAATGCCCTGATTCCAATTCACGTGACATTGGTACAACCTTGTCGCACATGTCGAATCGACGTGGGCAACGCGTGTGGAACTTGCAGCCCGAGGGCGGATTGGCCGGGGAAGGAATGCTGCCCTCCAGAATGATGCGGTTTCTCCTGGCAGTTGGGTCCGGCACAGGCGCCGCGCTTAGCAGAGCCTGTGTGTATGGATGCAACGGATTGCGGAAGATATGATGTTTGTTGCCATATTCTACCAAATCGCCCAGGTACATCACACCGACGTGGTCGGAAATGTGCTCAACCACCGAAAGATCATGCGAAATGAAGAGATAACTCAGCTTATAAGTCTCCTGAAGCTCCTTCAGCAGATTAATAATCTGGGCTTGGATGGAAACATCCAAAGCCGATACGGGTTCATCACAGACGATAAAATCCGGTGAGAGGGCTAAAGCGCGAGCGATACATATACGCTGGCGCTGACCGCCCGAGAATTCATGCGGGTAGCGATCTTTATGATAAGGCTGCAGGCCGCAAGAGTGCATAATCCCTTCAAGATACCCTTCATACTCATTATCAGGAACGATGTGATGCTCTTTTACTGCTTCACCGATAATCTCGCCGATAGGAAGCCGGGGGGAAAGGCTGGAATAGGGGTCCTGGAAGATGATTTGCATCTTGGGGCGCATGGCGGTTAGTTCGCGGTGGTTGAGCTTGAAGATATCAACCCCTTCAAATAGCACATCTCCAGAAGTTCGCTGGTTAAGCCGCAGGATGGTTTTACCAGCAGTCGTCTTACCACTGCCGGACTCGCCCACCAAACCCATGGTTGCACCCTTGGGGATGTTGAAGCTAATACCGTCAACGGCTTTTACATAACCAACCACCCGCTGCATGATGCCGGCCTTGATTGGAAAATACTGTTTCAGATCCCGAACTTCAAGGATATTATCAGAACTGTGTTTCAGATTGACGTGGTCTACGACTTGTTCAAGCATTCTCGATCCTCCGAGGGTCGTCTATGTAAAGATAACAAACGGCCATGTGGGTGGGGCTCACGCTGTATTCACCCGGATACGCGCCATCGCAGATTGGCATACGCCTGTTGCAGCGATCCCGAAAGTAACAGTAATCCGGCATGTTGATTGGATTGGGAACATTACCAGGGATAGTGTAAAGACGATCGACATCGTGGTTGATAATCGGCTTGGAAGCCAACAAACCCACCGTGTAAGGATGCAAGGGATCCTTAAAGACTTCCAAAGCGGTACCTTTTTCAATAACGCGCCCGGAATACATCACGACGACGTAATCAGCCATTTCGGCAATCACACCCAGGTCATGCGTGATAAGCATGATGCTCGAATTAATCTGGTCCTTCAGGTTGCGCAGCAGATCCAAAATCTGAGCCTGAATGGTTACATCCAGAGCCGTTGTAGGTTCATCCGCGATAATCAGTTTAGGGCTGCAAGCCAATGCCATGGCGATCATGATCCTCTGGCGCATACCGCCAGAGAGCTCATGCGGATACATACTGTAGACGCCTTCCTGGTTGGCGATGCCAACCATTTCGATCATCTTCAGAGTTTGGGCTTTCACTTCTTCGTCCGTCATCTGTGGATTATGAAGCTTAATGACTTCGTCAATCTGATCACCCGCCCGGAAAACAGGGTTAAGGCTGGTCATGGGTTCCTGGAAAATCATGGAAATCTTGGCACCACGGATGGTTTCCATCACGGTTGTCGGTGTTTGGGCAATGTCATAAGCCTTATCGCCGCTGTCAAAGCGGATCTGGCCTTCTACAGTTTGCCCCTGGGGGCGCTGCACCAGCTGCATCAGCGAGAGCGCGGTCACGGATTTACCACAACCTGACTCGCCTACAACGCCGACGGTTTTGCCCTTGGGGATGTCAAACGAAACGCCATCGACCGCTTTTACGGTACCAATATCGGTAAAAAAGTAAGTATGTACGTTATCGAACTCGACTACATTTTCAGGGTCGCGCATGACGGTCAAGTATTCACTCTCAGGAACATTTCTACGTTTGCGCCTTTTTTCGATCGCATCCGTAATACGGCGATTGTTGCGCGAAATAAGCATGGACTCGCGTGCAGTCAGGTGAATGCTTTCTTTAACCTGGCTTGGTTCGACATCGTCAGTTTTATTAGGTTTCAAATTCATTGTTGCCATTCTTACCTCTTCATCTTCGGGTCGTATGCATCACGCAGTCCATCGCCAACGAAGTTGAAGCCGAGTACGGTCAGTAAGATTAGCAGACCGGCAGGAATCCACATGAACCAGAAGTTGGTCATTACATAAGCATCCGAGGAGACGTTGATAATGCTACCCCAGGAAGCCAAAGGATATTTGACACCCAGACCGAGGAAGCCCAGGGTAGCTTCAGTGATAATGATGCCGCCCAAGCCAGCCGTGGCTGAAACAATCAGTAATGGCATCACATTGGGTACCAGGTGTTTGAAAATGCGTTTACGCGTGCTAAGACCGGTGGCTTCAGTAGCAACCATGAAGTCTTGCTCGCGCAGTGAAAGAATTTGGCCGCGCACAACACGGGCAGTGCCTGGCCAACCGAGGATGCCCAATACCGCCATCAGGATGAAGATGCGGCCGCGTGGGTCTACTTCCAGGGTGTCCATCACGGAACCCAGGATAAGCACCATGGGATAGAAAGGAATACTGTTGACAAGATCCACAAAGCGCATCAGGGCGTTATCCAATGCGCCGCCAAAATAACCTGAAATGCCGCCGATGACAACGCCGATAACCATTTCGATTATGATGACCACAAAACCAACCATCAGCGAAACCTGGCCACCATACATCAAGCGGGTCATAACATCCATACCGTTGTTGTCGATACCCAGGGGATGCTGGGCAGAAGGCATTTCATATTGCCGAATCAAGGAAATAGTGGTGTCACGTTTGATGTTAAACGTACGATTAACCCGTGCAATCGAGTAATGCGTCTCCTGACCGGTCTGATCTGTATAAACAAATTCATTTTGGCGATCACTAATTGCTTTACGCACCTGGGTTTTGAAGTCCACTGGCAGGAAGGTGGCGCTATCCAGGGGGTTGACGATGATGTTTGAAACATCCGCAACTTCGTTCCCGGAAGCATCCTTGATAGTCGCGTGGCCGTCTTCATATTGAACGTTGTATTCGCTGCCATCAGCCTTGAAAGTAGTAGCCTGCAGGGCAACAGCTTCGCTCGCTGGCATCGCAAAATTGAAGGATTGCACGAAATCTTTTTTGGATTCTTCATAGGCGTCAAAGATATATAAAGTTCCAATGGCCACATCTTCGTCAATGGCAATGCGGCTTGTTTTGCCCTCTTTATAGATTGAATAACTGACGCCATCGATTTCGAATGCTGTCTCACCAGCAGCAACTGTTTGTTCGTAAGTTGCTTTGAAGTTTTCAGGAAGCACCTGGTCGGTTAAGGGCTTGAAAATCTTTCCAAGAACTTCTACAACCGGCGTTAATTCCTTGATGCGATAGAGGTTGTCGCCTTCTTTGATGTAGGAGTAACTCTTATCAGCTGCGTTGAAGGTGAGGTTACCCTTGCCCATAGCCAGCAGGAAAGCAGCCCGCTCAGTTCCGCCAAACTTCTTGCCCTCGGAAACGGTATAACGCAGCTCTTCATTGTAAGTAGCGCCAGCATATTCCTTGGGCATACTGCTCTCCCCAGTAAATACCTGGGTCTGACCGTGAGGTGAAATTAGTGGGCCAATAAAAGAAAATGTAAACATGAAGAAAAGAATCACCAGGCCAATAACGGCTAACTTGTTGCGGATGAACCGTCTGAAGACCATCATACCGGGTGAGAGCACCTTGATACGCCTGGCATCATCCAGCTTCATTTCTGAGCGTGGGGTATGTGATTTTGAAGCCAGCAGCGGGTCTTCCCCATTACTCATATGGACCTTGCCATCATAGGTTTTTTCCAGGCTTTCCAGTTGGGAATCAGAAAAGTTTATCATTTCGGGGGCGTCGGGGTCTATATTCATTTCGGAGGAGCGTTCGTAATTTTCAGTCATCATCCACCTCCTAATTGACCCTAACGCGTGGGTCAACCACCGCGTACATAATGTCCGCAACAATCAGGCTTATCTGGGTGAGCACGGTCAGGAAGGTTGTGTAGAACATAGCGAAAGGAATATCGCCGCGGGTAATGGCTTGATAAGCAATATATCCAATTCCAGGGATGTGATAGAGTGTTTCTGTAATCAACGCACCTCCAAACATCGAAGGCAGCAAGTAACTCATATAAGAGACCAGTGGAATCAGGGTGTTGCGGAAGGCGTGCTTATTGATAACTGCTTTTTCCGGCAACCCTTTGGCACGGGCTGTACGAATATAGTCTGAACTGAGCACTTCCAGCATGTTGGTGCGTGTATAGCGCATTAGACCGCCAACGGAAAGCATCATCAGCGTAATTACCGGTAGCACCATGTGGTAACCAATATCTATAATTTGTTCAAAGGGTGTCATCGAGTTGAAGAAGCGGCCTGTAAGTCCATACAGGTCAAACCATCCCAACTTAATGGAAAAGACATATTTAAGGATCGTTGCCAGGAAGAATGTCGGCAGTGAAAGCCCGGCAAGGGCAAAGATCGTAATGGCATAATCCGATCGGCTATATTGTTTTGTTGCCGCCGTTATACCCAATGGTATTGAAATCACAATCTGCACAAAGAATGTGACAATGTTGATAATTATCGAATACCAGATGACTTGATTAAATTTCTCCGTGACCGGCATGCCATATTGCCAGGATTCACCAAAGTCCCCCTGTACTGCACTTCCTACCCAGCCAAGAAACCCAGGAATCACCGGTTTATCCAGGCCGTAGACTGCATTCAGCTGTGTCAACCATTCCTGATAAGATTTAGTGCTGGCTGGATTGGTTGCACGCTGTCGCGCGATGGTCTCTACGTAGGAAGAAGGCAAAGCGCGGATGACTGAATAGACAACCAACGCGCTGAAGAAAATGATAAATATTCCGAGGATTACCCTCTTAAGGATAAAATTGCGCATCCAGACCCTTCCGTCAATCCTTAATACTTCAATGCAACAAGCAAGGTTATGTGAATGTGTGAGCCCACCACAGGGTGGGCTCACACATTCTATTTTGTGTTAGCCGCTGAAAAAGTTACTAGCCAGCCATTTCAAGCAGTTCAATGTCATTCATCCAGCCCCAGAAGGTGGTGATATCAGGGGTGATAGTTGAAATGTTGATGCGCTCGGTGCTGAAGATAATGCAGTTCTGGCGCTGGTAGGTCGGGATTTCAACAGCCCAATCGATAATTTCATCGAGGGCAGCTTTGTAGACCTGCTTGCGATAGTTCTGGTCTTCGCTCTTGCGGGCGTCCATAATCAATTGGTCGAGGGTTTCGGAGGTGATATGGTAGTGGTTTGAATCCGAGCCACCTTCGCCTACGATGTTGGAGCTGTGATAGACCTGGTACATGTCAGGATCAATCGTAGCGCCCCATGCTGCAGTCCACATTTGCTGTTGACCGGAATCGAGGGAATCCCAGAGGACATTGGCATCCGCAGGATCGTTGATTTTGAGGTCGAGGCCCATTGCACTAAAGGCTTCCTGGGCACCCGTGAGGATTGCGAAGGCAGGATGGTCTCCAGTTCCGCCGCCAGGTACGATAATTTCGTAGCTCAGAGCAGCCCCTTCAGGAGCGGCAGTCAGTTTACCGTTTGTGACAGTGAAACCAGCTTTTTCGAAGTATCCGAGGGCGGCCGTTTTGGCAGCTTCGTACTTCTGTTCCTGGGTCATATCCGCTGTGTAGATTGGATTGCCATCCACATCAGTAGAGAATGCGACCTTATAGTCAGGGTCTGTCGGCTGAGGAGCAGCCCAAGAGGTATTGGAAATTGGGTAGTTGATTACGGAAGCGGCTTCGCCATAGTAGCTGTCAATAGCAACATCGCGATATACTGCGAAGATGGTAGCGAGTCCCTTGCGCAATGCTTTGGAGGCGTCTGAGCCAGGTTCGCCGGCGACATTGACGGTCGCGGCATTGATACCGATGTAGCCGTAGCCAAGGTTGTCAACTTTGCTGGTTGTGATGACGGGGCCAGTGATTTCGCCATTGCCGTTGTATTTGGCAACTTCGTCAAAGCGGGAGCGGGAACCGGTCATTTCACCGGCATCAGCTGCGCCCGTCTGAACAGCGGAAGCCACTTCAGCGGAAACAGTTTCCTTGAATTGGATTTCTTTAATCTTCGGGCAGCCTCGGTAGTAATATTCGTTGGCTTCGAAGTAGACAACCCGGTTATCATATTTGACAAACTTATAAGCGCCAGCGCCCATGGGGGTGGTGGTCAGGCTTTCCTGCTTGGAGAGATCTCCGAAGGGAAAGCCGAACTTGTTGTTCTCATAGTCGTACATGGTCTTATCGCCATAGTAATGCAGAGGTGTAACGTTGATACCAAGAATGTTGTAGACTGCAGGAGCTTCGAAACCTTTGGTGGTCACTTCGACTGTGTAGTCATCGATCTTCTTGATGCCAGCGATGTTGGGTACGCCCTGGCCACCCATTTCGGTGTCCTTGGGGCCCCATTCTTTAATGAAGTTATCGGTGGTTTGACCAACAATATCCACACTATTGGGGGATTCGCCAGCGGCCACGTAGTCAGCAACATTATTGGCATACTTGGCCTGGACTGTGGCAACGAAGTCTTCGAAGGTCGGCAGTTTCTCATCCAGTTTGAATTCAACACCGTCACTGGTGGTCAAAACGCCATCAACAACTTCTCCAAAGCCCCAGCCAGCAATAGCAAAGGCGTTTTGGAGGCCTTCATCGGCTTTTACCTTTTCAGGATCAACACCGATAATGTCTGTTGACGAATCTATGTAGTTGGCCATCATAAAGTCGCGAATGGACATGATGTCTGCTTCCCAGCCAGCCTTGGCAAGAGCCCAGTAACCATCCTGTTGTTCTTTGGTCCAGGTGTCGCCTTCTTTCCACTCGTGGTCAGCGCCAGCAGCCTGGATATCCTGGGCCATCTTCAGGTACTTATCATAAACCTCGGTTGTTGTCTGAGTCTGATAGTCCTTAAGACCGATGATCTTATAGGAATTCAGGGTTGTTGAACCGACATAGCTTGGGTCCAGATAGGTGTAATAGGTGAAGATGACATCATCAGCGGTCACAGGTTCGCCATCGGAGAATTTCATGCCGCGGCGAAGGGTTGCGGTGTACTTGGTGGTGTCGGTGGCTTCATCGTATTCAACATTGGTATCAGCAGCACCCTTGTAAAGGTACTCTTTGCCATTGTAAATTGTGGTTTCGCCTTCGATAGCATTCTCGATGATTCCACCAGAGCGATCGGTGGTCAGAAGGCTGATCTGAGTCATGTTTGCGACATCAATGTCATAAGCCGTGTCACCAAAGAAGGGGCTGAACTTCTGTGAGAAGTCTGAATAAGCCACGACTAAAGGAGTATCGATGGTGGGGGCAGTCGGCAGATTATCACCAAAAGGCTGATCCGCGGGAACTTCAGGGGCCGTGGTGGGTTCTACCACTGGGGCCGCGGTAGGTTCCGGGGCTTTGGTAGGTTCCACAACTGGAGCCTGGGTGGGCTCTACGGGAGCTGTGGTGGGGGCGGCGGTTGGTTGGGCACATGCGGCGAGAGTGCCGAGCAGCATGATGCTGATAATCAACCATGAGATACTTTTACGATATTTACTCATTTTTTTCTCCATTTCTCCTATTAAGGTTTTTTGATTATACCGACGAAAACAACATACCGCAAATTAACAAACATAGCGAAAGCTCCTTTTATTAACAATTAATTGGCGTCGTTGTCAACTCGTGTAAATATTCTAACCTGATTCAACTTGGTGAACAGGATTAAAAACATTAGCGCGGACATAATTTCAAGTAATAAATAGCCATAATTCGCTTGGGTTGACAAAGGTTTTTGAGTCAATAGCAGAAAGAGGGCCAGCCCGGCGGCACTAAAAACAGTTAAGCTCAGTGCAAATAAGGCATACAGGCGGCCTCTTGTGAATGAGGCTTCAGTTTGGTAGCGCATCAAATTGAATGTCTGCTTTGGGAGGCGTAAAAGCGCGAATCCAAGTAAACCAATTGGTAAATACACAAGAGCATACGGGATACTGACATACCACTGATACGAAGCGCTGTGAGGTAAAAACCCGGCTGCCAGGTGGCTTGCCAGGCCGCCTATATAAAGGAAAGCTGCCAAAACCTTGAGGCGGCCGAGGCCGTCCTTATCCAGATCCAGATCAGAGACAGCTCCAATATACGTGCTCACCTGCCTGCTGTGGCCCTGGTCATCTGTTTCAGTTGTCAGTGTAAAGTCATCTTTGAATTTTCTACTCATGTCACCGATTTCTATGCTTATTTAATTTCCAGGTGTCTTGGTCATCCACTCTATTTGCTCAAGCGTCCAATCGCTCTCCATCTGGAGCGCTTTACGGCTTACCCAGAGACTAACGCGGTCAATGACAACCACCGAAGGGCTCTGCATTAAGAAGTTCGCGCACATGCCCACACAGCGGGTCCCCGCGTTGGTATTGCTGCTAGGTTCAAGACTAACCAGGTTCGCGCCACAATTCAGATCGAAGGCCTCATCCTTTAAGCCGGCCAGGTTGGTGCCAATCCAGTGGTTCGAAGCCGATGGAATGACTTTTGACATGTAGGTGGCACAGCGGTTTACCGGGTTGGATTGCCATGAAACCAGTGCCAATTCGAAGTTGCGGCCAAATAACGGCCCTTCGGGCCCGGGAGCGTAGAGTTGGTCAAGCGGCAAAGCTTGGACTGAAACCTCGATGCCCAAATTGGCCAATGTGCTTATAACCAGGGCGCCGATTTCCTGGTCGGCCTGGCTTTGGCTGGTGAACAGCGTCACTTTGAAGGCCGTGCCATCCAACACCCCGGTCACCCCCTCGGCAACCCTGTGACCATCAGTCATTTTCCAGCCAGCTTCATCCAACAGTGTTTCCAATTTAACTTGTGGACCAAAAATACCAGCTGGGGGTACATTGGTAGTTTCGGGCAGGTGGGGCGCATAAATAGACTGATTGAATTGAGCTTGGGTAATCGCCAGGCTGATGGCCTGGCGGGTGCGGGCATCGCCAAACCAATCCGGCCTTTCACCAATGGCAGCTTGATAATCAGTATCATAAGCGGCGGGACGAACACCAAAAACCATCTCCACAACCTGGCCATCAAAACCCAGGTGGAAATCTGCGGTATTTATTAGAGGCTGCCAATCGGCGGTTTGCATGGAAAGCAGGTTGTAGGAAGAATCGAGAACATCACAGTCGCCTGCCTGCAACATAGCAAGTGCCTCGTCGCGCTCAGCAGCAAAGTGAATTTTGACGTTCTTGATTTTTGGCAAGCCTTCAGCAGCCCGGTAATAATTGGGGTTAGCCTCAAGCGTCATGCTCATGGTAGGCTCCCATGCTTTGATCCGGTACGGGCCCCAACTCAGGGTTTGCTCCCGATAAAAGGGGCTCGTGCCCAGGTTCTCTATTTTCAGTTCAGACAGCTGATGCGCGGGCATAGGCAGGGGCAGGAACCGCTCCAGACCAACACCCCCAAACCCGGGCAGACCTTTCCATTCGACGGTGTAGTCGTCTTTGGCAATAAGCGACTGGGTGACTTCCAGGCGTTTCTGGTCAAGAGGCAGGCCGGCTTGCTGCATAATTTGGAAGGAAAAAAGATAATCCGCGGAAGTCAAAGGGCTGCCATCTGACCATTTTTCATCAGGATTTAACTTAAATTCAACCACTGCCTGGTCCATTTTGAGTTCACTGGAGCCATCCCAGGTGATCACACAATCCGCTGTTGAGCATTGGCCTGGTCTCACTCTGCTGCCTGGCTGCAGAACGGTAACATCACCAAAGGCATCCACGACCACTGTTCCAGCACCAACCGTCACGGGGGTTTGGCTGACCATATTTCCGAA